>Ga0164318_10005781_pt1 | contig 11966 bp, 13 predicted proteins | sample GuaBasSedimGuay9_FD_113734 | JGI IMG/M metagenome (GOLD analysis project Ga0164318, IMG submission 113734) | Subseafloor sediment microbial communities from Guaymas Basin, Gulf of California, Mexico - Guay9, Core 4571-4, 0-3 cm | ecosystem: Environmental > Aquatic > Marine > Hydrothermal vents... | reverse complement strand
TGTTAGTATGTTTATGTATGAGCTGAAAAATCTGGACATAGAGCTGATTGTGGAACATAGAAAAGATATCCCTTATATCCTTGCCAATCCCCTATTAATCGAGCAGGTATTGATAAACCTGGTTTCAAATGCGAGGGACGCTTTTATATATAATCCGAAAAAGAGGGAGAAGGATCGTCGTATTAAGATAAGGACAGGGGTTAATCCCGGTAAGTGGGTTGAAATATACGTTGAGGATAATGCAGGAGGTATTGATAGATCTGTTCTGGACAGGATATGGGAACCGTTTTTCACCACCAAGGAGATAGATAGAAATTCCGGGATAGGGCTGACAATGTGTAAGAATATCGTCGATTCCCTTGGGGGGAACATAAAAGTGGGGGTTCGAGATGGTGAGGGTACCATATTTAAGGTTATCTTGCCGATTGAGCAGAAAAGTGAGACTCAGGAATTGAGAAACCTTATTGAAATTTTTCATAGAGGCTAAGGAAATGGATGGAGTTAAGCACGATATTTTTTACAATATTGCCCGGTTGATGCTTGAGGATGTAAGCTGGGAGGAACTGTTTGAAAGTATTTTCAATATACTGAGGGATTCCATCCCGTATACTTCCGGGACTCTTTTTATTTACGATGAAGGAAAAGACAGGCTGGAGGCAAAATATACCCGCGGAGATGAGGTAGTTGATCTGGCTGAGGATTTTGATTTTGGGAAGGGTAAAGGCGTGGCAGGTTGGGTTGCCAGCTGTAAAAGGCCTGTTGTGCTTCCGTCATTGAAAAGAGCGAGGGCTGGTAAAGAAGGTAAATTTTTATCCTTTCTTTCCATCCCGCTCTGGATAGAGGGGCGGTTGATTGGCGTGATAAATCTTGCCCATCAAGAGGCAAATGTTTATAGGCCAGATTTTATAAGGGATTATGAGGCTCTGGGGAGCTACATCACGGTATTAATTGAAAAGCTCAGGATGAAAAATGAGTTCCTGAAGCAAAATAAAATGCTAAGGGAGGCTTTAGATAAACTGAAGAAGATGCAGGACAGACTGGTGGAGAAAGAGCGAATGGCAGCCATTGGGGAGATAGTAGTAACTGTTAATCACGAAATAAACAATCCTCTTACATCCATAATTGGGATAGCGGAAATACTTGATTATTCTTTGCCTTCCCTGAGCCATGAGAAAATAAGGGATAGCATTAAAGCCATACTAAACGAAGCGAAAAGAATTAAGCGGGTCACTCATAGGTTGGCCCGGCTTAAGAGTTCGGAGACCGGAAGTTATCTTGGCTCCATAAAAATGATAAAACTACCCAAGGATTAGTAAGCAGGGAAATTTTTTTATAGGAAAATCTTTCCTCTCAGTGATAATTACTTCCTTTGTTTAAGCAATTGAACACTTTTCGTTCGGGTTGGATCCGACTTAGATGTTGGAATGTCCTGTATTGTTTTGGTTATCAAGGTGTTGTAGTGATTGAGTTTATCTGGTAATGAGGAGGTGTTTTGGGCTTTTCTGGCAATGTTATTGCAAAGATAGATAGTGTGTGATGTAAAAGGTGATTTGAGATGGATATAAGATTTGATGAGTTAAAAGAAACATTAAAGTCTCAGGAAAGGAAGCTGGATGTAATATCGAATAATCTGAGCAATATCAACTCCACGGGGTTTAAACGGGAGCTGGTATTCATTGAACTTTTGAGAGATAAGGATAAGGATCTGGTTTCGATGAAGATTGTTCCGGATTTCAGAGAAGGGCCTCTGGAAAAAACCGATAATCCCTTGGATTTTGCTATTAGTGGCCGTGGGCTGTTTGCGGTTATTAAAAGCGATGGAGAGGAAAGATATACGAGAAATGGACACTTTAAAGTGGATGCGGAAGGCTTTTTGGTAACGCCAACAGGTGAGAAGGTTCTTGGGAAAAGTGGCCCTATTAATGTTTCTATTGATGGCTTAAAACCAGGAAAGGTTGAAGTCTCTCCATTCGGCAGGATTTATGTTGACAGTGAGTATATTGACGACTTCAAGATTGTTGACTTTGAGGATTACTCGGTTTTGAGGAAAGATAGGGAGGGTTTCTATTACGCGGAGAATAGAAGCGGTCTGAGAGAGGTAGAAGAACCTCACATAATTCAGGGCACCCTGGAAGCTTCTAATGTAAATCCTGTGGATGAAATGATAGAAATGATAACACTCCACAGGCATTTTGAATCAACTCAGAAGGCTATTAAAGCTCTCGATGAGCAGCTCAGAAAGACGGTAAATGATGTTGGTAAGTATAAAACAGCTTAGTGGGGAGGTTTGGTTATGTTAAGGTCTTTAAGAACGGCAGCTCTGGGGATGTCTGCTCAGCAACTGAATATAGACGTCATATCAAATAATCTTGCGAATGTGAATACAAACGGTTATAAAAAAACCAACCTGGAATTTCAGGATCTTCTGTATGAAACCCTGAATGTGGGTAATAGTGAGAAGAGCGAAGGCTTTGAAAAACCTGCGGAGATACAGGTAGGGCTTGGTAATAGGGCGGTCTCCACGTATAGATCCTTTTCTCAGGGTGAGATTGAGCAAACTGGGAACCCACTTGACATTGCCATTAATGGAAGAGGCTTCTTTCAGGTTCAAAAACCAGATGGGACGATAGCCTATTCCCGGGATGGCGCTTTCAGGGTTAATGCTGATGGTAATATTGTCAATGGTTCGGGATACCTTCTGTATCCTGAAATAGTAATCCCGGAGAATGCTTCAAGTATAAAGATTGATAAAGATGGTGTTGTTTATGTTCTATATGAAGATCAAGCTGAACCAGAGGAGATTGGTCAGATAGAGCTTGCGATGTTTATGAATCCTGCGGGGTTGAAGCCTATCGGTGAAAATTTGTTTGTTGAAACTGATGCTTCCGGCAGTCCTGTGTTTGGTATTCCTGGTGAGGAAGGGTTTGGAGAATTGTATCAGGGTTATCTGGAAAAATCCAATGTGGATGTTGTTCAGGAAATGATAAACCTGATAGTTGCTCAGAGGGCATATGAGGTTAATTCAAGGGTTGTAAGAACCGCTGACGAAATATTAAGAATGACGAATGCTCTTAAAAGGTAAAGAATGATTAAAAGAGTTTTTATCGGATTGATATTTCTGGTACTGGTTACTGAGGGCGGTACAGGGCTGGAAAGGGCAATTTTTTCCGAGGTGGTTAAAAAGTTGAGTGCCGTTTACGGCATTGAACCTGGAGATCTGGAGGTCAGAATTGTTCGCTATCCACAGATTGACAAAAGTCTTGCTGATCTGGAGTGGGATATTGAGCTCGGGAGTGGGAAGGCAAGACTTGGACATAATACCCTCTGGCTTGTTTTCCGTTGTGAGGGTAAGAGAGTAGTAAAAAAATTGCCGATTAGCGTTCAGGTGTGTGGGTGGTTTGACGTTGTAGTTGCGGGAAAGGATATAAGAGGTGGTAGCGTTCTGAATAGGAGGGATTTGAAAGTAAAGAGGGTTAAGTTTTCAAGAGGGGCTGTGGACTTTTTCAGAGCGGCAGATGCATCGTGTATTGCTGGAAATGTAGCCAAGAGGTTTATACGGGCGGGGGAGGTTTTGAGGCCTCATATGATAAAGAAAAGGCCGCTACTGAAGCGGGGGGAAAGGGTAAAGGTGAGAATTATTTCCAACAATGTCGAAATCGCCACATACGGAAAAGTGAAGGAAGATGGGTATGTTGGTGAGAGTGTAAGAGTTGTTTGTGAGCCAGCAGACAGAATTTTTGTTGGGACGGTTTTAGATTCTTTAACAGTGCTGGTCAAGTTAAACTAGGTGATTGAATGATGAGTAAGAGAAGCCTCTTTGTGTTATTATTTTTATTGATGACCTTGTTAGCATCCGTAGGGTTATCTCAAGATTTCAAATCGCCTATATCTCTTTATGCCGATATAAAGGGGTATGATGTCGGAGATGTTGTAACAATACTGGTTATGGAATCTGCGAATGCTGCGAGAGAATCAAAGATTTCCAGTAGTTCCTCATCGAGCGTTGGGGCTGAAGGGTCAGTTAAGGGGAATCTCTGGGATTTTCTTCCTCTTTTTGGGGCGTCGAGTAAAGTTTCCAGTGACCATTCAGGAGCTGAGGGCACTCAGCAAAAAGAGAAGCTTACCGGTCGAATTTCTGCTATCATTGTGGAGAAAAGCAAGAATGGGATGTTGAAGATACAGGGGGAGAAGCTGGTTGAGGTTAATGGGGAGAGGAATATTATGAAAATAGAGGGTTATATAAGGCCTCGTGATATACAGGAAAATAATACAGTCTATTCGTATAACATTGCCAATGCTAAGATAATTTATAGAAAGGCCGGGATAAAGAATAAATTGGTCAAACCCGGAACATTTCAGCGATTGATAACATGGGGTTTGGGAATAGGTTTAATTGTAATAAGCGTTTTGGGTTCAAGCTGATGAGAAGATATCTGTTTTTGCTAACAGTTTTTGTTGTTTTTTATGTGGAGCAGCTTGTGGCAGCTGGGGTTCGGGTTAAAGACATTTCCAGAATAGAGAACGTCAAGCAGGAGCTTTTGGTTGGTTATGGACTGGTGGTAGGTCTTGATGGGACAGGGGATAGGCCAACTTCGCGCAGAGGGGCCATATTTACGGTACAGAGCATAAGCAACATGCTTGAACGTTTTGGTATTACTGTCCCCAAGGATCAGATAAGGACCCGCAATGTTGCGGCGGTAATGGTTACTGCCAGAACTCCCGCTTTTGGTAGGGTTGGAACAAGGTTTGATGTGACAGTTTCATCCCTTGGAGATGCTACCAGTCTTGAAGGGGGTACTCTTTTATTGACTCCTCTTACATCGGCAGATGGGACATGTTATGGAGTTGCTCAGGGTCCTGTTTCGATAGGCGGGTATAATATTGAAACTACGGCGGGTGAGAAAGTGAGGAAGAACCACGCGCTGGTGGGGAGAGTTCCGAACGGTGGAGTACTGGAAAAGGTACCTCCCGGTGAGAATTTTGATATTTCGACTCCCTTAAGGCTGATATTGAATGAACCGGATTTTGTAACGGCTACAAGGGTGGCTGAAGCGATCAACAAGGCTTATGGTCTTGACTCAACGGGCGTGGGACTTGCGAAGCCAATTAATGCGAGTGTGATAGAAGTTAGATTTCCTGAGTTTGTTAAGACCATAGAGGATGGAGTGTTTTTCATAGCGAGCATAGAAACCCTCCGTGTCAGACCTGATGTGGAAGCGAGAGTAGTTATTAACGAGAGAACAGGTACTATTGTTGCCGGTGGGAATGTCAAGTTAAGTGAGGTTATGATTTCTCATGGTACGTTGACGATTCACATTAGGAGGAGACCGGTAATCTCACAGCCGAGTGCTCCTTTTAGCTCTGCCGGTCGTACGGTTGTCAGCTATATTACAGAAACCACGGTTCAGGAGGCGGAAGCGAAAACGGCTGTGGTGAAGGAGACGGCTACGGTTTCTGATCTGGCTCAGGCTCTTAATGAGCTCGGGCTTAAGCCGCGAGATATAATAGCTATATTTCAGGCGATTAAAGAGGCTGGGGCTCTGAATGCGAGATTGATAATTATGTAGGTGAGAGATGGACATAAATTCGAAGATAATCAAAAACAATCCGGAGATTTCAGCAACGGTCAGAGATATAAAGTTAAGAAAAGCGGCGAAGGAAATTGAGGCGATATTTATTGCTCAGGTCATAAAGGCTATGGAGAAGAGTCTTCCCAGTGGAAGCATAGGCGGTAAAAAGAACAATCTTGTTAACATGCTGTTCAGTAGTACGATGGGCAAGGCTATTGCAGAAAAAGGGGGTATTGGGTTGGCTGACATAATCTATAAGTCGCTAAAAAGCAGGGATGAGTTCAATGAGGAAGCGATAAATATAAATGGTTTACCGTGCGAGGAATATTTGAAGAGTATTGAGCTTATGAAGGGAATTGTTGTTCCGGGAGATATAGATGAGCGCGAATAACGAGTATGAAAAGCTGCTCAGGATACTTGAGGAAGAGATCAAGGGTTATGAGACCCTGGTGATGATCTTAAGCAAGAAGCAGGAGGCTATTATTAAAGGAGATGTCGAGTCCTTGCGGCAGCTTGTGGTTGATGAGCAAACTCTTGCAAAAAGGATTGAAAGTATTGTTAAGGAAAGAAATAGTCTTGGATTACTTCTTTCGAATAGGAGGAATAGGAAAGCCGGGGTCAGGTTAACCGAGCTCATTGAGATAGCTCCTGAGAATTATAAAGATTTGCTTCAGAGAGTGAGATACAAATTGATGTCGAACTTAGAGCAGATATCGAGATTAAACAGGGAGAATGAGTATCTTTTGAGTTTTTCGATAGATTTTGTCAGAAATATGACGCAATTGATCGTGGGGGCCGATGTGGAAAATGTGAAGATATATAATGCCAAAGGACGTACTTTCTCACCAGGTGAGAATAACAAAATGTTAGATTATCAGATATGAGGTCGCCATGTCTATTTCGGAAATTTTGAATATATCAAAAAAGGCAATTTTTAATTACCGTTCTGCCATTAATGTAACAGCCAAAAATATTGCGAACGTAAATACCGAAGGTTACAAAAGAAGAAGGGTTGATCTCTCATCGGTGACATCTCAATTGCAGGGCTTTAATCAGATGAACGGGGAACTGATTCAGGAAAATATTGTCAGGATAAAAAATAGTTTTGTGGAAAACCAGCTGTATTACGAGACTCAGAATCTTGCCAAGTATAAACTTGATGAGTCATTGTTCAATCAGATAGAGGACATATTTGCGGAGCCGTCTGACGCTGGGTTGTCGAAGGTGCTTCAGGACTTTTGGGATTCCTGGAATACTCTTGCTACAGATCCAGAGAGTGTAACAGCTAGAAACATTGTGAAAGATAAAGGGATTGTGCTTTCTAACACATTCAAGCGTTATTATACCAGCCTTGTGCAGCTTCAGAGGAGTAGCGCCGAAGACATTGGTAAGAAGGTAGAAAAAGTTAACAGTATTCTCTCTCAGCTTGCTTCGTTAAATACCAGACTAGTGGCAAATAAGTCCAGAGATTTAATGGATGAAAGGGACAGGCTTTTATCAGAACTTTCCGAACTGATTAACATGAAGGCAAGAGAAGAGGCGAATGGGGCTGTCACAGTTCTCGTTGGTAACCAGATAGTGCTTTCCGGTGGGAATTATTCGGAGTTACAAGTTGACCTGTCGATGGAGAATAACCTCTATAATGTAGAGATTTATGTAGGGGGTGGAAGTCAGCTAACAAATGTAGACTCTGGGGAAATAGGCAGTCTTATGCATATGGTGAATGATGAGATTCCTGAGATTGTTAGAGAGCTTGATAATATGGCTGTGACACTGTCTATTTATGTGAATACTCTTCACGTGAAAGGATATTCGCTGGAAGGGAAAACAGGGATAAGGTTCTTCAAAAGTAATATAACAGGGGCTTCCAATTTTGAGTTGAATGATGAAATCGTTAATGATCCAACCTTAATAGTTGCGTCTTCCAGGCCAGATGAGCCCGGGAATAATGAGATTGCAATGGCGATTCATGATCTGCAATACAGGGATATTATATCAGGTTCTACGGTGTCGGATTACTATAATGCTCTTATCAGTAGAATCGGAATGAAGTCGCAGGAGGTAGAATTTCTTAGGTCAAGTCAGGAGAAGGTGGTAACTGGTCTACAAAATACTCTCGATTCTATCTCGGGCGTGTCCCTTGATGAGGAAATGACGAATCTTATGGAGTATCAACATGCCTATGAGGCTGCTGCCAAAATGGTTAAAACTGTGGATGAATTGATTCAGACTGTATTGAGTTTAGTATGATTTTTTGAAAACCAAAGGGAGAGGGTGAATCATGAGGGTGACACAATCAATAATAACGAGAACGCTGTTACAAAGTTTAAATAGTACAAAGGAAAGCTTAAGGGAGAAACAGACTTCAATAGCTACAGGGAAAAGAATAGAGAAACCCTCATCTGACCCCATTAACTTCTCAAAGGCCGATAAGTTTAGGAGGAAAATAGAACAAAATGAAGGATTTTTACAGAATGTGGAAAGTTCTTTGGGATGGGTTGAGAATACCATGAGCATTATAGACAGTATATATGAGAAAATACTACGCGTAAAAGAAATAGCTGTTCAGGGGGCTGATAATACCCTTGATGAAGAAGGCCGTCGAATACTGTCAGAGGAGGTTGATTCAATAATAAACGATATAGTATCCCTTGGAAATAGTTCGTACCTCGGCAAATATGTCTTTGCGGGTACTTCTACAAAAGGGGAAAAACCGTTTACTTACGATGGCTACTCGGTAGTTTATAATGGTAATGGGGAAAAACTTTTCCGCAGGGTTGGCGAGAATTATTCAGTAGTAATAAATGTAAGTGGAGAGCAGCTTAGGGCTACGAATGTTTTTACCGTTCTTACTGACTTAAAAAATGCTCTTGATAATAATAATCCTGAGGAGGTGGCTGATTTGATTGCTAGAATCGATCAGGTTGGTGATAATTTATTGAACCTCAATTCTAGTGTTGGTTCTATCCAGAAGCAATTGGAGCTGATTAAGAATAGACTTGAGACAGCCAATATGAATTTGGCCTCATATCTCTCCAGTGCAGAGGATGTTGATCTTGCAGAGGCAATCACACAGTACAATGTTGAAGAAACAGCCTTTAAAGCAGCGTTGAGTATTACTTCAAATGCAATACAGCTAAACCTGTTTAGTTTTCTGGAGTAATTGGAGGTTAGAGTTGAAGAACGGTAACAAGCATCCACAGATGTTAGAAGGTATAGAGATTAGAAACCTTGTAACCGTTGAGTTCCCGTATGGTCTTCCAGGTTTTGAGTGGTTGAAAAGGTTTAATATAGCAGAGGTAAAGGACAACCCACTTTTCAGTCTTCTCTACTCAACAGATGAGCCTGATATATCGATGATCATTATGAAGTGCCCTGTTGCTGAGACCAGTGAGGAACTTTATAAGCTTGTGAGAAAGGAGATAAAAAGGTATTTTGGAGCAAACGGGAATGGTGTTGATATATATTTTGTGGTAAGGCTTGAAAAAGGTGAGAAAAAGTTAATAGCTAACTATAGTGCGCCTATCGTTGTATGTCGGGACAGAATGGTTGGGTATCAGCTTATATTGGAGCGAGACTTGAGCGAACTAATATGTGAAAATAGCAATGTTAGGTAAAATTGTGTCTGTGGAATATAAGAAGGGTTTTCTCCAGGGAGGGAGAAATGTTAGTTTTAACAAGGAAGTGTAACGAAACCATCCGAATTGGCAGTAATATTAAAGTAAAAGTTCTGGAAGTTAGCGGGAGTTATGTCAAGATTGGTATAGAAGCCCCGCTTGAGATTCCTGTGTATCGGGAGGAACTATATCAGAAAATTTTAGAAGAAAACAGGGCTTCTCTTATATCCAGGGAACTGGATGGACAGTATTTAAAAGAGGTTATTTCCCGCAAAGCGGGATAATAGAAGTCGATTCAATAGCCCTTTTTAAGCCTCTTCAGCCGGATGTGACTGAGGAGGCGGAGCCGTGACCGGAGATGTTGGAAGGATTCAAGAGGTTTGAAGAGCGGCTGAAAGCAGGTAATCCTGCTGGGGGTGGGACTGCCCTGGATGTCCTGACTCGGGCAGAGGAATTTCTTAGAAAGAGAGATTATGAATCTGCTCTGGTGGTTCTGGAAGATTTCTACCGGTTTAATGGTGGCGATCTTCACATGAATCTCCTGCTGGGGGAAATTCACCTGGAAATCGGTCAGGATAGGGAATCCCTGAATTATTTTAATAAAGCGCTTCAACTAGAACCGGGCAATTCTCAGGCATTGTATGGGATGGGCAGGGTTTTTTATCTACGTGGGGATCTGAATAAGTCTGCGGAGTTTATCCGTAGGGCTATAGATGAGGGCTTGAATAAACCGGAAGTCTACAATGACCTTGGTATCGTATATTCACAGGCAGGAAAGTTCTTTCAGGCAGAGCAGTGTTTCAAGAAGGCAATGGAGCTAAAACCTGATTTCGGACATGCTGTTGTGAACCTTTCCTCTTTGTATATAAATGTGGACAGATATGATGAAGCGTTAAAATTGATAGATGATTACGCCAGGGATAGAGATTTGCCCATTGATCTCCTCTTTAACCGGGGGTTGGCGCTTGAACTTAAGGGAATGTTTGATAGTGCCGTTAAGGAATTTGAAGGAATCCTTGCCAGGCAGAGGGGCAATTTCAATGCCCTGTATCATAAAGGATATTGTTATCTCAATATGGGTGAAATTCATAAAGCAAGGGAGTGTTTTCAGCGTTGTTTGAAAATGGATCCGGACAATGAGAAACTACATACCTTTATGGCTCTTACCTATGCTATTGAGGGGAAAATAACGGAAGCGATAGACATCTGGAAAGAGTTCCTTCCGATGTTTAAGAGCGTTCAGAAGAAGGATGTCAGAGTTACGCCTACAAAAATTAGCCCGATAAAGATTGTGGATTCCCTCGAGTCCACGCAGACAAAGAGAGACGAGAAGATAGATATTTCCGTGGTGATTCCTGTTATGAATGAGGAAGGTTCTCTTTTTTTACTTTATAATAAACTGAAAAGGGTTCTTGAGAGGCTGAAGAAAAGTTATGAAATAATCTTTGTTGACGATGGGAGCACAGATAATTCTCTGAAAATAATGGACGAACTTGCGAGGAAGGATCCAAGCGTGGTTATAATAAAGTTCAGGAAGAATTATGGCCAGACGGCGGCTTTTGCAGCAGGGTTTAAGTATGCGAGTGGGGACGTGGTCATAACGATGGATGCGGATTTGCAGAATGATCCGGAAGACATACCGATGTTGCTTAAAAAGTTGAGTGAAGGTTATGATCTTGTGAGTGGTTGGAGGAAGGACAGGAAGGATAAAACCCTGACTCGAAAGATTCCCTCTTATTTTGCCAATCGTATAATAAATAAGCTGATAGCCGGCACAGGTGTAAGGATTCATGATTTTGGATGTTCGTTAAAGGCCTATAAAAAGGGAATAGTTAAGAACCTGAAGTTGTACGGCGAGATGCACAGGTTTATCCCCGCTTACGCTGCGTGGCTGGGGATAAAAATCGCTGAAATTCCGGTGAAGCATCACCCCAGGAGATTTGGACATACCAAGTATGGTCTGGGCAGAGTGGGGACAGTGCTACTTGATTTGATAACTCTCAGGTTTTATACCGGGTTCAGGTCAAGGCCGTTGCAGTTTTTTGGTAAGGTGGCGTTTGCAGCGACTTTCCTGGCTATGCTTGTTTCCTCCCTGCTGTTTTTCTCAAAGTTTTTGTTTGGCTGGGGGGTGAGTTTTGAGACCTTTCTTCTGATGGTGATGTTTTCGATTCTTGGGGGTATGCAGTTTATTGTAGTTGGTTTGATAGGTGAAATTGTAATGAGAGGTTTTCTGGAGGCTCAGGACAAAGCGGACTACGTTGTTGAGAGTGTGATATCGTATCAGAACGATCGGTAGTATGTGTGGGATAGCAGGTTTTTTCCATGTTGATTCTGCAAGAAAGCCGGATAGAGATGTAATCAGGAGAATGACAGCGACTTTGTTCCACAGAGGTCCTGATGCAGAGGGAATTTTTGTAGATGATAGAATTGCTCTGGGGCACAGAAGACTTTCTATAATAGACCTGACGGAGGCGGCGAACCAGCCGGTAAGTTCTGAAAAGGGAGACGTGTGGGCTGTTTTTAATGGCGAAGTTTACAATTTTAGAGACCTCCGGGGTGTTCTTCGAAAGAGAGGGCATGTTTTTAAGTCCAGAGGGGATTCTGAGGTAATTGTTCATGCTTATGAGGAATGGGGTGAGGGATGTTTTGAGCGTTTTGATGGAATGCTTGCGTGTGCGATATATGACAGGAAGCGACGGAGGTTGCTACTTGCTCGCGACAGATTTGGGAAGAAACCGCTATACTACACATTTCAGAATGGAGTTTTTGCGTTTGCTTC
>Ga0164318_10005780_pt1 | contig 11967 bp, 9 predicted proteins | sample GuaBasSedimGuay9_FD_113734 | JGI IMG/M metagenome (GOLD analysis project Ga0164318, IMG submission 113734) | Subseafloor sediment microbial communities from Guaymas Basin, Gulf of California, Mexico - Guay9, Core 4571-4, 0-3 cm | ecosystem: Environmental > Aquatic > Marine > Hydrothermal vents >... | reverse complement strand
GCTAACAGTAGCTCTTTGTTGGAATAATAAGAACATAGATTAACATGGCCTTGTTCTTTTTTGGAAAAATTAGTCAAAATTTGTTGAAAAAGCATTTTGGAATTTCTATTTAGGAGTTGGGGTTGGGGTGCCTAACACTTGACAAAAATAAAAAAATGTTATATATTATAAATAGATAGATGTAAATATTTCTATTTATGAGGTGTATATGAAGGAAGGTTGCCTTGATTTTTTTAGAGCTTTAGCTGATGTTACTCGTCAGGAAATATTGGAGTTATTAGAAGAGAATGAGCATAGTGTTAATGAGATTTGCAGTGAGTTTTTGGATATAACGCAGCCGACAGTATCACACCATCTTCAGATTTTAAAACGTTGTGAGCTTGTGATTACCAGGAAGCAGGGTAAGATGGTTTATTATTCTATAAATAAAAAAGTTTTACGTAATGGTTTTGAAGAGATTATTGAGAGGTTTGATCTTCATATTTTATAAATTTTTTTATACTAACATATTGATACATTTAAATATATAATTAAACAAATATGGAAAGGGGTAAGGTTAAAATGAATTTTGAAAAATTTACATTTAAAGCCCAGGATGCGCTTGAAAGGGCGTTGATGCTGGCAAAAAAATATAGCCAGCAGGAAATTGGCGCGCAGCATTTATTGTCTGGACTCCTTGAGCAGGATGAAAGTATTGCTGTTGCAGTATGCAAGAGGATTGGCATTAATCCTGATCCGTTTAAACAGGAATTGGATAATATTGTTTTGTCTAAACCTATGGTGCAGGGAGAAACAGTCCAGCCGTATTTTTCTTCTGATTTGCAGAATATTTTTATCAAAGCGCAAAAAGAAGCGGATTTATTTAAAGATGATTATGTGTCTGTTGAACATTTATTTTTATCAATTTTATATACAAAAAATCAGCTGCTTTTAGATTTACTCAAGAAAAATGGCATTACTCGTGACGTTGTTTTAAATATTTTAAAAAGTATTCGCGGAATTTATCGAGTGAAAGATAAAAACGCGGAAAGTAATTATCAAACTTTGGAAAAATATACCCGTGATTTAACTGATTTAGCAGCAAAAGAAAAGCTTGATCCGGTGATTGGCAGGGATAATGAGATCAGGAGGCTTATTGAAGTACTTTCACGCAGGAGAAAAAATAATCCTGTTTTAATTGGTGAGGCTGGCACAGGTAAAACAGCTGTTGTTGAAGGGATAGCGCGCAGGATTGTTAATCACGATGTACCAGGCGCGTTAAAGGATAAACGTATTCTAATGCTTGACCTTGGAGCATTGGTCGCTGGAGCAAAATTTAGAGGTGAATTTGAGGAAAGGCTTAAAGCGCTTTTAAATGAGGTGGAAAAATCAGATGGAAAGGTGATTCTTTTTATTGATGAATTGCATATGTTGATTGGCGCTGGACGCACTGAAGGAGCTATGGATGCTTCTAATATGCTAAAACCTGCTTTAGCACGCGGTGATTTACGTTGTATAGGCGCTACTACAATTGATGAATACCGCAGGTATATTGAAAAAGATAAAGCGCTTGAACGGCGCTTTCAGCCTGTGCTGATCGCGGAACCAAACTCTAAGGATACAATTTCTATTTTAAGAGGGATTAAAGAAAAATATGAAGTTTATCATGGTGTGAGAATAAAAGACAGCGCTTTAATTGCAGCAGCACAATTGTCAGACAGATACATTACTAACCGGCATCTTCCTGATAAGGCTATAGATTTAATTGATGAAGCTGCGGCAAAGTTAAAAATAGAAATTGACAGTATGCCTGAGGAAATCGATACATTAGAACGCAGGGTTATGCAGTTGGAAATAGAAAAGCAGGCTTTAAAAAAAGAAAAAGATACAGTTTCAAAAACCAGGCTGCAGAAAATAGAAGCAGAAATTGCTGAGCTAAAAGCTAAGTTGTCAGTGATGAAGATTAACTGGCAGAACGAAAAGCAGGTGATTACCCGGAGTAGGAAGATAAAAGAACAAATTGAACAATTTAAAATTGCTGAAGCTCAGGCAGAACGTCAAGGGGATTTAGATAAAGTGGCTAAAATTCGTTATGGAGATTTAATCGAACTTGATAAAAATTTGCAGGAAAATAAAATTAAATTATCCAAATTACAAAATGGAAGGCAAATGCTGCAGGAAGAAGTAAGTGAAGAACACATCGCGGAAGTTGTGTCTAAATGGACAAATATTCCGGTATCTCATTTAATGCAGGGAGAAATTGATAAGTTGATTAATATGGAACAGAGTTTAAAAGAAAAAGTTGTCGGGCAGGATGAGGCGATAGAACTTGTTGCTAATGCGGTTCGTCGTTCCAAAAGCGGGTTAAGCGATCCGAATCGGCCTATTGGGTCTTTTTTGTTTCTTGGCCCTACAGGCGTGGGAAAAACTTATTTAACCAAAGAATTAGTTGCATTTTTATTCAATGACCAAAAAGCTTTTGTGCGCATTGATATGTCTGAATATATGGAAAAACATTGTGTTAGCCGGCTTATTGGCGCTCCTCCAGGATATGTGGGATATTCTGAAGGCGGGCAATTAACTGAAGCTGTGCGGCGCAGGCCATATACAGTAGTGTTATTTGATGAAATTGAAAAAGCGCATTCTGATGTATTTAATATTTTATTACAGGTACTTGATGAAGGCAGACTTACTGATGGACAGGGACGGGTGGTTAATTTTAAAAATACATTGATTATTATGACTTCTAATCTTGGCACCAGCATAATTGAAGAATTGGATGATGTAAGGCAAATCAGAAACAATGTTTTGAGCTTAGTAAAGGCTAATTTTAAGCCTGAGTTTCTTAACAGGCTTGATGAAATTGTGATTTTTAACAAGTTAAAACAAAGTGATTTAAAAGATATAGTACAGATTCATTTAAAAGAACTGCAGTTTCGTTTGGCTGAGAACCAGATAAAAGCTTATATTACTGAGTTAGCGCGCAATGAGCTTGTAAAAGAAGGATTTGAGCCTGCTTTTGGCGCACGGCCTTTAAAAAGAGTTATCCAGAGAAGGATTTATGACAAAATTGCTTTAAAACTTTTGGAAGGCTCTGCGGGGAAGAAAAGTACAATCAAAATTGATTATGATCCTCAAACTGATGTATTTACCATAAGTAATAACAAAATGGCGTAAGCAGGGGAGTTTACAGAGCTAAGGCAAAATAAAATAGACAGGGCATGATGAATCATGTTTCTACAGCAGTAATGATGATACCTTCATTTATTCACCGATTACTTGAAATATTTCAGAAATATTTCAAAAAAGTTGACTTTGGACCAAGGAGTTATTAATATAATAGCTGTATTGTATAGAGATATATTATCTATAATAAAAGAGGGGAAGAATTTTTATGGAGAATCAGCTTACCAGCAAAATAGGTGATGAATGGGTAACCGTGCATAAGGATATGAGTAAAGATGGGATGAAAGTTTCTTTTCAAAATAACCGTGTTTGCACTCTTGCTAAAGATCAATATACTGCTACTGATTATGATAATTTTTTGGCGATGTCTATTGCAGTAAGAGACAGAATTGTGGAACGCTGGATTTTAACACAAGAATTATACCATAAGAAAAATTTGAAACGTGTTTATTATTTGTCTCTTGAATTTTTAATTGGCCGGCTTATGGGCAATAATATGATTAATCTTGGGCTTATGGAAGATTCCGAAAAGGCTATGCAGGAGATGGGTATTGAGCTTGAGAAAGTCAGAGAGCAGGAAGTTGATGCAGGACTTGGCAATGGCGGTTTGGGGCGTTTGGCAGCATGCTTTTTAGACTCTATGGCCACCTTAGGTATTCCCGCGCATGGTTATGGCATAAGGTATGATTATGGTATTTTTCAACAGAAAATAGTTAATGGTTATCAGGTGGAGCTGCCTGATGAGTGGCTGCGTTTAGGCAACCCATGGGAATTTTCCAGGCCGGAATACACTTTTAAAATTAAATTTTATGGTGTTGTGCATATGCATTATGATCAAAATGGCCAGCTTTGTGTATATTGGGATGATACTGAAGATGTCCTTGCTGTGCCCTATGATATTCCTATTCCCGGGTATGGCAATGATGTTGTAAATACTCTCAGGCTTTGGTCTGCGCGCAGTACTGATGAATTTGAATTTGATTATTTTAATGATGGGGATTATGAACAGGCAGTTTATAATAAAGTACTTTCGGAAAATATTTCTAAAGTGCTTTATCCTAATGATAATCTTAGCCAGGGTAAAGAATTGCGTTTAAAACAAGAATATTTTTTTACTGCGGCATCTATCGCGGATATTATGCGCAGGTTTAAAACTGAAAATTTTGAGATGAATTCTTTGCCTGAAAAAATTGCCATACAATTAAATGATACGCATCCTGCTTTGGCTATCCCTGAATTGATGCGTATACTTGTCGATGATGAAAAACTTGAATGGGAAAAAGCATGGGGGTTAACTGTGCGCTGTTTCGCGTATACAAATCATACTGTTATGCCTGAAGCTTTGGAAAATTGGCGGGTAGCATTGTTAGGAAAACTCCTGCCGCGTCATCTGCAGATAATTTTTGAAATTAACAGCAGGTTTTTACGTGAAGTAGCTAACAAGTTTCCTGGTGATAATGCAAGGCTTGCAAGAATGTCTATAATTTCCGAAGGTGATACTCAAAAAGTAAGAATGGCTTCTCTTTCTATTGTTGGCAGTCATTCTGTAAATGGTGTATCTGAATTGCATTCAGAACTTTTAAAAACACAATTATTTAAAGATTTTTATGAGTTTTCCCCTGAAAAATTTAATAACAAAACAAATGGCATTACGCAAAGAAGATGGCTGTTAAAATCTAATACTGGTTTGTCTGATTTAATTACTTCAGTAATTGGAGATAAGTGGATTACAAATATGTATGAATTGGAAAAGCTGTTGGCTTTTACAACTGATGCTTCGTTTAAAAATAAATGGCGTGAAGTTAAGCTTGAGAATAAGAAATCTTTGGCAGGGTATATTTATCAGCAAATGGGGATTAAAATTAATCCTGATTCTTTATTTGATGTTCAAATCAAAAGAATGCATGAATATAAACGCCAGGTGCTTTTTGCATTATATATTATTGCGGAATATTTAAAAATTAAAAGAGATTTTAATAGTGTTACAGTGCCCCGTACTTTTATTTTTGGCGGTAAAGCCGCGCCTGGTTATTATATGGCAAAATTAATTATTAAATTTATTAATAATATTGCTGAGGTAATTAATAAAGATAAGGCTATTCGCGGCAAGTTAAAAGTTATTTTTCTTGAGAATTATAGAGTTTCCTTAGCTGAAAGAATTTTTCCAGCAAGTGATTTATCAGAGCAAATATCAACAGCAGGCACAGAGGCTTCCGGCACAGGGTGTATGAAGTTTATGGTTAACGGCGCTTTAACTATAGGGACTCTTGATGGTGCTAATATTGAAATTATCAGGGAAGCAGGCAAGGAGAATGCTTTTATTTTTGGCTTAAAAACAGAACAGATTCAGCAATTAAAAAATCAAGGATATAATCCATATATGTTTATTGAGGAATCAAAGACATTAAAAGAAATTATTACTCTGATTCAGTCTAATTTTTTCTCCCCTATAAAACCAGGGCTTTTTGAGCCCATTGTACAAAATTTGTTAAATAGCGATCCCTATTGCGTTTTAGCTGATTTTGATTCTTATTGCAAAGCTCAGGATGCAGTGTCTTCTGTTTATCAGAATGTTGATTTATGGACAGAAAAATCAATTATTAATGTTGCAAAATCCGGAAAATTTTCCAGTGACCGGACAATTCAGGAATATGCTAAAAATATCTGGGACATTACATCTGTAGATAATAATTCTGTAGATAATAATTCTGTAGGTAATAATAATGATAGTTGCTGAAATAAAAAGGATTTTAAGGAAAAACGGCAGCAGCGAAAAAGCATTAATATTGCAGGGATTTTTTAAAACAGGCAAAGGAGAATATGGCGAAGGGGATAGATTTATCGGCGTTAAGGTGCCTGAAATCAGAAAAGTTGCTAAGCAATATAAAAATTTGGGTTTAAAAGAGAATCTCAAATTATTAAAATCTTCAATTCATGAAGAAAGATTATTAGCGGTTTTAATTTTTGTCCTGCAATATGAATCAGGGAATCAAAAAACTAAAAAAATAATTTATGAAACGTATTTGACAAATACAGAGTATATTAATAATTGGGACATTGTAGATTTAAGCGCGCCAAAAATAGTTGGTGATTTTTTAAAAGATAAGCCTAAATCACCTTTATATAAATTAGTGAAATCAGATTTGCTTTGGCAAAAGCGTATTGCGGTTGTTGCTAGTTTTTGTTTTATTAAAAATAATGATTTTTCCCATACATTGAAAATTGCTGAAATATTAATTACAGATAAGCAGGATTTAATTCATAAAGCTGTAGGCTGGATGCTGCGTGAAGTAGGAAAAAGAAACATTACAGCAGAAGAGGAATTCTTAAAAAAGCATTGCCATCGAATGCCTCGAACAATGCTTAGATACGCGATTGAGAAATTTTCCGATGAAAAAAGACAACTGTATTTAAAAAAGAGAAAGGAGGACAGTTATGGCCTATGATCAGAGTTTAGATGAGTGTTTGTTTGCAAAGTCCTATGAATCTGAGTTATATAGACTAACAGTGAGTATTTATTCTTATAACAAAGGGGTGAAGAAACTGCAAATATCGAGAAACACTAAAGATGCCCAGGGAGAGTATAAGTTTGCTAAATTAGGCAGAATGAATAAAGAGGAAGTAGAGTCAATTTTACCCTTGATTCAGGAAGCAATGAAGGTTATGGATTAATTTGTTGGTATGATATAAACAATAAATTTTTAGATCACAATAATTGTTATACTTAAACGTAATAGGTTTGCAATTTTATGACGCCCCCTTGCACTGCATTTTGAAACGTTATTCTATCGCCAAACCTTAACGCAGCAAGCTGCGCCTGTGGTTTGTCTTAAGTCAGAACGTTTACAGGGGAAACTCTTAAATTTTACAAATCTATTATGTTTGAGTATATTAATAAACTGTGGTTTTTGTCTCTCAGATTTCCCCACAGATTTGGTTTGTTTCCAATTGAAAGAGCATTCAATTAAAACAGTCAAATCTGTGAGCAAATTTGAATCTAATTTAAAAGAAAGAAAATGCAAAGAAAAAAAATTAGTTTATCTGATTTATTAAAGATGAAATCAAATGGGGAAAAGATTACTATGCTTACTGCGTATGATTACCCTTTTGGTAAACTTATTGACCATGCTGGAGTTGAAATTATTTTAGTAGGCGATTCTCTTGGGAATGTAGTTCTAGGTTATGATAATCCTGTGCCGGTAACTATGGATGAAATGCTGCATCATAGCAAGGCTGTAAGAAAAGGAGTTGAATTTGCTTTTTTAGTTTCTGATATGCCTTTTATGTCTTTTAATGTAAGCTGTGAACACGCGATTATTAATGCTGGAAGGTTTATCAAAGAAGCTGGAGCTGATGCTGTGAAAATAGAAGGCGGCACAAACGCAGTGGTTGAAACAATTAAAGCAATTATTGCCGCGGGCATACCTGTTATGGGGCATCTTGGGCTTACGCCGCAAACAGCACCAATGCTTGGCGGGTATAAAGTCCAGGGTAAAGATAGAGAGTCAGCAGAAAAAATTTTAAATCAGGCTCTTGCGCTTGAAAGCGCTGGCTGTTTTTGTATTGTGTTTGAATGTGTGCCTGATAAATTAGCTGGACTTATTACTAAAAAGTTGCGTATTCCCACAATTGGAATTGGCGCTGGAGCGGAATGTGATGGACAGGTTTTAGTTATCCATGATTTACTTGGCATTAATAATAAGTTTATGCCGAAATTTGTCAGGCAATATGCTAATCTTGGAGAGGTGATTACGCAAAGTGTGCAGGATTATATTTGTGAGGTAAAACAAAAAAAATTTCCTGCGGAAGAGCATTGTTTTAAAATCAATGCGGATAATTTGCCTAATTTGTATACTCAAACGTAATAGGTTTGCAAAATTTAGGCGTTTCCCTGTACTGTGGATTGGAATGTTCTGACTTAAGGCAAACCGCAGGCGCAGCTTGCTGCGTTAAGGCTTGGCGATAGAAGAACGTTTCAAAATGTGGTGTGAGGGGGGCGTCATAAAATTGCAAACCTATTACTTTTTAGTATAAATCGAGAAATATTGTGAAGATTGTTATTGTTGGCCCCGGAGCGATTGGTTGTCTGATTGCTGCTTTTTTATCCCGCGTAAAACAGGCAGAAGTCTGGCTGTTGGATAAAGATCTGGCACGCGCGCGAAGAATTAATAAATCTGGAGTTTTTGTCCAGGGGATTAATGGAAAATTAAAAGCCAGGGTAAAAATTACTGCTTGTGCCAGTCAAATTAAGTTTTGTGATTTAATTATATTTTGTGTTAAAAGTTATGCTGCAGAATCCGCGCTGAAAACAGTTAAACCATTATTAAATAGAAATGTTTGTTTACTTAGCCTGCAAAATGGGCTGGGTAATGTAGAAATAATTTCTAAGATTAGCGGTAATACTAATGTATGGGCTGGGGTGATTTTTTTGGGTGCAACATTATTGTCTGAAGCCAATGTTCGTTATGCTGGAGCAGGTAAAATAATTATTGGCAAAAAAGACGGCAAAATTACCCGCAGGATGCGTGTATTACGCGATGTATTTAAAAACGCTGGTTTTGAAATATCGCTTTCTAAAAAAATCGATGCATGGATTTGGCATAAGTTAATAATTAACATAGGTATTAACGCGCTTTCTGCGATTACATCTTTAAAAAATGGGGATTTGCTTAAATACTCTGAGGTTAGACAGATACTGGATTTAAGCGTTAGAGAGGCAGTGTGTGTTGCCGAGAAAATGGGAATAAAATTAATCTATAAAAATATGCGGAAAAAAACTGAAGCAGTATGCGATTTTACAGCAGAAAATATTTCTTCAATGCTGCAAGATGTTTTAAATAGGAAAAAAACAGAAATAGACTCTCTTAATGGCGCCATTGTTCGCAAAGCAGAGGAAATTGGCATAGACACGCCGGTAAACAGAGTTTTGACTAATCTGATTAAAATAAAGCAGTTGTGTTATACTCAAACGTAATTGGTTTGTAATTTTATGACATTTCCCTGCACTGCATCTTGAAACGTTCTTCATTCGCAAATTCTTAGGCGCAGCAAGCTGCGCCTGCGGTTTGACTTAATCAGAACGTTCCAATCTACAGCACAGGGAAACGCCTAAATTTTACAAACCAATTGCGTTTGAGTATATCAAACGAATTAGAAGCCAGAAGTCAGAATTCAGTAGGGTAAAAATTTTATTCACTGGTTTCATTGAGTTATTTTTTATTTTGACTTCTGAATTCTTTAAATTAATCCATACATTTTTTTATAATAGAGCTATAAAAAATAATTATGCAGAAAATTTTGGTTGTAAATCCTTTTGGTATTGGAGATGTGCTTTTTACCACGCCTGTTTTACGCTCTTTAAAGCAAAAATATCCGCAGAGTTTTATCGCGTATCTGTGCAATAGCCGCAGTGCTTTGGTACTCAAAAATAATCCTTTTGTTGATCAGATTTTTTTTTATTCCAGAGGCGATTTTAAAATAATTAAAAAAAAATCTAATTTTAAATATCTGGTTCAGGTATTTAAAGCAATAATTGTGCTAAAGAAAATGAAATTTGATTTTGTGATTGATCTTTCTTTAGTTACTCAGTATAGTTTTATTTTTTGGTTGATTGGCATAAAAAAACGCTATGGTTTTAATTATCGCAATAGGGGATTTTTTTTAACAGACAAAATTGATCTTAGTGGTTTTACAGATAAACATGTGGTTGAATATTACCGTCAATTAATGTTTAAAGCAGGCATAGATAAATTTAGGAAACATCTGGATTTTTTCTTGAATACAGAAGATTTAGCCTGGCAGCAGGAATTTTTGCAGAAAAATCAAATTAATAACAATGGACTGATTGTTGGTATCGCGCCTTTTGGCGGCATAAGCTGGGGGCAGAATGCGGAGAATAAACAATGGCCTTTAGAAAGGTTTGCTGGAGTAATCAACCGTGTTATAGATAAATACAATGCCAGAGTTATTATTTTTGGTGTTAAAGCTGACCTTAAAGCTGCAAAAGATTTGCAAAATATGATTAAAACAGGAAAAATAATCAGTGCTGTGGGATGCACTGATTTAAGGCAATTAGGTGCTTTAATTAAATGTTTGAATTTATTGATTAGTAACGACTCAGGGCCTATGCATATTGCCTGCGCTTTAGATATAAAAATTGCGGCTGTTTATGGGCCGGTTGATGAAAAAGTTTATGGCCCTATAGGCAATCCTGATAATTATGCGGTAATAACTAAAGATTTAGCTTGCAGGCCGTGTTATAAAAATTTTCGGACAAAAGATTGCCGCACAAAAAAATGTTTAATGCAAATAAGTGAAGACAATGTGTTTGATGCTATAGAAAGGTTATTATGAATAAAATTCCTTTTATTGATCTTGCCCCGCAGAATTTAAGGCTAAGGGATAAATTGTTATCTTGTGTGGATGAAGTGATTTGTTCTGGTGAGTTTATTTTAGGTTCTCAGGTGCAGGCTTTTGAAAAGGAATTTGCTGCTTATTGCGGGACTAAGTACGCGGTAGGTGTAAGTTCAGGCACAGACGCTTTATTTCTATCGCTTCTAAGCGTAGGGATTGGCAAGGGTGATGAAGTTATTTGCCCGGTTTATACATATATAGCTACAGCTCTAAGCATTTCCTGTACTGGGGCAAAACCTGTTTTTGTTGATATTTCGCCGCGTACTTTTAATCTTGATCCCAGTGAGATTAAAAAGAAAATTAGTAAAAAGACTAAAGCAATAATCCCCGTGCATCTTTATGGACAGCCAGCGTATATGGGGCAGATTTTAAAAATAGCAAAACAAAATAATTTAAAAGTGATTGAAGATGCTGCTCAGGCTCATGGAGCAGTATATATAAATGATCAGCATAATAAACAAATTGTTGGAGCAGTTGGAGATATCGGCTGTTTTAGTTTTTATCCAACAAAAAATTTAAGCGGGTGTGGTGACGGGGGTATGATTACAACAAGCCGCAAAAATATTTACCAAAAATTGCTTATTTTACGTGATCAGGGAAGAAAAGGGACAAACAGGTATTTACACTATTTAAAAGGCTATAATTGCCGCTTAGATTCTATTCAAGCCGCATTATTAAGAGTTAAACTTAAAGAATTGGACGCGCAGAATCAATTACGCAGGGATAAAGCAGGTTTATACACAAAATTGCTTAAAAAATGTCAGGGAATTACCTTGCCTGTTCAGCCTGATTACGCGCAATCTGTGTTTCATATTTACGCGGTTTTAGTGAAAAATAGAGATAAAATTTATCAGGAGCTGCAAAAATTAAATATTAATACAGCTAAAATTTATTCCTGCCCATTACACCTCCAGCCTGCATACAAAGATCTCGGCTGTCAAAAAGGTGATTTCCCGTGTGCGGAACAAGTAAGCAAAAAAATCCTTTGCCTGCCCATATATCCAGGTTTGAAAGAAGAAAACATAAAATTTATTGTAGAAAATCTTTGTAAAATTTGTGGGTAAAAAAATAGGCGATTGTCTCGGTGTGGTTTTGAAATAAAAAAATAAATCCCCCTATAACTGAAGCGGGGACACCATAAATTTATCATTTTTATGGCTTTTTCTTAGAATCTGTGGGTTAATTGTCGATTTTTTACCCTTCAATTCGTCGTTTCCTTGTTTTAACAAAGAATCCAGAAGTCAGGAGTCAGAATAGAAGACAAATATACTCAAACGCAATTGGTTTGCAAAATTCAGGCGTTTTTCTGTGCCCTAGATTGGAACGTTCTGAGCTAAGTGACCGTAAAGAAATAAAGTTTACATTTCTACCTCACATCTTCAGGCCGTC
>Ga0164318_10005779_pt1 | contig 11968 bp, 6 predicted proteins | sample GuaBasSedimGuay9_FD_113734 | JGI IMG/M metagenome (GOLD analysis project Ga0164318, IMG submission 113734) | Subseafloor sediment microbial communities from Guaymas Basin, Gulf of California, Mexico - Guay9, Core 4571-4, 0-3 cm | ecosystem: Environmental > Aquatic > Marine > Hydrothermal vents >... | reverse complement strand
TTTTAATATCCCAGCTAATGCTGGTATCGTTAAACACCGATACAACCGACCCGTTAAATGTCGGGCTTTCGCCGCCGTAGATATTGACCAGAACCGAGTCAACAACTATTGTATCCTGGGCGACATCACGAATCGAAAAATAGGGCGTCACTTCGGTATGATGTTTTGTATTTTCAAAAAACTCCAATTCATAGGTTATGTCATTATCAGGCACTTTGGAATCTTCCAATACTTCCACCTCAATATACCCGGTGCCGGGACCGACATGTAAAATATTTTCATCTAACTTCGGCGCCTGATATCCCGCAGCCATGGATCGTGGGGTAACAACTCCACAGTTGACATCCACAAAAGTAATTTCTCCCGACGAATTCGCTTTAATGATTGCCGAACACTCCGACGGAGCGATTCCTTCCACTCCCGAACTTGTGTATGTAACCAGGCCATAGTCGTAGGATACAACGGCATAATAATAAGTTTGTCCGTTACGAACATCGGTATCGACCCAACTGTGCCGTAAACCAGTATCTTCACCAAGATTGTACTGAATACCGTACACTGCTACCGGATGCGGACCTTTGAGACCATCTTTTTTATCAAACTGCACCTCCGGTTTCCGGTAAGTCAGATTGCCATAAGTATCAGTGATTATTTTCGATTCTAAGAGCTGGGCTTCCGTGCTTTTATAGACAACATAACCTTCGAAATCAAACTCCTGCAGGAAGGGATCGTAAGATTTTTCGGCAATATCATCCCAAACCAATGTAACCTTGCCATCACCCGGATAGATAGTCAGATGGGGTTTATCCGGTGGCTGTGAAAAGCGATAATCTGCATTATAGATTTGCTGAACGGTTTTTTTGTTCTTAACCAGGTCGGCTTTGTCCTCCCCGAAGAGCAGTGCCATTGAATAGCGTTCGATTTCCTGGATATAAAGCGGAAACGGGCCCGACGAGAAAAACATCCCTAAATTGTTGGGAGCCAGAACCTGATCCCAGGGTGTGGGCGCACTTACGAAAACCCTCCAATCCTGTTCATCATCCGTCAGTTCATAATCGTGTACTGCAAAAACCCGGAAACCGGTCAAACCGATCTGATCGGACTCATCGGGATCAGTGGCATTGTAATTCGGTTCGCCATTGGTGGGAAGTCCGTCGCCTTCACCCTCATCGGGACCTGTATAACTTGCATCAAAAGGGCCGGCACCATCAATCCCCAGATCGTCATTGAGGGGTTCATCGGCGTCCCAAACTCCATTAGCGTTGAGATCGGTAAATGGTCGCCAGTCACAGTCCTCATCGTTTGACCAATGAGGTTTCGGTTCAGTACCGTAGGCTTCTACATATTGATTCCAGCGCTCACCTGCAAACTCATAATTGCGCAGAGAATCTTCATCTACCCAGTGTCCTGGAGTCTCGCTAAAGCGATTTTCATCTACCATGCCGTCGTTGTCATTATCAATATTGTCATCAGAAATACCAGGACTTTCCAGAAATGCGTAGCCGGCATAACCAACGGGATACCAATTACCGGGTGTACCATACCTGTCCGTATCATAGGCAAATGCAATATCAAGATCGGTATCGTATTCACCAATATCGTCAGCACCATCTTCAACACCGCCAATTCCCCAGTCCACATACTGAGCATAATAGACTTTCGTATAATCGTGAGTGGATTCATTGGTAATGTTAAATAACCAAAAAATACAGTCTTCCGCCAGCACCTGACTCCATTGAAAACCCCGTGCTTTTACCCAGAGTCCCAATCCGCCCCGGGTTGTATCATTGTCGTCACAATAGTAATTCATATACAAATTCGGCTCTTTATCCGAATCGTCATCAAAGGCAAATACGGTTTCCAACTGAGCATTAAAAATGCCCTTGCCAAAATAGCCGTTCCAATAACCATCCCAACTGTCCGGACGGTCCAGCCACTGATCGGGCCAGGATTTTGGATCATTGCTCATGGCAGGCGTTTTATTCTCCTTTCCATCCATATTAAACCAATATGGACGCGGCTCAAACCCCCAGGGATCACCTTCAGGAGAAGTGTCGGTAAACTCCCGGTATTGAGTTTCCATAGGATGGACTAACTCACCATCACGATTCTGCACCTCGACTGATACAATCAAAGCAACCCCATCACAATAGTGTCTTCCATAGGAAGGCCAATTACAGGAAGGTTCATTGGGATAGTCGGTCACTTCACCATAATTTTTAAACAGAGTCTGCACAAGATTTCCGTCCATCGTACCGATGCGCCGGTATTGATTATGCCCGCGTAAATAATCCGGGGTTTGGGCATCTATAGTCCACATCAAACCAAGCATGATAATTATTGTCAATCGATTAAAAGCTTTCATAACCAGTATCTCTTTTTCTTCCTTTATGATTTTATGGTTTCCCGAAAGATATTGAACAACCGATTATAACCTTGCGAGGCTCATCGTAATAATTCGGTTGAATTGTCCATTCTTCAACATCTTTGATACCGATATAGGTTTGAAAAGCCATATCGTAATCATAATCCGCTGACCCGCTGGAACGATATACTTCTTTCATATTTTTACGATCAAACAGATTATAGATCTTCAAATATGGAGAAAGCAGCATCGAAGCTATTCGAAAATCACGACTGATATTCAGATCGAAGGTCATCGTCATCGGTTTATGCTCACCATTATAGATTCGGTTGGAATAACGCGCCGATGCGCGGGTATAGGGTGTGCCGCTCCCGATTTTACCGATCAAACTAATACGATATCCTTTTTGCGTTGTCGTTCCTGACAGATTAAGCGAATGGGTCTGATCCCAATCAAGGGGACGCCGCTTTTTTTCACTCTCTACATCACTGTTGGAATTTTCCCACTCCGCAAAAGGATCTGAAGAGTTTCCGGTGGCCACCTGGTAAGTATAATCGACAGAGAAACCGATGCCGCCCGGAGTTTCAAAGTGCTCCATAGCAAAGGTAATTCCCTTTACATTGGCATAATCACGATTGATAAAACGCCAGTAGTCCTGACCGCGGATGTCCTCATAAATTCCCATACCAATCAAATCACGAATATCCTTATTGTAAGCCGTTACGTCAATTGTAAAATTATCAGATAGCGCCTGTTTTATACCAATTTCATAGCTCACCGTTTTTTCAGGTTCCAGTTCAGGATTACCCATGGCATTCCAGCGTCCCCGGGGCGGCTGATCTCCCTTCAATTGCACCAGCGAAACCTCATAATCCGGATTTAAATACAGATATTCATAATTCGGCACCTGAAAAAAATGCCCATAAGAAAAGTGGATCACACCCCGGTCGGAAATCGGATAAGCAATTCCAAAGCGCGGACTGATCTGATGCGATGCTTTTGTCTTTCGCATATCAGCCTCACTGGTGTAGATATCAAACCGTAAAGTATCGAAAGCGATAGGAATTTCACCATCAGGATCAAAATAATCATACCGCAGACCGAGATTAATGATCATATCACCCAATTCAATTTTGTCCTGAACATAGGCCGAAAATTCAACGGGTTTATGAGTATATTCATTATGATACCAGGATTCCAATGATGGAATTTTTAAGGTATAGTTTTCATCAAAATAGATCTGATATTCATGCAGATGAAGTTCACACTGTTTATAACTTATGCCCAACCCGATCTTCTGCTGGCGGGTCATTTGACTGGAAAGATCAACCTTTCCGATATTCGTCGTGTTATCACGAAAATGGCGCCACATCCGCATACCACCGGTTGAAAATCCGGTTGCTCCAGTGGCAATTAAATATTCGATTGGAACATAATCGGCTGTATCTTTGGTAGAATACTGTTCATAATTTGTGGTGGCATGTGAAAAGTTGGCCGTAATGAAAGTACCTGCATTAAAAAGATGAGTAAGCTGAACGGAATTCTGATAGCTTTCCTGATAGCGTTCATAATTTCCGTCGGGATTGTATTTAAACAGCCGATCAAATTCTTCCCATTCCTTACTCTGATAAAATGACGAGAAATTTATTTTGTCTTTATCGCTTAATTTCCAAGTTAATTTTCCCTGAAGGGAATACTTTTGCTCATAATTCAGCGAAACATAATTACTGTCTCCGGTTACATAATATACCGGATTGTCCGGATCTCCAAAAGAGACATAATTATCTAAGTCAAATTCCCGGCGACCATACATCCAGCCATCACTGTAATACCGCCGCCCAATTAAATTAAAAGACAATCGTTCACCCAGCCCCGGAATTGGACCATTAAGATTAAATTGCATATTATTTATCGCAACCGGATTTATGTCATTAATATGAAGATAGATATCATTATGATTACTGAGATAGTCACCCATAAAAAATGAAACTTTACCCGAATAATAATCCTGCCCTTCCTTGGTCACAATATTTACGATACCGGACATCGCCTGACCGTATTCCGCATTAAACGTACCGCTGATAACTTCCAACTCCTGGACAATGTCATTTTCCACGTCAAAAAAGGTTTCACCGGAGTAGGCGTCATTCATCGGAATACCGTCAACTATATACATTACTTCACCACTTCTTCCCCCACGGAAATGGCCATCAACCACACCTGCCTGGAGTTCAATGATTTCATCAAAATCAACAACTTGCAACTGCTCAATCTGATCCGAATTTATCCGGAAAGAGGTTGAAGTTACATCTTTTTGAACCATCGGCGGTTTGGCAATCACGATAATCTCTTCACCTTTAATAGTCTCAACATTCAGTTCAAAATTTATTGTCGTTGTTAAATCAACCATCACCTGGACATTTTGCTGTATCATAGTCTGATAACCGATCATGGTAGCCCGCAAACTGTAGGTACCCGGGTTAACATTCAGAATTGTATAAAAACCGTCGAAATCAGTCGCTGCACCAAGAATAGTACCGTCTATAACTATATTCACACCAATTAGCGGTTCGCCCGACCGTGCATCGGTTACCCGCCCGGTTATTTTTCCGGTTATCCCGGCCGACAACATCACCGGTAAAAGTACTAAAAAGATAATCGAATAGGGAATTACTTTCTTCATGGTATTTCCTTTTGAAAAGAAAAGCCCCTTCGGAATTACCCGAAGGGGCCTCTTTCTTGAGATTTACCGGATCAACATCATTTTGTTCGTAAAACGCTGATCTTTTGAAGTCATCACATAGATGTAAACACCGGTAGCAACCGGATCACCCATGTCATTGCAGGCATCCCAGGTTACAGTATGATAACCGGGGATCATTACATTATCAACAAGGGTTCTGACTTTCTGTCCCAGCATGTTGTAAATACTGATATTTACCCGGCTGATTTCCGGTACTGAAAAGCGGATATTTGTTTCCGGGTTAAAAGGATTCGGATAGTTACTTAACAATTCGAATTTTTCCGGTACTGCATTTACAAGCTCAGGACTAATAGCCGTCCCGCCGGAAACAACCATTTTCTGGACGCTGAAGTCATCGAACCAGGCGGTGCCGGTCGGACGTGATGTAAAACGAGCCCGTACCGATATGCCCGTTGCATCATCGGGCGCCTGCTCAGCAACTACATAATGGGTCCACTCTTTGTCCGGCGTCGTCTGATCTACATAGACATACTTATCGCCGCCACTCAGCGACCATTCTTCATCAATGTTACCCGTATGAAAGAAATAACAAAGTCCCAGACGGTCATCCAGCCGCTCCTTCGTAATATAAGTGGGCTCAAATGCCGCCGAGTCATTAACACCCGCGGTCTTCACCCATACGCCGATCTTGTACCAAGCCCCGGCCTCTACCGCTACCGGGATCGAATAATAGACAATCTCCGATGTCGAAGAGGTCGTATCCGGCTTGTACAACTCCGCCGAATAACTTCCCGTATAAGCCTGAGCATCCGTATGAATCCCATAGGAACCGTTATCGCTGGCATACCAATTCAACCAGCCCTTGATGGTCTCTGCACCGCTGTTAAACGGGCCCATCGTCCAGGAATCCGCCGTGTTGCAGCCAATATTGTCAAAATAAACCGTACCGGTCGCATCCTTGCCCATGATCAGTTTCATAACAACCGAAGCCGGCTCCGCACTCAGAATCGCCGCACCGGTATATTCTGCCCAGTCCACATCGGCAGCACTTTGATCTACCCAGACATACTCTGTCGCCAATTCATTGCCGCTTTCATCCTTGAACTCATAGACAATTCCTATCCGGGCGTCATCATTCGCCGGATTCGTGTTGACGCCTACCGTCTTCATGTAACCGCTCAGCGCATAGGTCCCGCTGCCGGCATTGTTCCAGTACAGATTCGCATTGTTGACCGATACCCAGCCAACCACATCACTCGTCGCCGAACTCTTGGTAACCTTGAATGAACCTATACCACTGGCCACTTCCGTCATCTCCCAGATAACATCAGTACCCAACGTCCCGTTCAACGGCGACCAAAACGCCGGCTCAACTTCCTCAAATCCCGGATTCACCAGAAGATTCTCTCCCGGCAATAAACCCGCGAATAAAAGGACGATAACCACTAACAAGTAAAAACGTTTCATTACTCCTCCTTTACGTTAGCATTTTTAACGTCTTTAACAATTGATAAAATCATTACCTCCTTCCGTTTAAGAGACAATTTATAACCTTCATCATCTATTTTACTGTACTTCTCTGAAGCAGAAGCGATAGAAAGATTATCAGAATTTATATAAAAACGCCCAGGTTGATCGCTCCAGGAATGATTGAAAATAATTACCCGATAATCCCCTCCCTTTTTCCATACACCCATTTCCAAACCATCACCCTCAATCGCAAATAACGGATTAGGATAAACGGTCCGGTGAATTGAACGATAAATATTGCTGAGTACAATCTTCCACTGTTCATTCCGGCTGGCAAGCGCAAGCATTTCAATGGAAAAGGAGCAGAAATAAACCGTCCCTTTCCCAAACGAATGCTCTACGAGAAAAGGAGAACCGTATGAGTCTTCCATGATCACTCTGGCGGAAGTATGTAGTATCGGACAATAACTGTATTCGGGGTCCGAACTGTTCAGGGGAATCTGTAATTTCTGACCGCGTTTAAACTGTCCCCAATTTTCTTTTACAGTAATTTCAAGCGAATCGCTGTCGTAAAAATCGGGAACTCCGAACTTACAATCCGTTTCAACACCGGCCAGTTCATGCCAATCCAGCACCCAGCTGTCATTGGCAAAACTGAAATAAAGCGTACCGCCTTTTTCAACATATTCAGTGAGGATATGATGGGTTGATTTCTGAAGCAACTTAAGTCGGGGAATAAACAGCACCGGAATTTGCCCGGGATCCAAGACCATTTCATGAGAAAGGGCTCCGCCATTTTCCAGTTCCTGAGCCGGTTCAAAGAGAATTCGGACATTTAGATTAGCCCGTTTTAGGAGCGTATAGGTTTCCAGATAGAGAGAATACCACTTTTTAAAATCGGGGTCGAATAGATAGGGATAATGATAATAGAAATTCGAGGGAATCAAACAACCCACCAAATTGTCTGAGAGCTGAGACTGATATTCAATCAACTCTTCGACAATTGAGGCAAATTTGGCGATTTCTTTCGCAGCCGGTTTAAGGGACTTATCGGTTCTGATAATCCCGAACCGTTCCTCGAAAGGGTGGTGAGAATATGGTCGTTTATCCGGAAAATCAAAATCATTCAGACACCAGGATAAGGCTCCCTGAGCCCCGTTGATCAGGGCACTATAAAATACATTGCGATAATAGGCGGCTTGGTTTTCCTCCGAACAGAGAGTCGTTGAAGCGCCGAATTCTTCAATAATCACCGGCCGCTTCCACTCCCGGGCAAGAGCAGTCCGGAACGCTGTGGTATAACTATGCTGCCAAGGACTCAGTCCCCGCGGATAATAATGCAGTCCGACAAAATCCTGATATTCGTTCAATTTGCGAAGCAGGAAAGCGGAAGGTTCGCCGGTTATTTCCGGCGACCAGGCCCCGTCTCCCACACTAACCGGCCGGTCGGGATCTACGGCTCTGATAACGGCGATCATCTCCTTTACCCAAGCAGTGACCAACTCCGGCCGTTGATTTCCAATATAATTGGGCAGTTCGTTTGAAAGCAACCAGGCTATCACGGAACGACGGGTTTTGACTGCCTGCACTACCTTTCGGAGATAATTTCGGGTAATCGCTTTCATCTTCTCATCGGTAATGAAATCGCTCCCTCGACTCCAGGACGCATTCCAATCCTCACCGGACATGTGGCCTACAATAAAAGTCGGCATGGCACCGATTTCCTGACGCTCACACCGGTCCAGGAAGAAGTCCAGCCGTTCCAGCATTAGCGGAGCGACATCACCTTCGCCCGGCACAAAGGCCGGCATGAACAAAAATGGACGGCAGCAATTCATCCCCAGTTTCTTCATCCGCTGAATATCAGAGATTATTTCCTCGGGATTCCACTCCGTCCACATATTCAGCGCCGCGGAGGCCGGCCAATAATTTACACCGAGCAAAAATATTCGTTTTCCTTGATGATTTCTAAATTCCAATATCTGTATCCTCTTGAAACATTCTAAGTGCTTTCCCGAAGTATGGTTTCGACGGCAATCATCCGGGTCTGAGGTGCCATGCGGGGATTCTGAATCAATTCATAAAGAAGTTTGTAAGCCTCCTTGCCAATCTCCAGTTTGGGCACCCGAATAGTAGACAATTTGGGAGAACTGAATTCGGCCGTGGGAATATCGTCAAAACCAAAGATCGCGACATCCTCGGGAATGCGTTTTTTCAGCCGCTGAACAGCGCTGATTACCCCTAAGGCTGTGGTATCGTTACAACAAAAGACGGCATCAATTTCGGGGTGATTTTCAAGCAAACGCATGGCTCCCTTTTCTCCAATCAGGCGGGATGTCTCAATATTTTCACAATAGCTGTAATCTTCCGACCTATTATGTTTTAACCCGTGTTTATCAAGTGCCTCGGTATAACCGCGATAACGCTCTTTCACCGAAGGATGAAAGAAGCTTCCTCCTACAAAGGCAATATGTTTCCGACCGGTTTTGATCAAGGTTTCCACTGCCTGAAAGGCTCCGTTGTAATTATCGATTTTAATACAATTAAAGTTCTTACCGGGAACCTCATAGTCAACCAGTACAAAGGGAACATGCTGATTGTCCAGATAATCGATCAGTGCTCCCGGAACTCGTCCCGCAAGAGCGACCCCGTCAACATCACGATACCGCAGAAAACGGGGCAAATCCGTTTTGGGGTCGAACTCCTCCCTGACAGTAGTCAACAGAATGTAATAATCGTTATGTCTGGCGGCATACTCCATCCCGAGAAAAATCTGGCTGTAGAAGAGTTCCACCTCGGAAAAGTGACCTTCCCAGATAATAAATCCAAAATTACCCGTCTGCTGAGTGGCCAGTTTCCGGGCCGAATGCAGTGGACGGTAATTGAGCTTCTGGATCACCGACTCGATCCGACTCCTTGTTTGAGGCGCTACGTAGCCCTTCTGGTTTAGTACCAGTGAAACCGTTGATATCGATACACCGGCTTCATTTGCAATATCTTTGATTGTTGGTGCCATTAAAATCTCATTTGAATTATCGAACCGTTTTAATATATTTTATCATAAGTTATTTGTCAAGCTTTTTTAATTCCCCGAAAAATCATAGACCACTTTTTTGATTTTTCTGGTTTTTACCGTAAAATAACAAAACATTTGAGGTATATTTGAAAAAATCACATATCATTAGCGACAGGGTTGTCTTTTCACCCCGGGATATCGATAATCGTTTCTGTCCTATTCAAAATAACACCGGTCTGGAAACATTTATTCTCGGTGCCTTTAATCCGGCACTGACCCGCCTGCCTAACGGTAATCTTCTGCTAATGGTGCGGGTCGCCGAATCTGTCCGGGAGCCCATTACCAAGGGAAAATTCCGCTACATCCGCTGGTCACCGGAGCAGGGATATGTCGTCGAAGCACATCCCACCTTTCAGTTGGACACCACCGATCCCCGCAAATTTCGCTTTCTGGAATACAATCATATCAAGGTATTCGGATTAACCTCATTCTCCTGGCTTCTGCCGGTAGAACTTAGCGCCGATGCACATCGCATTATTCGGATTCACTATGACAAAATCATCCAGCCTCAAAAGAGCTACCAGGAATACGGAATCGAGGATCCCCGTATAACCCCCATTAACGGCCGTTACTATATGACAACCTGCTCGGTCAGTTCTGAACGACATTCCACCACTCTCTATGTCTCGGATAACGGTCTGGATTACGATTTAATCGGCATTATTATGGATCATCAAAACAAAGATATAGTTCTGTTTCCGGAGCGAATTGAAGGCAAATACTACGCACTGACCCGCCCGCTGGGAGAATTGTACTTCACCACTCCCGGCAATTCAAAATATCTTCCGGGCACATCCATCAACCTGGCCGAATCTCCGGATTTGCTCCACTGGAAACCGGTAGATACTCCCTATATCCGACCTCATCAGGATTCCCTCATCAGCCTGAAAATCGGCGGAGGTGCGCCACCCATTAAAACCGATCGGGGTTGGTTGATTCTATTTCACGGTGTTGATAAATGCGGTCCTATTGGTTGTTATCGCACCTTTTATGCACTGGCAGATCTGAATCATCCGGAAATAATCCTCAAAATCGACGATAAGCATCCCGTTCTCGAATCCGACCCTGTCCTCACAAAGGCCTTTGCCGATCTCATTTATCTCGACCGTGTTGTCTTCACAACCGGCATTTCAGAGACTACCGACCGATATATTGTCGCCTCGGGTGAACTTGACCTTGTCTGTCGTATCACTCAAATCGACAAACACTATTTTTTTTAACCTAAAAAAAGAGGACCATTCAATGGCAGAAATCCGTTTAAAGCATATCACGAAGCGTTTTGACTCCGGTAAAAACGTCCTCGCGAACCTCAATCTGGACGTTCTTGACGGTGAGTTTCTCGTTTTGGTTGGGCCTTCCGGCTGCGGGAAATCTACTACCCTGCGGATTATTGCCGGACTGGAGGAAGCCACCGGCGGAGATGTTTTCATTGACAATAAGCGCGTTAACAATATCGCACCCAAAGACCGGGATATCGCCATGGTTTTTCAGAACTATGCTTTGTATCCCCACATGACCGTCTTTGATAATATGGCCTTCGGACTGAAACTTCGAAAATATTCCAAAAAGGATATACGGAAACGCGTCAGCGAAGCCGCAGACATCCTGGAAATCACCGATTTGCTGAACAGAAAACCCAAACAATTGTCAGGCGGTCAGCGACAGCGGGTCGCACTCGGGCGGGCAATTGTCCGTAAACCAAAGGTTTTTCTCTTCGATGAACCTCTCTCCAACCTCGACGCCAAACTGCGGGTGCAGATGCGGGCTGAAATTAAAAAACTACATAAGCAACTCAAGACAACCATGATCTATGTAACCCACGATCAGGTTGAAGCCATGACCATGGGAAACCGAATTGCCGTCATGAAAGATGGTGCCATCCATCAACTGGATACACCGATGAACATTTATAACGAGCCCGCTGATCTGTTTGTGGCAAGTTTTATCGGCAATCCGGCCATGAATTTTATTACGACAGTGCTCACTGAAGACAACCTGCTCTGTTCCGAAAACACCGGAATTAAAATCCCGTTGCCAAAGGTATTTAAACCGGCGCTGGCTAATCAAACGGGAAAAACTATCATTCTGGGAATACGGCCGCAGGACCTCTCCACACGGCAGGGATACGACGAGAAGTATCAATTCGACGCCTCGGTGGAACTTATTGAACCACTTGGAAACGAGACGATTTTGTACCTCTCAAAGGGCCATCAAAGCATAAGCTGCGTCAGTGAACATTATTATCCCGGTGATGCGGAATCAGACCAAATCACACTCTCGATAAATCCCGAAAAGATTCATCTCTTCGATGGTAGTACTTCAAAGCGGATATTACCGGGTAATTGATTAACCA
>Ga0164318_10005778_pt1 | contig 11969 bp, 9 predicted proteins | sample GuaBasSedimGuay9_FD_113734 | JGI IMG/M metagenome (GOLD analysis project Ga0164318, IMG submission 113734) | Subseafloor sediment microbial communities from Guaymas Basin, Gulf of California, Mexico - Guay9, Core 4571-4, 0-3 cm | ecosystem: Environmental > Aquatic > Marine > Hydrothermal vents >... | reverse complement strand
CCTTTTGAGCGCCACCTTGAGCACATCTATCTGGATCGGCTTTTGGAGGAAGTCCGAGGCCCCCTCCCTCAGGGCCCGGATCACCATATCCATGTCCCCGAACCCTGTCATCACTATGACCTCCACTTCGGGGTCCATTCCCTTGACCTCCTTGAGCACTTCTAATCCATCTATATCCGGCATAAGCACATCCACTATCACAACTTGTGGCTTCTCCCTTTTGAATATGGTCAGCCCTTCCTCCCCATTCTTGGCCGTGAGGCTGGTGTACCCTTCCGATCGAAGGAACTCGTCCAAGAGCTTCAAGATTATCCTATCGTCGTCTATGCTCAGTACCTTGAACATGGCCGACCTATAAGGTACATCCCTTCCTCTCACAGCACAAGAGGTTTATGGGACATTACGGTCGAGATCCTCTCGTTCTTTTTATACACTATAACCTTCGGGAAATGCACCAGATCGAAAGATCGGGAGATGCCATGTAAGGACTCCGAATGTCCTATGAACAAGTACCCTCCGGGGTTCAAGCTTTCGTAGAACGATGCCACCACACGCCTCCTGGCCTCAGCATCGAAATATATGAGCACGTTGCGACAGAACACGAAATCCATTCCTCTGATCTTATTCGTCTGGCTTCGGTCTAAAAGGTTTATCGCCTCGAACCTTACCAACTTCTTCACCTCCTCCCTGACCTTGTATATGGGTCCATCCTTCACGAAGTACTTCTGGACGAGGCGAAGGGGCATGTTCCTGAGGGTGTAGCGACCGTATTCCCCCTTCCTGGCCTTCTCTAAGGCGGACTGGCTTATGTCCACCCCCAATATGTCCACCGACCATCCCGATATTCCAGCACCGAGCACCTCCAGGATCAGGATGGCCAATGTATAAGGTTCCTCGCCCGTAGAACATCCAGCGCTCCAGAGCTTAAGTTGTTTTACCTTTTTAGCTTTCAATACTTCAGGAAGTAGATATTTCTGAAACACCTCCATCTGGGGGGCGTTTCTGTAGAAGCTCGTCTCGTTGATCGTGATCTCATCGAGCAGGGCCCTGAACTCTTCCTCACCGTCCGGGCTGTACTTGAGGAGGTAATAGTAATCCTCGAATTTCTCCAGTCCCAACTCCTTAAGCCTGTTCTCAATCCTGCGCTCTAAGAGATACTTTTTACTCTCGTTGAAGAACATCCCGCTCTTCCTATATATCATGTCCCTCAGCTGCACGAACAGCTCGTCCGAAAGCTGAGGTTCCCGAAGGAAGGCCACCTTTGGCCCAGAAAGTTCCCTTAACAATTTTCCTCCTTCGAGGTGTCTTTAGATAACTCCATGAATGCTTCGGCCTTTTCTATCTCATCCTCCATCTCGAAGGTGAGCCGCTCTATGTCAACCTCCCCGAGGTCCTCAGCGAATTTCTTCCACACAGCGTCGTGCATAAGGGAAAATCCGACGTTGTCCCCTCCAAGCCCGACTCCACTCGCTTTGGTCAAGATGTCCGCTATGTGCACGAACCCTACCTCCTCCCTATACTCCGGAGGCGCCTCGAAGGGCCGATGATGATACCTAATGCATGCCACCAACCCCTCCGGCAACTGCCATCGCTCAGCCAACCATCCCCCCACCTCCTCGTGCGTAGTTCCGAAGACCTTGAGCTCGGCCTCCTCCATCGGTATCCGCTCCCTCCATGAGATGTCCAAGGCCTCCAAGAATTCGAAGTGGAAATATTGGTCCAAAAGGACCTTTCCTATGTCATGCAGTAGGCCTCCCGAAAACAGTTCATCGTACCCTCCCTTTCTGAACCTCTCCTCGAGCGCCCGGGCGATGGCCCCACATCCTATGGAGTGCCTCCAAAAAGCCTCCCTGTCGAACGAGGGCTTGCCCGGAACGGGTGGAAAGGCAGAAAAGACCGATACCCCCAACGTGAGCAGTATGACCTCTCGAGTACCCAAGATACTCACCGCCAAGGAAATAGATCCAATCTCCCGAGAAAATCCGTAGAATGCGGAGTTTACGACCTTCAAAATCTTAAATGCTAGAGCGGGATCGGACTCCACCACACGTGCAACCTCCCTCAGGCTCACGTTCGGGTCTACGGCCATACGTACAACTTTATTGGCGACCTTCGGCAAGGTGGGAACGTCCTGAGCGCTTTTAAGCTTCGCCCACACCTCCTCCGCAGTTATCCTCCTGACCGACGGATCCTTCGATACGACCAGAACTTCCTCCATTTCGTCCCTCCTGTTCAGAGAGCTTCCTTCCGAGTTGACCCAACTTCTTTATCAGACCGAGGACCTCCTTAGATGTGGCCAAGACTTCCTTTAGGATATCCTCACCGCACCTGCCGGTGTAAAGGGCCAACTCCGTCCTGCCCACTATGACCATCATTTTATTGTTCAAACTGTGGACGAGTTCCCTTATCTCCATTCCTATCCGAGGTACCTCCATGTCCTTCACAAGTTCCTCCTCAGTCGAAGATGGCATCTATGTCGTCTTGGCTTACGATCTCCCCGGTCGAACTCCCCTCGAATACTCGGTCTATCATCCCCTGCTTCACCTTCGCCTCCTTCCTATCGTAGTTGGCCTGCCTATCGAACGTCCCATGCCGTACCTCCACCTCCTCCCCTATCTCCATTCGGGTGAATCCCTTGAAGAGGGCCTTAAGTTCCTGGTTAAGTTCGGCTAGGATGGCCTTCGTAGCTTCTATCTGTTGGGCGGTGATGTCCTGGAACTGGAGGGCGCTCAAGATCTGGAAGAGGGAGTCGTTTACGCTATCGAGGTCCTGCACCACCTCCTCTAAGGTCCGATCGCAGGACTTCTGCCCCCCTTTCCTGATCCCTTCGAGCACGTCCTGCAACCGGGCCTTCAGATCTCCTATATGAGCCATGATTCCGTCCACGACGTCCATAATTTCGGTGGTGGCCGTCTCGGTCGCCTCCGTCACCTTATGGAGGTTGGAGGTGGCCTGCGGTATGCTCCCAGCCTTCTCGGGCCACATCCTTATCATCCGATTTATCGTGGGGACCACCTGTCCCACGAACTCGACGGCATGCCTGAGCTTGGGGAAGCTCTCCTCGAACGCCAACAGGTGGGCCTTCGTCCGTGCCTTCGCTTCCTCGAGCATTTCGGGCAAGTGGGCTTCGAACATCAAAACTTGAGAGCGAACCTGGTCCAGCTCCTGCAGAAGCTTTTGGACGTCCCGTTCCGTCATGTTTACCTCCATCGGTCCTCAGACCGGGGATAGCACCTTCTCTATCTTCTCCCTCAGGACCTGTGGCGTGAAGGGTTTGACTATGTAGTTGTTCACCCCGGCCTTCATGGCCTCTATCACGTCCTCCTTGACACCCCTTACGGTTACCATGATGATGGGAACCTCCCTGAACCTGGGGTCGCTTCTCACCTTCTTTACGAACTCCAATCCTCCCATGTTGGGCATGTTCCAGTCGGTTAATATTAGCCCTATATCTCCCTCGGATTGAAGCTTAGCCCAAGCATCCACGCCGTCCTCCGCCTCTACCACCCGATCGAACCCGACCATCCTGAGGATATTGATCAGAATCCTGCGCATGGTCACCGAATCGTCCACGACGAGGACCTTAAGGCTTGCCATCGGCTATCCCCCCCGCTATAAGCGGAACTTCCCTACAAGTTCCCTGAGTTGGGACGTAAGTCGGTCCAAACCCTCGGCAGCCCTGGCGAGCTCCTGCGCGCCCCTGGCGCTTTCACCTGCTACGCCCGCTATCCTATCTATGCTCTCCTTCACTTCCTCCACAGCCCTGCTCTCCTCCTCGGAGAACGCCGCCATTTGTCCTATCATCTCCCGGACGACCATGACCTGTTCCCTTATCCTTCCGAAGGCCTCCTGAACCCCGGCGGCGAGCCTGCGTCCCTCGTCCACGCTACCTTTTACCTCCCCCATCACATCGACTACTCCCCCGACCTCCTCCTGGACCTGCCTTATCATATCCCCAATTTCATCCGTGGCCTCCATAGTGCGCTCGGCGAGCCTCCTTATCTCGTCGGCCACGACCGCAAACCCCCTTCCGGCCTCTCCGGCCCTTGCGGCCTCTATTGCAGCGTTTAGAGCCAAAAGGTTCGTCTGATCCGCTATCTCGGTTATCGTGGAGATCACCTCCCCTATCCTCGAGGAGCTTTCCCCGAGCCTCGCCACCTTCCCGGCGGCTTCGGAGACTACCTCGCCTATCCTACCTACGCCCTCGGTCATCTTGAGGACGGTATCCTCTCCGTACTTTGCCGCTTCCTCCGACGTCCCAGCCGCCCGGGCAGCCTCCGAGGCACTCTCCGCTATCTGGAGGGCCGTAGAGGTCAACTGCTCTATGGCGAAGGAGACCTCCTCTATCTGTGAAGACTGTTCCTCGGAACCTGCCGCTATCTCCCGAGATGTAGCATTTATTTGAGATGCGGAAGAGGCCGTGGCGTCGGCCACGTCCCTCACCTTAGAGACCATCCTCCGCAGGTTCTCCACCAGATGGCCGAACTTTACGAACAATTCCCTCATGGCCCCCTTCCACTTCCATTCCTCCACCTTCGTCTTCAATTCCCCTCCCGCCACCCTGTCCATGGCCTCGGACAGCTCCGCCACCCCTTGTTCCAAGGTCTGGGCCAACGATGCCGCCTCCGAACGCGCGGCCTCGGCCTCTTCGAGGGCCTTCTGGGCTCGTCTGGCGTTCTCCTCCGCTTCGGTTATGCTCTCCTTTATCTGCGCCACCATCCCGTTGAACGCCCGGGCGAGCTGACCTATCTCGTCCTGGCCGTCCGTAGCCACTTCCACCTCCAAGTCTCCCTCCCCGACCCGTCGGGCAGCCTTCGCTAACTCTACTATGGGCTTGGAGAACCTTCCTGCGAGGAGGACCGCCAAGACTATCCCCGATCCCAAGGCTACAAACAGCGAGATCCATATCATCCTCCCGGACCTTCGGAAGGTCCCCCTGATCCCCTCCAAGGTCGCCCGCGTCCATCGGACCTCCCTCTGGCCGAGCTTCTCGGCCATCTCCTCGATCATCGTACCTGCATCGTCGTACACTCCCCTCAGCCTCTCTATTCCCGCGCTCGTCCTCACTATCTTCCCGAACTCCCTCCAGTATTCCTCCGAAAGGCGGATCAGTTGCCCCTTGAGAGATCTATCTAAGGGCATCCTGAAGGTATCCCTCCTGAAGATTTCTAAGGCACGCTGGGTCTTATCGATGGCATTTACATCGTTGTAGGCCAGGTAAAGCTGTTCGTACTCCCTTACGGCCGATACGTCCGATGATAGTTTCCGTCCTCCCACCCTCCTCGCCAGATCCTCTAAGCGCCCTGCCACATCTCGAAGCCTTTCCATAGCCTTCTTCTTCTCCTTCACCCTCCTGGCCACTTCGAAGAACCCCGTGTAGTACTCCCTGGCGAAGGCCGTTATCGGGAAATCGGGCGCCTGGCTTCCGATCAGTTCCTTAAGCTCCTCGTGGTTCTCCTTAAGCTTTTCGGTATATTCGACCACCCGGCTCAAGTACTCCTCGTTCCCGGATATCAGAAATTCCCTCTCCGCTCCTCTGGCCTTCAGGATGTTGGCCTGTATATCCCTGGATAACCTCTGGAGCTCGACGTTCCTCTCGAACCCTCCCTCCGCCCTCCTCCTCACGTCCGAGAAGCTGTAAAGCCCCAGTCCTCCGATGAACCCTGCCAGGACCAACACCGCCCCGAAGCCTAAGAGCAGCTTCCTAAAGATCGTGAGCCTCATCCTTACCTCGAGGGTTTGATCTTCCGGTCGATGAGGAGCCTTCCGAAGTACTTTGTAGTATGCCAGCTTTGATCTCTGAAGTCCTCCGTCCAAGATATCTTGCTATCCCTCCTCCCTCCGTCGTCGTCATCGTTCACCATAACTTGGAACCCTACCCTCACCCCCAACATCAAGGGGACCGCCACGAACACTATCTTCGGGACCTTAAGCTCTGCGGTGTAGCCCCAAGGCCGTTCCTTTATAGCACCTTCCATCCCCAGGGATTCCCAGAGCCCCGGGAACATGAAAAGTTTCTCCCCGAACAGGGCGTTCCCCTCCAGGCGAGCTCTGCCGTCCCTACCTAAGGACAGGCGTATCTGAAGGTCGTTGGCGTCGTAGTCTATCCTGCCTTCGGCGTACTCCTTCGGAGCCAAGTCCCCGTCGAAATATATCTCCACGGAATCGTCGTTCCACGTCTGTGTGAACTTCTCCTCCCCGAACACGAGCTTATCGTCCCTTACTTCTAAAGCCACATAGAAATTTTCGGGGTCCGCTATGCACCTGAAACTCCCGGAGAGGTCCGAACTGTCCGGAGGGCTCAGCCGCTCCCCCTCTCCGGTCGCTAGGCTCACGTTTCCCACCGAGCATACGTTCCCTATCGGTTCCACCTCGGCCTCCAGGCCCTCCCAATCCGATAGGTCCCCGTCCACCTCGATCGGGGCGGGTCCGGCCAGAAGGGCTATGTGGTATATATAGCCCTCCTCGGCGGGAGTTCCCATGGGAAGAAAGGTTACGGACGCTATCATCGCCTGCAACATCTTCGGCCTCATAGTCCGTCGACGGCTTCGAGGTCCCAACTTCTCAAACCTTGAACCTCTCCACCAGATCCCTGAGCCGGACGGTGAGCGCGGAAAGGTTCTCGGCGGCCCTCGCTAAATCTTGAGCACTTTTCGCACTTTCGGAGGCTACACCTGCTATCCCCTCCATGTTTCTGCTCACCTCCTCCACAGCTTTACTTTCTTCCTCCGCGGCCGCCGCTATCTGACCTATCATGTCCCTGACGACCTCGACCTGCCCAGCTATCCTCCCGAACGCCTCCCGGACGCTTCCGGCAAGCCTGTCGCCTTCCTCCACGCTACCCCTTACCTCCCCCATCACCTCTACGACCCCCTTCACCTCGTCCTGTACCCGCCTTATCATCCCCTCTATCTCCCTGGTCGCCTCCATCGTACGCTCCGCCAGCCTCCTGACCTCATCGGCCACGACCGCGAATCCTCTGCCCGCCTCACCCGCCCTCGCCGCCTCTATGGCCGCGTTCAACGCCAACAGGTTCGTCTGATCGGCTATCTCCGTTATCGTAGATACGACTTCCCCTATCCTACCTGAACTGTCCCCGAGCCTCCCCACCCTTCCTGCGGCCTCCCAGACGACCTGCCCTATCCTTCCCATGCCCAAGGCCATCTGTTCCACAGCCTGCTGGCCACCTTGTGCCGCCCGTTGTGCTTCACCCGCTGCTTCCGCTGCCTTAGAGGCGTTCTGCGCCATCTCCATCACCGTAGCGGTCATCTCCTCTACCGCGCTCGTGACCTCCCCCACCTGGGAGCTCTGTTGCTCCGCACCGGCTGCCATCTCCTGGGAAGTGGAAGTTATCTGGGATGCGGCGGACGCCACAGCTTCCGATACCTCCCTTATCTGCCGCACCACGTTACGAAGCTGGTCCTCCACCTCGTTGAACTTCTGAAAGATCCTTCCTATATCCCCGTCCCATCCACCGTCCAACCTCGTCCTCAGGTCGCCCTCGGCCATGCGATCCATCGCCTCGGACAACTCCTGGACGCCCCGCCTCAAGCTCTCGGTCAAACCTTGTAGCTCCGCCTGTGCTTCCCTCGCCCTTTCCAGGGCCTCCTCCGAGGCCCTACGCTGCCGTTCCGCCGTATCCAGACCTTCCTTGATCTGCACGGCCATATCCCGCATAGAATCCGCCAAACTCCCTAGCTCGTCCCTCGAGGATATCTCCAAGTTCACATCCAAGTTCCCCTCGGCTATGCTGCGGGCGGCGTTTTGAAGGACCTCTATGGGGGATATCACGAACTTACGGATGAGGAACGTCCAGATCCACGCCACAAGCCCTACGACCCCTAACATAAATATCTGGAGCCGTAACATAGTGGCGCTTATCTGCCTTTCTATCCGTCTCGTAGAAAAGGCGATCTGTACGGAACCTATGACCCTGCCGTCCGACCCCTTTATCGGAGATTCGAAGAACTTGAGGTGCTTCTTCCAGGAGGGAGATGAGGATGTCTTCCGAAAACGCCCATCCCTCCCCCTCGCGAAGCCGAGCATCAGCTTCCCTTTGCTGAATACCCCTACGAAGACCACATCCTGGTAATGTTCCACTCCCTTCAGAAGGCGCTTCAGGTCCCCCATCTCCTCCCATTCCACCGCATAGGAGCTGTTGCTCGCCACGAGCTTGGCCAAAGTGTCACCCACCTCTTGGAACAGATCGTGGAACGTTCCCCTTACGGAAGAGGTCACGCCGCATTCTATGACGACCATGCCGACCAACAGCAGGGCCACGGCCGGCAGTATCGTCTTCTTCCGCAGCCCCATCTTGTTCCACATGGGCAACATTTCTCCTCCCTATTTCACGGGCCTGACCAACGGTCGCGCCTTCTCCCCGAACTTTATCCCGAATTTTTTGCAGATCCTTTCGTTTACGGCGATGTACCACTTTCCGTCGGAGGACCTCACTATGGCCAGCGGCAGCCCCTTCCTCACATGTTCATCCTTGAAGCCGATGACGGGGATGAAGTCCCTCCTGGATGCCCTCACCAGAAACGGAAGGGCTTCGTCGAACACCGCATCCGTGCCTAGAAGCACCAGGACCTTTATCCCCGCCTGGTACATACCGTTGTATACCCCTTTGATCTTCTTAGCCTTCCGCACGGCCCCTATGAGCACTTCGTAGCCTCTCTCCGTCCCTAAGTCCTGAAGTTTGTAGGCCTTCTCCTTTTGAGAGGAATATATCACCCCAATCTTAGAAACCTCTGGAAACAGGTATTTTATGCCGAGAAGTATCTCCTGAGGGGTGGCCTGTTCGGCGAGGACCCCCGTGGCTAAGAGCAAAAAGATACCTACTATCCAAGCCTTTAAGTTCAGCATGTGTAACCCCCACTCCTCGGAGATAAAAGTCTGTATATATGGCCCGGGATTTCATCCAGGGGCAATATCGCATCCGCAAGTCCCTCCTCCACGATCGCCCTCGGCATTCCGTATACGACGCAGGAGGCCTCGTCCTGCGCTATGATGTATCCTCCTTTCCTCTTCAGAAGCCTTATCCCGTTCCTGCCATCGTGTCCCATGCCGGTCATTATGATCCCGATCCCCCAGGGACCGTAGTGCTCGGCGACGGAAGCCATAAGTTCATCTACGGACGGTTTATACAACGCATCGAAGGGCTCTTCACCTACCTCGACCTCCCCCTTCCTCCTCACCCTCAGATGTCTCCCCCCGGGCGCGAGCAGGACCCTTCCCGGGGTCACCTCGTCCCCGTCCACAGCCTCCCTGACCTCGAAGGTGCTCAGCCTGTCCAAGCGTTCCGCAAGGGACTTAGTGAACTTGGGAGGCATATGCTGGACTACGAGCACGCCTGCTGGGAGGTCCGCAGGAAGCTTCGTCAGCACCTTCTGAAGGGACATAGGACCGCCCGTGGAAACTCCTATCGCTACGACCTCGAACTTCCTTTTAGGCGGTGGAGTTAGAATCTTTGGCTCCGTAGGAGCTCTCCTCCTGAGGCCCCTTTTGGCTATGGCTTTGACCTTCTCGAGCAATGTGTGCCTTATCCTCACGATATCCAACGATATGGACAAGTCCTTAGGTATAAAGTCCACCGCTCCCAACTCCAAGGCCGTAAGCGTAGCATCGGCCCCCTCGGTAGTGAGGGAGCTGACCATGAGCACCGGCAGGGGGTGTTCCTTCATGATATGCTTTAGGACTGTAAGTCCGTCCATTCGTGGCATTTCTATGTCCAAGGTTACGAGGTCCGGGTCCAAGGACTTCACCTTCTCCAGGGCCTCCAACCCGTCCCCGGCGGTGCCCACGACCTCTATCTCTGGATCGGACTCCAACACGGTGGATATAGCTCTACGCATAAAGGCGGAATCGTCCACCACCAGGACCCTCACCCTTCCGGCCCCTTTCATTCCCCTTCCCCTCAAGCTAATGTCATCATCTCGTTGACATCTACTATTAGGCACACCCTCCCGTCACCCCTTATGGTCGCCCCAGCTATGGCCGGGGTATCTCGGAGGAGCTTGCCCAAGGACTTTATCACCACCTCCTCCTGTCCCACGAGGTCGTCCACGACCAGCCCCACCCTACGCTCCTTGGTTCCTATCACCACCACGTATTCTTCGTCCTCCCTCCCATCTTCCGGCACCTCAAAGAGCCTGTCCAGCCTGACGAGGGGCAACACGGTATCCCTCAACCTTATCACCTCCCTACGTTGTATCTTGTATATATCCCCCGGCCCCACCCTCACAGCCTCCTCCACGGAGGAGAGCGGCACCACATAAAGTTCCTTCCCAACCCGGACCACCAGACCCTGTATTATAGCCAGAGTTAAAGGGAGCCTTATCTCCACCTTCGTACCCTTTCCTGGTATGGAGTCCAACGATACGCTTCCGTTGAGCTTGTTCACGTTGGTATGCACCACGTCCAACCCCACCCCCCTCCCGGAGACGTCCGTAACCTTATCGGCCGTGCTGAAACCCGGGAGGAACACTAAGTTCCAGATAGTCCTGTCGTCCATCCTGTCCGCCTCATCGGGGGAGAGCAGCCCCCTTTCTATCGCTCTACGCTTTATCTTCTCGGCATCCATCCCCCTGCCGTCGTCTTCGATCCCTATTACTATCCTGTTTCCCTCCTGCGCGGCGTAGAGCCTTATGAGCCCCTCCCTGGGCTTGCCGAGTTTCTCCCTCTCCTCCGGAAGCTCTATCCCGTGGTCGACGGCGTTCCTTATGAGGTGCACTAGGGGATCGCCTATCTCCTCTATGACGGTCTTGTCCACTTCGGTATCCTGACCCTCCATCACCAACCTCGCCTCCTTACCGCTGGCCCTACATAGGTCCCTCACAAGCCTCGGGAACTTGTTGAAGACCCTCCCCACAGGAACCATACGGGTCTTTATGACCATCTCCTGTAACTCCGAGGTGAGGAGGTCGAGGTGGGAGGTGGCCAGGTCCAGTTCCTCGGCTATCCTCTCCCCTCTATACTTCGTCCCTATCTCACCGTTGAGCTGCAACAGCCTATTTCTGTTCAGCACGAGCTCCCCGACCAGGTCCATAAGCTGGTCGAGCCTCTTCACGTTCACCCTTATGGTCTCCACGGCCCCTAAGGCCCCAGGACCGGCCCTCGCCTTTCGGACCTCCTCTAAGGCCTTACCCTCCAGGAGGGCTTCGAGCGTAGATATAGCGGTTCCGATATCCGTCCTTTCCTCACCTTCTTCCTTTATATCCCTGAAGAGCCTCCTCAAGGTATCGAGGACGGCCAGAAGGCCGTCCATAACGTTCCGGTCCATGGACATCCTTCCCTTCCTGAGGCGGTCCAGGACCTCCTCCGCCCCGTGCGCGAGCTCGGACATCCGGGAGAATCCCAAAAATCCTGAGGCTCCCTTTATCGTATGAAGTGCCCTAAATATCTCGTCGAAAAGTTCAGGATCGTCCGGCCTCGCTTCCAGTTCCACCAGATGTTCCTCGAGGCCGTCCAGTAGTTCCTGTACCTCCGTCAAGAAGTCCCCGAGGAGCTCGGTATCGACCTCCTTCCGTTCGGTAGCCTTAGGAGGCGTTTCATCCAACCTCTTAAGTAGGTCCTCAACCGATGCCACGAGGTCCTCCACTTCGATCCCCTCGTCGGTCCTCTCCTCCCTGATCTTTCCCAACAGTCCCTTAAGCCTGTCCGCTCCGGCCAACAATACATCCATAACATCCTGGCTGACCTCCAGTCTTCCATCCTTAAGCTGAGCCAGGAGGTCCTCGAGCCTGTGGGCGAGCAGTTGTATCCTATCGAAGTTTAAAAACCCCGAGGTACCCTTTATAGTATGTAGAATCCGAAATATCTCCTTAAGTAGCTCGTGATTTCCACCTTCGGCCTCCAACTGGACCAGATCCTCGTCGAGTTGATCCAGGAGCTCCTGCATCTCGGCCACGAATTCCGATACGATCTCGTCGAAGTGTTCTAACTCCTGTCCATCCGGCATAGCTCCTCCT
>Ga0164318_10005777_pt1 | contig 11970 bp, 11 predicted proteins | sample GuaBasSedimGuay9_FD_113734 | JGI IMG/M metagenome (GOLD analysis project Ga0164318, IMG submission 113734) | Subseafloor sediment microbial communities from Guaymas Basin, Gulf of California, Mexico - Guay9, Core 4571-4, 0-3 cm | ecosystem: Environmental > Aquatic > Marine > Hydrothermal vents... | reverse complement strand
ATATTGCAGGATATGAATATAGATATAAGGTATTTAAAGATTCATATAATATATATCAAGCGATTGTTTCAATTAATGAGGATATATTTCTAATTGATCAAGGGGTGTTAAAAATACTCTATAAAAATGAGATTGCATCAAAAGATGATATTGGAGATACAGTAGAAGAAACTCAGATGGTCTTTGAAACATATAATATTGAGGGATATCTATCTGAAAATAACTTCAAAGATATAGAAATAGAAAAGGATTTATTTAATATTGAGTCAAAGATTAAAACATCTAACTTTATATTAGGGGAATTCGTAGAAGAAAATATAATTATTGATGCTACATTTGATGATGTAAATTATACTATTGATACAATTTCAAATTCAATTAAATCAACATATACATTTATTAGTGATAATCATGTTGAGAGAATTTCAACAAATGTGTCAAATTTATATAGAGCTAAAATGTTAAATGACGAAATTGATTTTAATCAAGCTAGGGTTCAAAGTATACTAAGTATATTAAAAATTTTAGGATATAGAGAATCTTTAGAAAGTTTTATACAAAAAACATGGGATAATAATATTCCTAGAATGGAGAGGGATTAATGAAATATAAATATAACATTAGTGCTGAGAAAGAATTTAAACGAACAGCTACATTTAAGAGGCCTCCAAAAGGCTTTATTATTTTTGATAGTTACAATAATGAATGGTTTCCATTAAAGCTTGTAACTATTGATAAAGTTGATTTTAGTTTACGAATTATAAAAGATGAGTTTCATCGCGATTTTGGTGGAAGTGCTATGCAGGAATTGTTTATGCCTTGGCATTATACAGTTGAATTAATTTCAAAAAATTATAATGTTATAAGTACTAGACCTATAATGTATAAAAGTTTAATTCCTGGATATGAAGACTATATTAGTATATGTATTGTTGGAGACAGCAATAAAGATATTTATTCACCTGAGCTTTATAAAGTTATTGCACATACAATAATGAATCCTATTCATTATATTCCTGGCTGGAGATTAAACCCTGATGGAAATACAGAATATCATAATCTATCAAAGAATTTTAAAGTTCAACAACTTGAAAAGAATTTTAGATGATTAATTTACTTGAGAAGGTTCGTCCAAGAATCAATCACTTTAATTATAATCTATATCCTTATTACGTTTATGTTTATTTAAATCCATTTAAAGAACATCAAAGTAAATATAAACTCCCTGGAAGTTACTTAGAATTTGCATATGAACCTTTATATATAGGGAAAGCAACTGGAGCGGGTTTTAGACATAATCAACATATAGCTGAATATTTAAAAACTGGTCTTGAGAAGAAAGATTATCAAACTATACACAATGAAACAAAAAAGAAAAAATTTAAAGAACTTGAAGATAATATGAAAAAATATGGTCCTACAAATGCAGCACTTCCTAGAAACTGGGAAGAGTATCAAAAGGATTGGATTATTATTATTAAAGCATTAAATAACTCACATGCACTTGAAAGATTTGAGAAAGATGTTATTAAAATAGTTGGAACACAAAGACGCGGAACAGGTCCGTTAGTAAATGCATTATTAGGTTAAAAGGAATAATATGAAAAAAGAAAGATTAGATGGTGGGAAGCAAATAGTTAATTATATGAATATTGATTATTTAGAAGCGGTTAAAGTAGATGACGGGATTGAACTATATTACTTATTTCGTCCCAAAATAAAAACCGAAAAGTTAAAGATTAAAAAAGTGTTTAATACATTTACAGACTTGTCATCGTATATGACAAGTCTTAAATTTTTTAAACTTGGAAAATATTATATTAATACTTTCAATTTTTCTATAGTTGATGAGGGTGAATTACATGAAAATAATAAGAAACAAAATATTATTTTATATATGAAATCTGCTCAGCCTTTAGAATTAACAATTTCAAAAATTGAGTGGAATTCGTTTAAAAACTCACGACTTATTTAAAAATGAGAAACTGTATTATTATCTCTTTGGCTAGTAATCGCAGTTTCTTAATCAGATAGTGAATGATATCATTAGTTATCATTTTCTATCTCTTTGGCTAGAAATATAAAAATAAATATTTCTAGCCAAAGAGATAATTTTAAAGACAAGAATATTACAATCACATATACATTGCGTATATGTGATTGTAATTCCTGTTCGTAGATTTGTATGTGTATGAGTTAATAATGTTATATACTCAATTCTATGGAGCTTGCCACGCGTATCCACTAGCTCCATCGGAAACTATAATTTCACCTGCTTGTCCACTTTCTAAAAATGTTAAGAGGTTATTTATTTTAGTTGCATTGTTTCCAATATTAGTATCGTTGTTTCCAATATTAGTTGCATTGTTTCCAATATTAGTTGCATTGTTTCCAATATCAGTATCGTTGTTTCCAATATTAGTTGCATTGTTTCCAATATTAGTTGCATTGTTTCCAATATCAGTATCGTTGTTTCCAATATTAGTTGCATTGTTTCCTATATTAATTGCCGCTTGCTCAGAGTCTGAGACTCTGATACCAGCAGCAGTATCAATATCTGTAAATAAATCTTTTAATTCTGCCATGTTATATTCCTATGCTTTAAGCTGTAACGGTATTTCGTTAACTTTATGTTTGACCAAAAATATCAAGTGTTCCAAAACGTAATACTAATGTATCATTTGGAGCATCTAATGTTAACACATCAATTGGAGTTGCCTGTTCTTCATCAAGTTCATCATAAATATATGATTCAACTGATAATACTAAGATTCCTGAGTCAACAACCAGATTTCCTGCACTATCTGTTTCAATCGGAGTGTCTCCTGTTTCAACTTCTAATCCACCATATGCCCACGCATTATCGTCTAATCTAATAATCTCACACCATGCGGTATCACCTGCTACAGGATTAATACTTGCAAAGCTTAAACTTTTATCAAGTATTACTGTAATTTCTAAATTATTTAAACTAGCGTCTGTATCACTAACTTGGTTAAACTCGAATTTATAGTCAATATTTGAAATTGTACTTGCAAGTGTTGTTACTTTATCTAGAACTGTTGCGAATACTGTATCAATTTCATCATTAGTTATATTATCACCATTATTTACATATTTAAACATTGTCTGAAGAAATGGTAAAATTGTATCATAACGAGCCATTTCAACTTGAAGTTCTTCGGTTTGATTTTTAAAATTTGTTTGATTTTCCACAATTGTTGTTTGGATATTAGATACTTCTATTTCTAATGGTTCAATTGTAGTTGTGTTTTGCTCAGCTATTTTATAATCAACTGATCCAGGTATAGTATCATCACTATTTATAATGGTAATCAACCCATCAACTCCATTAAGTTGATCATCTAAAATATCAACTTCTGTTCTAATTCTATAATCAATTGAACCAGGAACAGATTCTGACTCATTAAGTAACTCAAGATCATTAGTTAAGTCTGTTAAATTATAATTTGCATCTATATATTGTTGCGCATATGTTTTTGATTTCTGTTCAAATCCTTCTGCTGTAGCATCAGTAATCCATATATTTAATCTTTCTAAACCAATTTCATCTTTTACTAAAAAACTTCCAGTTACTCCAAAATAAGTCTCAAATTGTGTTAAAACATTACTTGCGTGTATCTCATTACTTCTAGACATCATAGTATTAAAAATTAAACTGGTTATTATTTCATCACCTGATCCATTATCATATGTAAATAATTCATTAATAATATATTGTTTCATATTATCAACTCTAGGCTTAATACCTATGTCAACAGCATATAACTCTAATTCTATATTATCTATATTAGTAGCATTAGTAGTAATATTAGTAGCATTAGTAGAAATATTTGAGATATTATTATCAACTTTTGCATCGACTGCGATTATACTATCATTCGTAATTGTACTGTTGTCTCCTGTTGATGTACTTAATAATATAATATCATCATAGTTATCTTGCACCTTTTGAACAAGACCTGTAGTTGCTTCATAAATAGTATCTCTAACTTCTTGAATATTCATGTTTTCAACTAATAATAGTCTTGATGAAATATCCGTTACATCAATTTCAATAAGATCTTGATCATTTTTTAAATTATCTGTTTTTAATGTTAGACCCGAAGTGTCTAAGTGTCCAACTGCGAGTTCCAATTCATTTACTTTGATATTAACACTATCTGTTTGTGTAGACAAAGCTGTTCCAATCGTATTTACTTGATAGATTAAACCTTCAGTTGTTGTGCCAACAATATTAATAAGACCCCTATAGTTTCCATCACCAAATATCATATCATTATTTAATTGTGATTGTCCTACTAATCCAGAACCGGTTGTCCCAACTACTGTTTCAAGTGTTGTTACTTTAGGAACTAATCCATTAGCAGATGTTAATAAAAATTCATTATCCGTAATTCTAGTGTCTAAATCAATACTAGTCAATTGAACAGATGTAACAATATCTGAATAAGCATTTACTTGTTGAACAAGACCTGATTCAGTATCTCCAACAGCATCTTCTAATGTTTTAATCTGTTTAATCATCCCTGAATTATCATCACCCAAGGCAGCTTTTAATTCAGTCATTTCCCCAACAACACCAGTGATTGTTTCATCATCACCATTTAATATAATATTAAAATTACTAAGCTGTGTATTTGTAGCTGCGACTGCTTGGTCTGTTAAGAATATAATTTTATCATTAATTCCAGACTCAATATTTAAAATTTGACTATCAATATTTGCGTTTGTATCAGCAAGTAATTGATCTAAATCAAAAATTGCTTGGGATTGGCCTCCGTCTTGTAGAGCTTTAATATCATCAGCGATATTCGCCATATTTTGAGACATTAAAGAATGATAACTATAATGTTGATAACCTATCAATGTTATATTGATATATGGCACTGCTTCTTTGAGAGGAACTATTATTTCTCCTGCAGTTGTTGTTTGTACTATATAGGCTTCGTTATTTAATGCCAATTTATTTCCTTATTTTGTATATTGTTTAATCCATATTTGCATTTGATTATCTGTTAATCTTGGCAAATTATTTTCAATATGCTCTTGTATTATTAAATCGTAATTATTTCCAAATATATTTTGACTAAGTTCGTCAAAATATTCTTTAATTATTGCTTTCAGATCGATTTGTATAAATTCGTTCTTGAATGTATTAAATGAATTATTTAAAGTGTCTCGCATAAGAGTATTATATGAAATTGTTAAATAATTATCCACTTGTGATTGAACAAGTCCTGAATAATCCAACTCCATCATTTCATCTTTAAGAATTTTAAATTGATCATCAACCATTTTAATTAAATTAATAGTTAATAATTCGTCTTTAAATTTTTCAAACATTTTTTCAATAGTACTCGGTGTTAAAATCTTTAATAAATAATATTTTAACTCAATTTCTTTATCTATAATTAGTTTAATTTCATTTACTGTAAATATTTCTAATATATTATTAATATCATTATCTAATTGTGTTTGAACATATTGAATTTTAGTATCTGTTATAAAAGATAAATATGGTTTTATTCTATGTAAAAGAGTAATCAACTTATCTTGTAGTATATAGTTTGTGTCTTTTAAATTATCAAGTACTAGCTCTGCTTTTTCAAAACTAATAAATTGGTGAATTTTTAATAATTCAAATAAATGATTATCAGTGTATTCACATACTAGAGGTTCAGATATCAAAATATCAGGATTCTCTTGTATTACACCAATAATTGAATCAAGTAATCCATTATTTTCCAAATCTTTGATATTTGGAATTTTTGTAATGTATGTATATTGTTTTAATAATAATGTGTGAATATCATTCATCAACATATTATCAAAAATTAGAGAATGGTTTAATTTTAAGTTTTCATATATATCATCTGATATATAATCAGCTTGAAGTGCTTGCTCTAAGAATATACAAATCTCTAAATTATTAAAAATATTTAATAATTCAGTTGGATTATTTAGTGCAGTTTCAACTTTTTCTCGATCGAGAAGTATATATTCTCGATCAAATAATATTCTTTCATCAATTATTAAATTTAAATCATTTTGATTATCAAATGTTACGGGATCATACAGTTGAGGATCCAATTCATGATCATGTGCCATTTTTATTCCTTTATGAGATTGTTAATTTAATTGTAATACTATCATAGTCAAAGAAAAAGTATGGAGGAACAAAATTAACAATATTAAATAATGTTAAATCTGTTTCGTTTAAATCTTCATCCATTCCCATATATATATTAGTTGCATTGTTTGTTGTAAACACTTTTGGACTAATAACATCAATATTTTTAATCATTGTGTATTCATTGCTTATTTTTCTTTCCAAAAGTGTTTCGTAAAATTCTGTTTCAAATCCTTCTGCGCTTCTAAGAGTCTTATATATAACATCTTTTAAATCAAATTCTAACTCTTCAATTGATTCATAATTACTCAATGAGTAGTTATGTTTATCAATAATCATATTTACAATAATCATATTTCTAGTGGTTAATAAATCACCATTTGTATTCTGATCAATAATATATTTACGATATAAAGGATCAACATTAATTGTATTATAAAACGATTGAGTAACACCAACATTAAAGCTAATATCTTTTTTATATTTTTCAACTTTAAAGAATCTATCTAGTTTTGTAAAGAATGCTCCAATCGCTGTGTTTTTTAAATAATTAAGTTCAAGAAAAGGAATATGTAATATATGTCTAGTTTCATTTGTGGTATCATATCTGTCAAGTTCAGTATAATAAAAATGATCTTGTTTTTTTACTAATTGTGTATAGCTACCCTCGCCAAAATACTGCATTATAAACGATTCATCTTGAAGTATTGTAATATTATCAACTTGAAGATCTTCTACAAATAAACAATACTCATCTAAAAATCTCTGATTAACTACTTGTTTATAATCATTATGTACATTCAGTTCAATATTGAATTGATTAGTAACGATTTTATATTTATATAATGTATTTGCGTTTGTTAGTTCTATTCTGGTTTTTCTTTCAAAATAATCATAAGTTATATGTAAGCCGATAGCATTTCTTAATTTTAAAAGTTTATCTATATTAGCTATTGTTTTAAGTTCTATTTTTATATCAGGTTTGATCATATAAGCCGAATAATGGTTAAAGTGTTTTTTATAATAGAATGGACTAATTAATTCAACACCTTCATGTATTCTTGTAGGCATAAAAACATCAGTAATAAATTCATCCTCTCTTATATTAAAAGTGTTTGTTGGAATTATTCTTTGATTTTTATCTCTAATAATATTATAAATAAATAAGTGATTTTGTGAATTGAAGAATTTTGCATCTACAAATGGGACGCCGTCATCAATAGTATACATAATTTCAAAATCATTAATTGAACTGATGGAATTTCTAGTGCTATTCCTTCTAATCATTTCACTTTTAATATATTCAATATCATCAATATCTTGACCAAGTTCTCCACCTGTCATGCTTAATACTTTTATATTAGTCTTTGAGTCTGTCGTATAACCACCATCATCTTCACTAATTACAAGAATATCTTCAAGATTCATTTCCGCACTATGTACGTTTCCACCTGATCCTTTTGTAAGTTTTGTTTCGATAATTATTTGGTCACCTGCATTTAACTTTCTACCATTAATACCATCACCAATAGTAAACATTAATTGATTTTCAAGAATCTTTAAATAAAGATTATCATCAAATTGATTTGCATTAAATTTATTATATTTAATATTCATTGAATTTAAACCGTCATACTCTTTTATATTTGAGCTTGATAATAAATATAATCTATTCATTTGAATCTTTTCTTTTAAATGTGATTCTTTTCTAATCCAGGCATTGATTTCATAAATATCATCCATTGAACTAATATCAATACTAAATGTAAAATTTTCTCCAATCTCATAATCAGGAATATTAAATGATAAAAAATCTCTCTTATATTGTCTTAGTCCGTTATATTCAACCATATACATATTAAGGCTATTATTTAAAGGATTTTTTACTTTAGTAACTTCCAAATCATTAATTTCTAAATCACTAAATCGCTTAGCGGTTAGTACAGTATTATTAACATAAATTTTAACATCTTCTTCTAATGTATAATCCAATCCAAGTTCGTCTACAAATTTTGTATCTCGATTAACATTATAAGTTACAATCTCACTATCCCTTAATCTAAATTCTGGAATTAAAAAAGAGATCTGCATCATAGCAGGGGTTCCAAATGTTATATTATAGTTTAAAATGCTCGAATGAAATAAAATAGAACTAAATTCCGTAGCTGTTGCCGGGTTCATTTCTCTAAGCAATTTATTATAATAAATTGCTGTGTCGTATTTAATATTAGTAAATATATTTACTAATGTTCCTAAGGCTCCAGTTTTTAATAATGCCGGATTATCAACCTTTAATGATTCTCTAAAAATATTTTCGTATCCGATCAATGTGTCAGTAATACTTTTCATAAATCTCCTTTATATTTTCTTTTAGTATTTGTTCGTTGTTGTATGAAACACGCAACAAGAAAAATACGCAAAAGCGTATTTTAATTATCTATTTCGTAGTGAATCTATAGCTCCACCTGAAAAGTAGAAGCCTACCACTGCTAACATTACAAACCCAATCTCAAAAGCTGATACTATAGATATTACACCTTGATAATCAAGACCTATGTAATGGTATGCTGTTGTTAAAACAATCATTAATACATAGGTTAATGCTATTAATAATCCTAAATATCTCTGAGCTAATTTAAAAGAAGTATATCCTTCAAATAAACTAAGTCTTAGTTTAACTTTATCCTCTTCCGGAATATCTAAAGATTTAATAAATTCAATTTGAATTTTAATTGATTTAGATGTTCCAAATATTTTTCCTATCATAATATATCCTTAAAATAAATAATTTAACCTTAGAAACATCGTGTTTAAATTGATATTTGTAATTTCTGTTTCGGTTCCACCTGGAATCTTCTTATGGTTATATTTATTATATCTATAATTTAAACTTATTTTACACTTTGGTGTAATTGACACCCCTGCGTAAGTATAATAACTATGTCCTAGATTTCCCCATGAGTATGCATTTGAATTTGATTGATCTGTTGTGTAACTTAGCCAATTTTTACTTGCATAAAAATATTCAGCCCCAATGTATGTATCTAGCCCAAATAAGTTTCGATCAAAATCCTTCTTCGCGCCAAGTAATATTGAATAACCATTTTTATTTTTCTCTTCTGAAAAATTAAAAGATTTATTCACACCTAACATATTATTATTTAATGTATTCCCTGTTGGGGAAATTTTTCTCGAATCTGTATCTGTATGGCTATAAGCTAATATACTATATAATAAATTTCCAGTATATTCTCTATCATCATACTCATATCCTATTCCAACCATAGTCATTTTAATAATCTTATGACTATCATCCTTATCCTGCTTAGAATCCAATCCTACTTTACCATAATAAACATTACTATAACTGGTATTCAATTTGATTGTATGTTTTCCAATTGTTGAGCTTGTAAATAAGAAAGCTATATCACTTCCATCACTTGAATGTTCATATCTATCTTCTTCCACTTGTAAATTATTATTTCTAACAGCATACCCTATTTGTATTTTATGATCACTATTAAAATGATGGGTATAAAATACCCCCGGCATAACTAAATAATACATTGTCATTAAAGCATCGCTTTGTTTGGCACCTATTCTTGAATGTTCCGAAAAGGCTCCTTCTTTAAAACTAAAGATACCGGCACTAATGATATCATCGGTTGTTAAATATATATTTGCCACCAATTCACTTATTTCAAAATATTCTTCACTTTTATATTTTTTATCATATGTGTAACTATATTTACTTGAAATATTTGTATAATTTATTGTACTTGTAATACTAAAATATTTATTAAATAAAATATCATTATATGAATTTATATATATAAGATGTTTATTATTTTGGTCATGAAGTCCTTCCAAACTATCATTTGCTGCCCCATAGTTAATTTCAACTATATTTGTATTTTTATAATATTTATTATTTGTATCAATTGCAAATAAATTAATAGATGTTATAAATATCATAAAAAGTATTGATAAAATTTTCATTGAATTCCTCCAATTTCTCTATTGTGTTTTAATATATTAAAACCATTTTTTATAAGACATTTACTTATTTTATATTCCTGGTTCTTTGGATAATCAAAATAAAGATGTAGTTTATTTTGATTAGTAACCCTTTTCCACCCTCTGACACTTTTTATCTCTGGATAGATATCATATCTTTTAAATATAGCCGGGCATTCTGATTGAGGCTCATCCGCATTTAATGAATGTGTTAATATGAGGATAAATATCACTATATTTATTTTAATCATTTTAATCACTTTAATCACTTTAATCACTTTAATCACTTTAATCCTTTTATAGGAATTATAATTTCAAAAACTGTTCCTTTAGAAGAAGTTTCTCTCAATTTTAAATCCCCGTCGTTTTCATTTAATAGTTCTTTATTTAAATAAAGACCAATTCCTCTAATGTTTTTCTTTTCCACTTTCTTAAATATTGATTTAAATATTGTCAATTTATCTTTTATAAAACCTTGAGGTTCAGATAAACATGAAATACCAGCTTCATTCTTGCTTGTATAATACGGCTTGAAGACATCATTATATTTATCTTTTTGTAATAAAAATCCAGTATGTTTATCTCTAAGTCCTGTACCATTATCAATAATATATAAATGTAGCTTCTTTGTATGTTTATTAAATTTGGGTTCAACAATAATTGTAGTTGCACTTGCTTCAATAGAATTTCTAAAATGATTACTAACTATACTTAGCAGGTCTCCATTTTTTAAAGGTCCTTTTAATCTATAATTATTGAGATCGTCACCGAGTTCTATATTAAAATTTAACTTTTTATATATACTCATGCTATTTGCACTATATTTAATAATATCATCTAATGTCTTATTTCCATTACTGTATTTTAAATTTTTAAAATTACTCATTCTTTGAAGTACTGTATCTATTTGCTCAATACTTGAATATATTTGATCAAAGTCAAAATAAAATTGTCGTTGACAACTAATACATACATCTGGATTATTACTCATCTCAATTTCGAGTTTTTTAATATTCCCTTGAATAATAGCAACTGGTGTATTTAATTCATGATGAATATTTTCAGTAAGTATCTGCATATTCTTTTCTCTCAGAGTATTGCTTGTGTTTAGATTATCAATTATTCTTTTTCTTCTCATTATATATTCTGTAAATAAAAAGATGCTTGTATATAATATAAATACAAATATATTGATATGCACATACCCTTTAAAATATGAATTAAATAAATTTTGGGTTTTGAGTTCTAAAAATATTTGAGTATCATATATAAATATTTCTAAATTAAAATTATGATTAATTTTTAAATGTTTTGTATCTATAATATAGTTATGACTGTGCGTTTTTGTTTTTATTAGTTTATTATTTTTCATCAAATATAAATCGGCACCGAAGAAACCGATCTCATTACAATTACTTATAGTACATAAATGTTGTAGATCAATTTCATCAAATTCAGTGATTGTTTTGGAAATTATATTCTTTGTTGACTTTGAATATAATTTATTCAATTCCATAAAATTATAAAAAAGAATTATATTAACAAAAAATAAATTTAATAACAAAAAACCTAGATATTTATAAAATATCTTAAAGTTTTCGGATGACTCTTTAAATAGAGTCATATCATATCATTTTCTAAAAAATGGTAAACATCTTTAAATTCTTGAAAAGCTGCCCCTAAGGATTCAACTCTATTTCCATTTTTATTAATTATATGTTTATATATTTCAATCTCACGATCTTTAAATTTGATATTGTGTGTTTCATCAATAGGAACATTAAAGAACGTTTCAAACT
>Ga0164318_10005776_pt1 | contig 11970 bp, 9 predicted proteins | sample GuaBasSedimGuay9_FD_113734 | JGI IMG/M metagenome (GOLD analysis project Ga0164318, IMG submission 113734) | Subseafloor sediment microbial communities from Guaymas Basin, Gulf of California, Mexico - Guay9, Core 4571-4, 0-3 cm | ecosystem: Environmental > Aquatic > Marine > Hydrothermal vents >... | reverse complement strand
CATTATTTGGGGGAAAGTGGAAAAATTACGAAGAAATCGCGAATAATTATAAAAGAGATATATTGCCGCTTGGTTATAAGAAGTTTGATAATCATGCTTTAATAGAAGTTAAGAAGATTGAAAAAGAGCGCTACAATGATTTTGTATACAGTGTAGAAACAGAAAATTCTCTCTTTGTGTCTTCCGGCGGTATATTAATTCACAATTGTTTTCCCAAAGACCTGGAAGCGTTTATATGTATTTCTAATAAGCTGGGGTATGATTTCGGCCTGCTTAAGGAAGTAAAGAATATAAATGAGAGCCAGAAAGATTATTTTGTAGAGAAAATAAAAGAAAGTATGTGGGTTCTAAAGGGGAAGAAAATAGCCGTTTTGGGTCTTTCCTTTAAGCCTGATACTGACGATATGCGTTTCGCGCCTTCTGTTGATATTGTTAATATGCTTATAAACGAAGGAGCTGTTCTTTCTCTGTATGATCCCCAGGCACACAAAGAAGCAAAGGAAATATTTTATTCCAGACGAAAGACCGCAAAGACAAATAAGTTAAAATTCTGCAAGGACGCTTACAGCGCCCTTAAAGGATGTGACTGTGCCTGTTTTTTAACAGAATGGGAAGAATTTAAGAAATTGGATTTTAAGAAAGTAAAACGGCTTATGCGCCTGCCGTTGGTTATTGACGGGCGCAATATGCTGGATAAAAGCAAGCTTGAGAAATTAGGATTTACCTATATAGGTATGGGTACTTCGTATATGCGTAAAAAATAACCCGGCACTCGTCTAACTTTACATTTCCTTTTCAAAAGGATATGTCAAGTTAGCTAAAAATTCAGGATAGAATGGATAATTACAAGTTATTAAGGAAAAAGATAGTTAAGAAAGAAGCCAAATTGTGTATTATCGGTTTAGGGTATGTAGGGCTCCCTTTAGCTGCTGCTTTTGCTAAAAAAGGATACTTTGTTTACGGTCTTGATACAAGCGCATCCCGGATTAATAAACTGCGCCGGGGAATAAGGTATATAGTAGATGTTGACCCAAAAGAAGTCAGCCTTCTTATCAAAAGAAATCATTTTTGTCCTACAACAGAGGGGAAGATATTGGAAGAGGCAGATGTAATTATAGTATGCGTACCTACTCCTTTAAGAAAAGTAAAGATTCCCGATGTTTCTTATATTATAGCTGCCGCTAAGACAATAAAAAAGCATATGCGAAGAGGGCAGCTGATTATTTTAGAAAGTACTTCATATCCTGCGACTACAAGAGAGGTGGTTTTACCTATACTTAGAAGTTCAGGCCTGAAAGAGAAAAAGGATTTCTTTTTGTGCTTTTCTCCCGAACGCGTAAATCCCGGCGATAAGAAGTTCCCTCTCACTAAGATACCGAAAATAATCGGAGGTATATCGCAAAAGTCATCCTGGTTAGCAAAAGATTTGTATTCCGTTATTATAAAGAAAGTATTTGTTGTTTCATCACCTGAGGTAGCGGAAACTTCAAAGCTCCTTGAGAATACATTCAGGCTTGTCAATATCGCCCTTGCTAATGAGTTTGCGATGGTTTGCAATAAATTGGGGATAAAATTACGGGAGGTAATTGAAGCGGCGAAAACAAAGCCGTTCGGGTTTATGCCGTTTTATCCCGGTCCCGGGGTAGGCGGGCATTGTCTGGCAGGCAGGGAATCCGTTTTAGTTAGAGATGAAAAAGGCGTCTGTTCAGTTAGATTCTTGAATGAACTTTTTGAAGCTGTTAAATCCCATGGTTATCAAAAATACGATTTTAAGGGCATAAAATTCTTAAAGCCAAAGAATTTTAAGATTCTAAGTTTTGACCTTCAAAGAGCAAAGCCCATTTTTAAAGACATTAAACTTTTAACTAGGAGAAAGGTTAATGAAGAAGTTTATAAAATAACCACAGAGGGCAACCGGAAAGTTATTGTTACGGATAAACATCCAATGATTGTAAAAACAGACAGTGGGTTTGCTTTTAAGTGGGCAAAAGAACTAAAAGAAAAAGAAGAAATTCCTTTTGCTTTGGGTTTGCCTTCTTCGAAACCCGGATTATCCGAAATAGACGTAATAAAAGAAATAAAGAAGTCCTTTTTGTCAAGAAGAGTAAGGGTTAAGTCTAAATATTTTGATTGGAGAAAATACAGGCTTCAGATAAAAAAGCTGGGTATAAAATCAGAGGATATCCACGATTACATAAGAGGTAATTATTTGCCGTTAAAATATTTTATTGCTGCCGAGAAGAACAATTATTTTAAGATTAGTCACGATAAATTATTTTTATGTTCGGGCCGCGGCCCTTCTTATTCGGAATTTCCGGCCGTGATAACTCTGGATAATGATTTCTGGAGATTTATAGGATATTATTTATCCGAAGGCTGTATTACAGAAGATGGGTCATTAAGGGTCAGAATAACTTTCAATTCAGACGAGAAAGAATATATTGACGATGTTTTTAGGATATTAGATAAAAAAGGCATAAAATATTCTTCTTATAAGTCAAAGAGATGGAATAGCTTCCATATAAAGATATCTTCTAATGTCCTGGGATTTATTATTAAGGATGTTTTATCGTGCGGAATAAATTCTTATACAATGCGGATACCGGATATTTTATTCTCTCAAGCCCTCAAGTGTAAAATAGAGTTATTAAAAGGAGTATTAAGAGGCGATGGGGGTATTGATATATTTATCGGCAGGAGAAAGTATTTAAAAAATGGCAAAGAGTACAATCATCAGCATAACACAGCAGATGTAAATTACTATTCTATAAGCGATATATTATTTCATCAAATAGTTTATTTATTGCAATCTATATTTATAGTTCCTTCTTTTAAAAAGAGAGACAATCTTTTGCTTATTAATGGATATGAACAGATGCGTAAGGTTGATAATTTCTTTTTAGGAGACAAAAGAGCTAAACTGCGGAAATATTTTGATTCCCGTATCAAAAATATACCACTTAAAAATTTTAGCCTTTACAATAATTTCTTTACAGCGAGGATCAAAAAAATAGAAAGGGTAAAAACGGATTATGTCTATTCGGCCGAAGTCGCAGATACAAATACTTTTGTAACTTCTTATGGGATGATAGTTCATAATTGTATTCCTGCGGACCCGATGTATTTATCCTGGAAGGCAAAAAAATTAGGGTTTAAAACGAAAATGATTGATTTGGCCGCATACATAAACCATTTTATGCCTACTTATGTTATAGAGAGGGTTAAGGAACTTTTAAAAAAGAGCAGTAAAAACATAAAAAAAGCAAAGATATTGATTTTAGGTGTTACTTACAAAAAGGACGTAAAGGATTTAAGAGAATCTCCTTCCCTGGATATAATCGATATGCTACAGAATGAAAAGATAAAAGTTGATTATTTTGACCCTCTTATCCCGTATTTAAACATAAAAAATATAAAACTGAAAAGTGTGAATTTAACAAAAACGAGTATAAAGAAGTACGATTGCCTTATTCTGATTACTGACCATACAAAAGTTGACTATAAATTTATACAGAAAAACGCGAGGCTTATTTTTGATACACGCAATGTTTATAAAAAAAGGTTTGATAATGTAATTGTGCTTTAAGGAGAATGAAAATTACAAATTCCAAGCACCAAATAACAAGTAAGCACCAAATTCCAATTTTCAAATGTTCAAAACCTCAATATTTCTTGTATCATTTGTGATTTTGGTCATTGAATATTGGGATTTGTTTGAGATTTGTAATTTGTTATTTGGAATTTAAAAGCAGATTTGACAATACGGGGAGAATCAAAGAGAGGAGATTGTATGTATAATTATCTTAGAGGAAAAAAGATCCTTGTAACAGGAGGTGCCGGGTTCATCGGCTCGCATATTGTCGATAAGCTGGTATCGGCCGGCGCTAACGTTGTTGTGTTGGATAACCTTTCTTTTGGAACTCTGGATAACATTAAGAGCTGTATAGATAAAATAGAGTTTATCAAGGGAGATATCCGCGATGAGAATACACTCGGTGAAGCCTTACAAGGAGTGGAGCTTGTTTCTCACCAGGCGGCTCTGCGCAGCGTGCCTAAATCCGTCGGCGCGCCTTTTGAATACCACGATGTTAATGTAAATGGCACCTTAAGGCTTTATATTAAAGCCAAAGAGTTAGGCATAAAGCGTGTGGTCTTTGCCTCGAGCAGTTCTGTGTACGGAGAAAGAGATAAATTTCCCGAGAAAGAAACGGATTATCCTCATCCGATTTCTCCTTATGCCGCGAGCAAATTAATCTGTGAGCAGTATGCTTATGTGTTTACTAAATCATATGGAGTCGATGTTGTTTCATTGCGGTATTTTAATGTTTTTGGCCCCCGGCAGTCTTTGGAAAATAAATATGCGGTAGTAGTGCCTAAATTTATTACTTCCCTTCTAAAGGATGAGACCCCTCCCATATACGGTAATGGCGAGCAGTCACGCGATTTTACCTATATAGACGACGTCGTTGAGGCAAATTTGTCAGCGTTGGTTAAAGAAGGAGCAGGCGGAGAAGTTTTTAATATCGCAGGAGGCGAGCCTCATTCTGTAAACGAGCTTTTATACCTTCTTAAGCAGATTATAGGAAAAGATATTGAGCCTGAATATTTAGACCCGCGGCCGGGAGATGTGTATAAAACTCATGCTTGTGTAAGCAAAGCAAAGAAATTGCTGGGTTGGCAGCAGAAAATAGATTTTTATGAAGGCCTGAAGCGTACTGCTGAGTGGTTTAAAAGGCAAATTGCGAATAGCGGATGATTTCTTGATTCCTTAGTTCTTAGCTTCCGGCTCAGAGGAGAAAATATGAATATTCTAATTACCGGCGGTGCCGGATTCATCGGTTCTCATTTATGCAGAGAATTTCTTGGCAGAGGGGATGCTGTTATCTGTGTGGATAACTTTATCACCGGCTCAGAAGATAATATAAGAGCATTAGAAAATAATTCTCGTTTTAGGCTGATTAACCATGATATTTCCCAGCCTCTGTTTATAGATGATAATATCGATTGGGTCCTGCACTTTGCGTCTTTAGCGTCTCCTGTGCACTATCTGCATTATCCTATAAAAACATTAAAGAGCGGGCTTCTTGGTACACATAACTGCCTTGGCATCGCTAAGGCAAAAGGCGCTAAATTCTTTCTTGCTTCAACAAGCGAGGTTTACGGAGACCCCGAGGTTCATCCTCAAACAGAGGAATACCACGGCAATGTAAGCATAACCGGGCCGCGTTCCTGTTATGATGAGTCAAAGCGTGCCGCTGAAAGTATAACATACGCTTACTTTCGCCAGCATGGCCTTGATGTCAGAGTGGTGCGCATTTTCAATACTTACGGGCCCAACATGCATCCTAATGACGGAAGAGTCGTGTCTAATTTTATTGTGCAGGCGCTTAAAAACTGTGATTTAACCGTTTATGGTGACGGCAGCCAGACGCGTTCTTTCTGTTATGTGGATGACCTTGTGCGGGGGATTATGAAGATGATGGATATAAATTATAATATGCCTGTTAACCTTGGCAATCCGGCAGAGTTGTATGTTATGGATTTGGCGAAGAAAATTATTGCCCTTGTTGGCTCTTCGTCAGAAATTAAGATGTTTCCCTTGCCCGAAGATGACCCCAAAAAGAGAAAACCCAATATAAGCAAAGCTGAATCGCTGCTTGGATGGCATCCGAAAGTTGATCTCAAAGAAGGGCTTAACAGAACAATTGAGTATTTTAGAAGAAAACTGGACCTATAGTATTATTCTTATTATCGGCTGATATTAATAATATATGGTTGTTTTTGCTCAGATTGCGGGGTTGTTTCTTGGCGTCTTATCGCGCACGTTTCTTCCTTTTTTAAGAAAGCTCTATAAAGGCAAAATAAAATCTTTTAGGAAAAAATATATTTACCAGAGTATCGGTGCATTGTTTTTGTCTTTTATAATATTTTTTATCATCTTTCCACAATATCCATATTCCGCAGAAACCAAAACAGGAGGGTTTATCCTCTTTAAACTGTTTTGCATAGCTTTTGCGTTTGGCTTTGGGTTTCACTCTTTAATTAATGAAACGGCAAAATGGGCAAGCAATGGAAAGAAAAGTTAATGTTCCCCTTACAGACCTTAAGAGAGAATATGCGTTTCTGAGAGACGATATCAATAAAGAACTAAGGTTTGTCTTTAGAAGCCAGAAGTGGGTTCTAGGCCCGCAGGTTTATAAATTTGAGAGCAGGGCCTCGCGCTACTTAAATGTGAAATATGCTCTTGGCGCAGCGTCGGGGACGGATGCTTTACTTTTATCTTTGAGGGCGTTTTCTCTTAAGTTTAGGAAAAAAAGTTTTTTTGATAAAAAAGACGAGATAATAACGACGCCTTTTACTTTTATCTCGACCGCAGAGGCTATTCTAAGGGCAGGAGCCAGCCCGGTATTTGTGGATATTGATCCCCATACATTCAACATCAGCCCGCAGGCAATTAAAAAAGCCATTACCAAAAATACAGTCGGCATTATTCCTGTGCATCTCTACGGGCTGCCGGCGGATATGAATTCGATTATGAATGTCGCAGGAAAATACGGCCTGTTTGTTTTAGAAGACGCTGCGCAGGCATTCGGTGCTATATATGAAGGTAAGAAAACGGGTGCTATAGGCACAGCGGGCGCTTTTAGCTTTTTCCCATCAAAGAATTTAGCAGGGTACGGAGACGCGGGGCTTATAGCCACAAATGACAATATGGTTTATGATTATATAAAGGCATTACGCAACCACGGGCAGAAAAAGCAGTACAAGGCGGATTATCTTGGCTATAACTCGCGGCTGGATTCATTTCAGGCAGCTATACTTTTAGCGAAGTTAAAATATATAAACAGGTTTAACAAAAAACGCATGCGGGCTGCCAGGCGCTACAACCGTGCTTTTGCAAAAATAAGAGAGATAAAGACGCCTTTTGTGCCTCGAGGCGTAACACATATTTATCATCTCTATACAATAAAAGTTTCATCAAAAAGAGATAAACTCATCAAGTTTCTCAATTCAAAAGGAATTGCCGCGCGTCTATATTATCCTTATTTGCTTAATCAAATGAAAGTCTTTAAAAGCTGTAAAGTAACAGGCAGGCTTAAGAATGCAAAAAGAGTTTTATCGCAGGTTTTAACTCTTCCCATACACCCTTTTATGAGAGATAAAGAAATAAACTATATAGTTAAGTGCGTAAGCAGGTTCTTTTCGGAGAAATAAACGGGCAGAACAGTTTTAGTTACAGGTTCCTGCGGTCTCATTGGGTCTGAAAGCGTAAGCAAACGATTATTTAAGATTATGAGCATACCCTTAATATATAACTTGCAATATTAAGTTATCAGGCTATAATATTTGTATAATGTTTAAACGAAGAGTAATAAATAAAGCTTTATTCAGGGCGGTAAGGACTTTTCCGGCGGTGGTGGTTACGGGCCCTCGTCAGTCAGGGAAAACTACCCTTTTTAAGACACTTTTTTCTAAGACGCATGCTTTTATAAGCTTAGAAGATCCCGATGTAAGGATTAGAGCTAAGGATGACCCCATTGGCTTTTTAAATCAGCACAAACCGCCCTTGATTATAGATGAAATTCAGTATGTTCCCGAATTATTATCTTATGTTAAGACGAGGATAGATAATAGAAGAAAATCGGGCCAGTGGTTATTCACAGGGTCTCAGAATTTTGCCCTTATGCATAATGTTACACAGTCACTGGCAGGCAGGGCAGCAGTCCTTTTTCTATTGCCTTTCTCTTTATCTGAACGCATGGATAACGCTGACCGTTCCCGGGATGTTTCGGAATGGCTTAGAGGATTGGATATAAACTGTAAGAGTACAAAAAGAGTTTCGTTAAGTGAGGTCATTATGCGCGGGTTTTTCCCCGAGATAGCTGTCAAAAAGAAAGTAGACAAAAGGCTTTGGTGCGGGTCTTACATTACTACCTATTTGGAAAGAGATATAAGGAATATGGCCAATATAGGAGATCTTGGCCAATTCGAGAGATTTCTTATATCCTGCGCAAGCCGTAGCGGAGGAATTCTTAATATTTCCGATATGGCACGTGATATTGGCATAAGTGTTCCCACGGCAAAAAGATGGATTTCTCTTCTTGAAGCAGGTCACCAGATTTATCTTCTTTATCCTTATTATAGGAATATAGGAAAACGTATAGTGAAAAGCCCTAAAATATATTTTACGGATCCGGCGTTATGTTCTTATTTATTAGGTTTCCAGCAGGGTGAAGTTTTACTGCGCAGCTCAAGTTTTGGGAACATATTCGAAACAATGGTTGTCTGTGATTTCCTGAAAAGATTTCTGCATTACGGAGAGAAGCCTTCTATGTATTATTTGCGTTCCCGCGATGGTTTAGAGGTAGATTTAGTTATTGAACGGGGAGGCAAACTCCATTTATTTGAAATAAAAAGTGCGTCCACAATTACTTCTTATCACATAAGTTCCCTAAGGAGAATAATGAATGATTTAGGATCAAAAGTAAAGACTGCCGGAGTTATTTCCTGCTCCGACGATAATTTTATAATTAAGGGTAAGATTGCTAACTATAACTGGAAGAATGTGCTGTCGGTATAAACACATTAGCAGTATTAAATGAGAAAAACAGCCCTCATTACAGGTTCCTGCGGTCTCATTGGGTCTGAAAGCGTGCGCTTCTTTGCCAAAAAAGGCTTTGAAGTAATCGGCATAGATAACAATATGCGAAAGGACTTTTTTGGGGATGAGGCATCTGTTGAGTGGAGCAAAGAAAGCCTTTTAGAAGAGGTTGAAGGTTACAAACATTATGATTTAGACATTCGGGACAATGAAAACGTAAGAAAACTGTTTCAGGAAAACAGGTTTGATTTAATAATCCATACCGCAGCCCAGCCTTCGCACGATTGGGCTGCCAAAGACCCTTATACGGATTTTTCAGTTAATGCCCAGGGTACTTTGAATCTGCTTGAGAATTTTCGGAAGTTCTCGTCCGGCGCTGTTTTTATTTTTACCTCTACCAATAAAGTTTACGGAGACAGGCCCAACAGCCTTTCTTTTATTGAAGAAGATACCCGCTATGAACTGCCAAAAGGCGGCAGATATTACAGCGGCATAGATGAAACAATGAGTATTGACAATTGTCTGCATAGCCTTTTTGGCGTATCGAAAGCTTCAGCGGATTTACTCGTGCAGGAATATGGACGCTATTTCGGATTAAAAACAGCCTGTTTCAGGGGCGGCTGCCTTACAGGGCCGGCGCATTCAGGAACAGAACTTCACGGATTCTTATCTTATCTTGTGCGCTGCTGTATAAGGGGGCAGAAATATACAATCTATGGATACAAAGGAAAGCAGGTTCGGGATAATATACATTCATTTGATTTGGTCAATGCTTTTTATCATTTCTATAAAAGCCCCGGAAGCGGCGAAGTTTACAATATCGGCGGTTCAAGATATTCTAATGTATCAATATTAGAGGCGATTGATATTACAGAGAGAGTATGCGGTAAAAAGTTAAATTACGAATATGTCGATAAACCAAGGATTGGCGACCACATCTGGTGGATAAGCGATATTTCCAAATTCAGGTCTCATTATCCCGCTTGGCGCCTTACCTATAGTATAGAGAGAATAATTGAAGAAATATACCAAGAACAGCTCAAACATAAGAGCCGGTTTACCTAGGATATCTTTACCTATAGTTTATTTCGGTTTTCCACTTTTGCGCAAAAGTGGAAAAGAGGATTAATTCAGGTTATGGACTATTTATTGCAATTATTTAAAAGCGTTGCTAACGAGAGAAGATTAGAAATTGCTGAATTGCTTTTAAAAGAAGGAGAGCTCCCTATTGAGGAGATAGCGGAAAAACTTAAAATTCCTCTTGCTACTTGTTGTAGAAATCTTAAAGTGCTGGAAAAGGTTTATTTTGTAAGCAGCAGGCGCAAGAGAGGGCGCGCATTATACAAGTTAAATAAGCCCGATAAACATATTTATAATATAAAAATAATAGATATGATTAAAATTCGTAATCAGAAAAAGGCATCGAGGAAGAGGTGACGTCCGCCGCTAATTCCACTTTTGCGCAAAAGTGGAATTTTGATTTAGAAAAGTAAGATATTTAAGTAAGATGAGGATTGAATAAAACTTATAGCATTGTGAGGAAGCGGAACACACATCATACCCCCTTAGAGGGCTGCAAACAACCTTTTTGTTCATCAAAGCGTCAAGATCAACAGGAGGTAATAAAAGAGCTTCTTCCTGTATGTCAGGGCATTTCTCCTTAGCTAACTGCCAGGGAGTCTTATTTTCTTTGTAAGAATTAGGCCTTTGAAAATTAAAGAATGTTTGATAAGTTAAAGCCTTTTGCGTAAAATCTTTTCTATCTTTGAATGTTTCTATTCCCTAGAATTCAAATTCTATTAACCGGGAAAATACTGTGTACTCTTTAGTACAGCCTCTGTTTAATGCAACTATTTAGGCGGCCAGGCGTTATGAGCCCTGTTAGAGAAAGTATATCTTTTTTCTCTAACCTCTAACAGGGTGAGCATTTTGCGCTCTCAAGCGCGAAGCCTGCCCTTTGGGGTACAGCATTTTCCGGTTAAAAGGAGAGAACCTATTTGACATTGTAGCCCGTTTCAGCTACAATTGTAGTTAGAATGGATAACAATGGATATATTTAAGATTACTAAATCAAAAACCCGTACAAAACTGCTGAAGCATTTCTTTTCTAATAAAAGTGAAAAATATTACTTAAGGCAATTGGAAAGGATACTAAATATTCCTGTCGCCAATATTAGGCGCGAACTTATCTCTTTGGAAAAGATGGGGCTTTTCCGGAAAGAAAAAAAGGGGAAAGAAGTTTATTATTTTCTGAATACGGATTTAGCGGTTTTTGAAGAGATAAATAATATTATATCCAAAACAATCGGCACAGAAGCCGTTCTTAAGCGTGAACTGCGGAAGGTTAAAGGAATCAGGGTTTGTTTCATTTATGGATCTGTGGCAAAGAGTAAAGAGGACATTCTAAGTGATATAGATGTGTTTATAATAGGCGAAGTTAAAGAAGATGACATCCTAAAATCCGTTAGAAAGCTTGAAAAAGAGCTTTCCAAAGAGATAAACTACACCATTTTCACCGAAGCCGATTTATCAAGGGGCATCAAAGAAGAAAGAGTACTATTGAATGATGTTTTAAAAGGAAGCAAGATATTCTTGATAGGAGACAGGGATGGCTTGGAGAAAATTACTAAAAGAAAATAAAATCCAGGAGAAAAGCATATCAGAAACAGAAGTAAGAATAGTGTTTGTGAAAGCACAGAGGACGTTGCGCAGTGCTAAATATTTACTGGATGAAGATGAGGAGTCCGCGTATCAATTAGCATATGAAGCAATGTTGATTGCGGGCAGAGCGTTGATGTTCTTTTGTGGAGTTAAGCCACGCAGTGCCGGAGCCCATAAAATTACTATTGAATTTTGTGAAGCATTTTTGGGGAAAAGTTATCATTTGTTTATTGAAAAACTTGATCGTGCCCGCAAAAAGCGTCATTATTTAATATATGGAATGGGGACAGTAATTTCCCCTACAGAAACCAGGAATCTGCTTAATACAGCAAGAGGATTTTTGAGCATTATTAAAGAAAAGATAGGGTTGTAATATTTTTGAAGCGATTCCCTTAACAAGTAAGAAAGTGCACTTTCACTTTTGCACGAAAGTGAAAGTGGAATACTAAGGGAGGATGGGAATTATATCTTTTCCAGCCGCTAATCAGTAAGAGCCCAGTGTCCGTTGACAAACCAATCTAGATAGTTATAATATATGTTCAATGCCTGAACTATTCGCTGATTTCTGCAAGGCTGGCGTAAAAGAGAAATACTATTATAATTATGAAGAGGAATAAAAGAAAAAGCCTGGATTATATAGGGATTTTTAAAGAATTAAACAAGAGAAAGATTAGATATATTATTTGCGGAGGGCTCGCCGTTAATTT
>Ga0164318_10005775_pt1 | contig 11970 bp, 12 predicted proteins | sample GuaBasSedimGuay9_FD_113734 | JGI IMG/M metagenome (GOLD analysis project Ga0164318, IMG submission 113734) | Subseafloor sediment microbial communities from Guaymas Basin, Gulf of California, Mexico - Guay9, Core 4571-4, 0-3 cm | ecosystem: Environmental > Aquatic > Marine > Hydrothermal vents... | reverse complement strand
TTATTCCATTTCAAGAGTGATCAATGAATTGTTCCCTGTTGATTATTTGATTGTTTCTTCTGGATCTGGTATTTATTCAATGAAAACAAATGAACTAATATATAAGACTTCAATTCCCCCTGAAGATGTTTCATCAATTTGTAAATATTTGCTTAAATTAGGTTGTGATTTTGTTATACATGAACCGCTTCCCGATAACCATTATTTCTACTATCAAAGAACCAGCAAAACAAATGCGGATTTCGAAAAAAGACTTAAGTTCTATCCTGATTTTGGTAAAAAACTGGATATTTCAAAAACTTTATCAAAACACGTTTCTCAGTTTTTAATTGTGGATAAACCAGGCAGTACTCTTTTTAAGAAAATAGAACAAACGCTTACTAATTTTACAATTATAAGGACAACATCACCTTTAGATCATAAATCGTCCTGGATTGAAATATTCCCGAAAGGTACAGACAAGGGGAGTACCTTAAAATATCTGGCCGATCTTAAAGGAGTAGATTCGGTAAATGTATTTACCATAGGAAATGATTATAATGATACCCATATGCTTCGATGGGCAGGTAGTTCTTTTGTTGTTGAGAATGCTCCGTCCCCGTTAAAAGAAGAGTTTTATACTGTTTCCAGCAATGATAACGATGGTTTTACTGAGGCGATCAATATTTGGCTGTCAGGGCTAAAGCTTTGAAAGTGATCCTGGGGGCATTAAAAGAAGAAATAAGTGCTTTCATCTGTAAGTTAAGTGGTCTTCATACTTTTGAATGGAAAGGGAGGACGCTTTATGAAGGATTGATTTCTGACGAGAAGTGTGTTGTCACCTGGACCGGAGTAGGGAAGGTTTATGCAGCTATGACGGTTCAGCATATGATAGACACCTATTCGCCTGATTTGTTATTTTTTATCGGTATAGCTGGAGCTGTTACAGAGGACCTTAAAATAGGTGATATGGTTGTTGCAGAGGATTGTGTTTTTTATGATATGGACATAACCGAGTACGGGTTCGCTCCCGGGGAGTTACCGAGTCCTCATAATAGAGAATCTGTAAGGTTTTTCCCAATGGCTAAAAGCCTTGTGGAGAAAGCTCGCAGCTTTAACAATGAAGGATTTGCTACTGTAATAGGTCGAATCTGTACCGGGGATAGTTACATTACTGAAAAACTAAAAATTGAAAACCGCAGAACCGCGGATTTTATACGTGATCTTGAATGTTGTGCTGTTGAGATGGAGGGTGCTTCTGCCGCCCAGGTTTGTAATGAAAACAATATCCCTTTTCTGCTTGTCCGGATTATCTCTGATACTCCGGATGGGAAACGTGCCTTGAGTTTTAAGAAATTTGTATTAAAAAGTTCTGAAGTGCTGTTCCTGTTTATTACATACATGATTTCAAATTAAGGGTACTATTTCTCCTATACGCTATTTAGAAAAACTCATTATAGAGAAGGATTCCATATGTGTAAAGGAGTCTATTAATTAAGATGCATCTATACTTTGATCTTGTTTGCTTTTTCCGCGCGGTAATCAGTTTCGGATATCTTCAGATGCAGAATGCTGAGAATCCATACCTGTTTGATTCATACCAATAGTTATGATTAAGAATTCTACCTGCAAAAAGAAAAATACAAGGAGAAAAAGCAGGGTAAGAGGTGCCCTTTGTTGACTTTTTTAATCTCAAATATTATTATGGCCATCTGAATTGTGCAAATTGTTAAGGAGAATATATGTCAAAAGCAAGAAGAGGAAGCGGTATCAGGGAACTTGTAAGCAGGGGAAGGGGAACTTGCCCGGTTTGTAAAAGAACCGGAATTAAGCTTCTGTACGAAAATGAAGTAAATGGAAAGAAGATAATGGTTTGCAAGGAATGTAACAAAGCCATTGCTCACGGGAAGAAACAGGAAGAACTGGCTGCAGTTTAATACTCTTTCCATTTTTTAAGTAATCCTGCTTCACAGCAGGATTTTTTTTAAGCCCTGTTGAATACTGAGGAGCTAAGAATGACGTCCCGCACCATACTAATCATATTTATCCTGTTTTTCATTATGGAATTTATCGTTAATGCAGTACTGATACTTCTGAATATCCGGGAATCAAAGAAAAATCGGGGGTCTGTCCCCATCTGGTTCAGAGACTATATCGATAAACAAAGATATGAGAAATCTACTGCGTATACTATAGAAAAGGGATTTTTGACTCTGCTTTCAGATAGTGTTAGTTCCGTTGTTGTCTTGACTGTTATACTAACCGGTTCATTTGGAGTTTTGGATGAAACAATAAGGCGGACTTCAATGCATCCTTACCTGGTTGGAATCATCTACTTTGCTGTACTATCATTATTCTTTTACCTTGTAAGTCTTCCTTTCAAGATTTATTCCCAGTTTAAGCTGGAGGAAAAATACGGGTTTAACCGTATGACTGTGAAGATTTTTATTTTTGATCAGCTTAAGGGACTGGGTGTTTCAGCTGTGTTATTAATTATTGTATTAAGTGCCTTATTCTTTTTCATGGATAAATCAGGGCGGTTATGGTGGATACTTGCATCAGCCGGAATAATTGGTTTTCAGGTTGTCCTGAGTATTTTGTATCCCCTGGTAATTGCTCCGCTTTTTAATAAATTTAGTCCACTGGAAGAGGGCGAACTTAAAGAAACGCTGGAACAGATGGCAGAGAGGAACGATTTCTCAGTAAAAGGGATCTTCGTAATGGACGGAAGTAAACGGTCTGCTCATTCAAATGCCTATTTTACAGGATTTGGAAAGGTTAAAAGAATTGTACTTTTCGATACTTTAATAGAAAAACTTACTCCTCCTCAGCTTGCAGGAGTTCTTGCCCATGAGATTAGTCATGAGAAAAAACACCATCTTCTAAAAGGTCTTATTCTGTCTTTCTTTGTAACTGTTTTCATCTTTTTTATTCTGGACTGGTTTATGAACTATCTCCCGTTATATCAGGCTTTTGGATTCCATAGAGCTTCATACCATGCAATACTGGTAATCATAAGCTTTTGCTCAGGTCCTTTTACCTTCTTTCTGACACCGCTTTTTACAATGTGGTCGAGAAAACATGAGTATGAAGCTGACAGATATGCTGTTAAAATAACAGGAAACAAGGACGGTTTGAAAGATGGGTTGATTGTTCTTGCAAAGGAGAACCTGACAAATTTAACCCCGCACCCATTGTACAGCTTCTTTCACTATTCACATCCTACAATCGGTGAACGGCTCAGGGCTATTGATACGATCTCCCTTACTGCAGATTAACACGCTTTACAAGAGTTAGTAACCTGTTATAAGTGTTCTTCCTGTGATCCACCGAAAGGTACCTGCCATTAATCTTAACAGGATAAGGGATAAAATAGACAATTCTGCCTCCTGTTATGCCAAAAGTGAGAATAACCGATTCTTCTGCATGCGGCATCCCTCCCATCCCCGGGAAAATAAAATTTCCCATGGAGTAAGCTATAAGTTTAGTATTATATGCTTCTACTCCCTGAAGAACATGGGGATGACTACTGAGTATAAGATCTGCTCCCATATCGATGTATTTTCTGTAAAGATCCCGTTGTTCTTTTGACGGTTCATAGGTCCATTCAACCCCTCCGTGAATAAACAGTATATCAAAAGAGTCAGGTCCGACCATACTTTTGACCGCTTGATCCGCATCAGGACCAGCAAACAGTATGCCGGGGCGGTCAGTTCCTGCGGCTGCCTGCTTTTTCCCGTCAAACCCATTGTGTTCTTTCGGATAAGCTCCTATGGAGAGTATCCTTATTTTATTTCCTTTAATAACAGTCTCCCAGTATTTCTTCGCCTCGAACAGGTTCATCCCTATACCGGAGGTGGAAATGGAGGATGTTTTTATATTTTTTAGAGTATCTATAAACCCGGCTTCTCCGTAATCGTATATATGGTTATTTGTCATGCAAAAATAATCAAACCCTGCTTGGTGAAGAATCGGGATAACCGAGGCATGAAACTTGAAATTGTATGACTTGGGAGTTTTTAAAGCTCTTTCCGTAATGGTTCCTTCAAGATTTCCAAGAAGCAGGTCCTGTCTTTGAAGAATGCCCAGGGTATCTTCAAAAATAGTTTCCATACCGCTTCCGGTTCCTGTTAAAATTTCCTGAACTCCCCTCTGAACCATGATATCACCAACTGCTCCTATCCAGGTTATTACAGGAGGATCGGTAAGAAGGTCCTTGTATGTATTAACAAGGGTGTTGAACCATTCTTTCATTTCTGAATTATCTTTAAGAGTGTCAGAAAGAAACAGTTTCAAGGTGGTTGTCTGCAGCCCCGGATAATCCGGGTTGTCCGGATACATCCCTTCAACTGATACAGCTCTGTCTGGTAATCGAACATCTTCCAGAAGAACAGTATTCCGGGTATTGAAGTCCTCCAATGGGAGGTTGAAACCAGGGTCCCAGATCTTTGCTACCGGTGTGTAATACTGCCGTCTAATAACTGTTGAGCCTATTGCTCCATTTCTTTTTGCTCCGTCCCCGCTTTTTCCCATATTGGGGAAGTTTTGCTCGAGAATAAGTTGTCCTCCTAATACACTTTTCGCAGATTTGTGTATGGTGAATCCTTCCGGCAGAGGATTTTCTTCTACGATTGCAGATAGTTCAGGCATGAGATAAGCAGGTGCTGATAGTTCTATACCGACATCTTTTCCGCTGCATGAAGTCAGAGGTAGATACAGAAACAAAATTGAGATAACGGCAACTATCTCTTTCAAGATCAACTTCCTGTTTTTCGGTAAAGCAGATCTTTTATGTTAATGTCTCTGATTGAAGAGAAACCTGCTTTCATAAACGTATCAAAAATTTCCTCTGAGAGGTTGTTGTTTTCACCTTTTTTGTCAGAATGCCCGATGAGAGGTTTCAAAATCTCATCTGCTTTAATGGATCCGGGGTCTCTGACCGGAAGGATACTTTTACTGTCCTGCGAAACGTAAAGGATATCATTTTTTAAAAAGAGTTTCAGATATTCTTCACATTCTGACAGGGACAGACCCCGAATATAGGCCAATTTTGCCACTGAGTAGGGTTTCCCGCCTTTTGTAAAGTTATCAGCAATAAGAAAAAACAAATCAAGTCCATTAATAATCCTAAGCGAGGGAGACATGTTTCCGGATACGTTTTTTCGAACCACGTTCCCATGGTACTGGTGAACATAGGTTATCTCCAGGGAACTTAGAACTATCAACCATATTATATAGAGCCACAGCAGAAAAATGGGAATCGCAGCCAGTGAGCCGTAGATCACAGACATCCGGATAATATAATTAGTCCCATTAACAAAAAACCATCTGGCAAGGTCCCAGAGAATGGTACCGGATAATGCACCGAGCATACTGCTCTTTATACTTACTTTTCCTGCAGGTATCGCTGAGATCATCAGCATAAAGGTTGCAAATATCAGAATTGAGGGGAGAAGGAGCATACCCCATCGGAAGAGAAAAAGAACTTCGGGTAAACGGCTAAGAAAAGAACGTATAGGATGAGAGATGGCAAAACTGGCTCCGATAAATAAGGTACCAAAAACGATGACTGAGGAGTAGGAGGTGAACTTTGCAATAAAACTGCGTCTGTTACTGCTACCCCATACAGCGTTAAAATTTTCGCTTATACTGTCTATAAGTGAGATTGATGTAATTGCAAAAATCAGAAGACCGGCTATTCCCAGGGTTTTTGAGTTGTTGATAAATGAGTTTATGTATTCCAGGAAATCCTGATGCATTGTTGGAACAAGCATCTTCACAATAAAGTTTTTTATATCTGTCTGCACCTGATTGAATGCACCGAAAGCTGTGAAAAGGGCGAAAACCAGAGCAAGCAAGGGGACAATTGCAAGAAGCGATGAATAGGCCAGGCTGGAGGCTCTGATGAAACACTTGTCTTTTCTAATTTCTTTACCTACTATGGATAGAAGGGTGAAGAGTTTTTTGATTTTTCCTTTGAAAAACTTTAGGTTAACTGTCATAAACACCAGAATGAAGAAAAAAATCAAAATATACAAGTAAAATATCAATATTGAACAATTATTTTTTTACAGGTACTATCACCGAATGGATATTTATGGATTGAAGATCTTTATGGTTGGCATAAAAGGTACCGGAATGACAGCACTTGCAGAACTTTTTAAAAAAAACGGAGCTTTTGTATCCGGATCCGACAGAACTGAAAAATTTTATACCGATATAATCCTCGATAATCTGGGAATTCCTTTTTTTGAAAGTTTTAATATAGAGTATCTGCCAGATGATGTTGATCTGGTTGTACACTCTTCAGCATACTCTGCTGTTGAAAACCCGCAGTTAAAATATGCCCTTCAAAAGGGGCTGCCGGTACTGGAATATGCAGCAGCTCTGGGAGATCTTTCAAAAAGCAGGTTCTCTGTTGGGATATCAGGAGTTCACGGCAAAACTACCACAACTGCACTGGCTGGAACATTGATAAAGGAACTTGATTTAGATGCGACTGTTCTGGTTGGGTCAGGAGTCTCAAACTTTGATGGAAGTTCGGTTTTTGTTAATGGCAGCAGATACTTTGTAGCGGAGACGTGTGAGTATAGAAGACACTTTTTAAACTTCAGGCCGGATGTTATTGTGATAACGAGCATAGAAGAAGATCACCTGGATTACTTCAGAGATATTGATGATATCTACGATGCTTTTATTTCCTACGGTCTCAAGCTTTCTCAAGGTGGTACGCTTATCTACTGTGCTGATGATGCAGGTGCAGTTCATGCAGCACAGATGATTGTAAAGAGAAGGAATGACCTGGCAGTAATTCCATACGGGAAAAAGAGTGAGGGAAGATATAGAATTAGTGAAGAGAGTACTGGAAACGGTGAGATGGTGTTTCGTCTTGAAGGGTTCGATACTCCTTTCACAGTAAAAATACCCGGGCACCACATTGTTCTGGATGCAGCAGCAGCTGTGGCTGTGGTTGAAGCCATTCTGGCAAACGAGGGAATCGCTATTGATGCTGGTACCCAAAAGAAAATTGCCGCGGGACTTGCCGCTTTCAGGGGGAGTAAACGAAGATCGGAGATTATCGGTGAATGGAAGGGTATACTCGTTATGGACGATTATGGTCATCATCCGACCGAAATTTTCACTACACTTAAAGGATTGAAAGAATTCTATCCGGAAAGAAGACTGATTGTAGACTTTGCTTCTCATACCTACTCCAGAACCGAGGCTCTTTTAGATGAGTTTGCCGGTTGTTTTTCTCCTGCAGATATGGTTATCCTTCATAGAATCTATGCTTCCGCCAGGGAGAAAAAAGGGAACATTACCGGCAGAGATCTGTTCAACAAGGTCATGGAGAAGCAAAAAGAGGTTTACTATTTTAATGAAGCTCCCGAATCACTAGAGTTTTGCATGGAGCAGTTAACCGCTGGGGACATATTTATAACAATGGGCGCAGGTGATAACTGGATTCTTGGACAAAAAATTGCAGAAGAACTGAAAAGGACAGAGTAATCATGAAGAGCATGACAGGGTATGGTATAAGTGAAATTCAGAATAAAAAGATCCGGATGGTTTGTGAGATCAAGTCCTATAACAACAAATTTCTGGATATGAGTATAAACATCCCCTCCTTTCTCTCTCCTCTTGATCCGGAAATACGTAGGTGGATACAAGATAGAGTGGCAAGGGGCCGTGTTGAACTTACCGTACGGGTGAAAGAACTGGAGGAAGATCTTGAAGTGATTGTTGATTCTTCGGCTGTAAAGACGTACAGTAATGCTTTGAGTGAGATTGCAGCTGCCGCTGGTATCCATGAAGAGCCGCATATAAGCCACTTTTTAAAGCTGGAAGGGGTTCTAACCACTTTGCAAAAAAGGAACGTTGATGAGTACCGGGATACCCTTTTTACCGAGATGGAAAAAGCCTTTGCAGAATATGAGAAAGTGAAAGAGATTGAAGGTTTTCAAACGGAACGGGATATTGAAAATAACCTTTCTGCACTTGAAGAAATGCTTATTCTTGTCAAGAGCAAGGAAAAAGAGATGGAGCAAACCTTTAAGAACAATATTGTTACAAGGTTCCATGAGCTGCTCAATGAAGAGCTGGATGAGAACAGGGTTCTTTCGGAAACTGCTCTTTTACTCATGAAGTACGGGATAGGTGAGGAAATCAACCGCCTTGAAGGGCACTTTAAACAGTTCCGCATTTTTTTGAAGGAGAATAATCCTGTAGGAAAAAAGCTGGACTTTCTGTGTCAGGAGATCAACAGGGAGATTAATACAATAGGATCCAAGACTACGTTACTGGAGATAAGCAGTTCTGTGGTGGGAGCTAAGGATTCATTGGAAAAAATCAGGGAGCAGTTGAGAAATGTTGAGTAATATCAGGATAGCTATTTCTGGTAAGAGCGGATGTGGAAATAGTACAGTAAGCAGACTGGTCGCTGATAAACTGGGATTGAAACTGATAAATTATACCTTCAGGAATATGGCGGAGGATCTGGGCATCTCTTTTGAAGAGCTCAGAAAACGTGCTGAAAATGATGATTCTTATGACAGAAAACTGGATTTGAAACAGGCAGAACTCGCTGAGGAAGGAAACTGTGTGCTTGGATCACGTCTGGCTATATGGATACTGGATGATGCCGATTTAAAAGTCTATTTGACTGCCTCTGACAAAGTCCGGGCGGAAAGGGTGGCTTCACGGGAAGGAAAGACAGTTGAAGCAGCATTGAAAGAGACGGTGGAAAGAGACCGGCTGGATCATGGCCGGTACTTGCGCATCTATGGAATAGATAACGATGATCTATCAAAGGCGGATCTTGTTATTGACACTGAGAAACACAATGCGGAAACTGTAGCTTCAATAATCAAAGACGCCGTAGAATCTTTACATAGATAGTATAAAACTGTATACTGTCTTTCACAGCTGATAGATAAGATGAAATAGGAGAATTATAGATGGGTATTCCTCTGGACTTACTGATTACAAAGGATTCCAATGTGTACGAAATGACTTGTGCCGTTATAAAAAGAGCAGAATTGTTAACACTGTCCGGCGAGAGTGAAGAACTTGCTTTAAAGGGTGAAAAAGTGGTTTCTACTGCTATCGGCCAGATTCTTACCAAGAAAGTTGAGTACGAAATTACCGATTAGACATCCTGTTATTCTTCTGTTCGGACCTACTGGAGTGGGGAAGACAGATCTGATATTTACATTATTCAAAAACAACTATGAAATAATCAACGCAGATTCCATGCAGGTATACAAGGGGATGGATATTGGCTCTGCGAAGCCCTCTTTGCAGGAGCGCACTGAGATCCCGCATCATCTGATTGATTTTATGCTTCCGTCAAATCAGTTTAATGCCGGTATATTTGTCAGGATGGCCAACCATTTGATTCCGGAGATACTCAAAAGGGGAAAGATCCCGGTAATCTCAGGGGGAACAGCTTATTACTTTAAAAGTTTTCTATTCGGCCTTCCCACTCTTCCGCCTGTAGAACCGCAAATACGGGATTTACTGCAGAAGGAGCTCATCACGAAGGGGCTGCCGGCACTTTATAATGAACTTAAACGTGTCGACCCCTTGAGGGCAGAACAAGTAGAACCTGGTGATTCTTACCGAATTTTACGGGGGCTGGAGGTTTTTCGTGTTTCAGGGAAACCAGTCTCTGCCTTTAAGGTGCCGGATACCATAAGAAATGATATCACGCCCCTGGTGCTTGGTCTGGAAAGGTCGCGTCCAGAGTTATATAAAAGGATAAACATGCGTGTTGACCACATGATAGAACAGGGGCTTATTGATGAAGTAAAGCATCTTATAGAAGCGGGGTATACCAAAAAAGATCCGGGAATGAAGGGGATCGGCTATGGTGAATTCTTCCTGCAGGCTGAAACGGGAGAATTTACAACAGCCGATGTGATTGAATTGATTAAAAGGAACAGCCGTAGATACGCAAAAAGGCAGTATACCTTCTTCAGAAAACTACCAATGGTGAAATGGTTTTGCCCCTCTGACACAGCTATTGCAAAAGCGGTCAAGAGCTTTATAAAAAATGTTTAGGTTTTACTGTTTTGGGTGTATAATCCCGGTATGAAAAAGAATCTATATCTTCTGTTTGTGTTAATTTTTATTGTCAGTTCGATTTTTGCCCAGAGTCAAAGTGTTTCAGATCAATCTTCGGGTTTAATAATTTACGCAGAAGGAACGGGGTTTGATGTTATTCATGAGGGGGAGATTACCTTTATTGATTTAACAAGAGGAGACGATCCGTTCGGAATAGAGTTTTTTAAAGGGGATATAGTAAATACCTACGATGAAACCTTTATAGAGGTTCAGCTGACACCATCTCAAAATATGGTTAAAATTTCAGAAAATACAAGTTTTACGGTAAGGGAAACTGACAGTTCCGGGGGCGGCAGTTTTGAATTGAACTATGGCCGGGTTCGTGCGAAGGTAACGAAACTATTTGGAGCAAAAAAATTTCAGATTACCAGTCCGTCGGTAATTGCCGGTGTACGGGGGACAGATTTTGGCTGTAACGTAATAGCTGAGAAGCACAGCGGAGGAGTGCAGATATCTGAAGTTTTCTGTTTTGAAGGAAGTGTTGCTGTTCAGCTTGCTGCAACTGATATGGCTGAAAAAGAATCTGGAGAAGTTATAATAAAAGCCGGTGAAATGGCAAGAGAGGAGAAGGTTAAGGTAGGGGAAGGAGAGCCATCTATACTGACCGTAAAGACTATTACTCCTGAGATTAAGCGTTATTGGAATATTCATGATTTTAAAGGTAGTCCAAGAACTATGGAAAGCAGCGTTGAAACTCCGGCTCCAGCTGTTGCCGGACAGATAAAGGACGAATCCACCGAAATGCAGAGAAGAGAAAGGTTCAAAAAAGCTGCAATCTGGATGGGTACGGCAGGTCTTATTACAGAAGCTGCAGGTGTACTGATCTTTTTCAGCGGCGATATAGTCCCCTCACTGCAGCACTATGATACAACTCCATACGCCGGGGCAGCATTTATAAGCGGCGGCGTATGGATCGGCGGTTCCATACTGAGCCTGCTCGGGCTGCTTACCAACGGTAATTAGTTTTCCGAAAAAATTACTGCTGTAAAGATCTCAATCAACGTTGAACTGTCTTTGTAGCAGTTACCGTCCATTCCGGCTTTATAACAGGTATTCCTCAGAAACTCTTCAAGATTCCATCCCTGCTCAACCGGGACCTGGGGAAGCAGAACGCCGGAGTAGATGCCGTTTTTCATCAGGATTCCATGAGTTCCTACCTCTATCTCGTTTACAGAAGAGATTTTTTTTAAAGGAGAAAGTACCGAAATCTCGATATCAGTTTCCGGCAGCTCTTCCGGGGTCAGAGCCGGAAATCTCGGATCATGAAAAGCACTTTCCCGTGCAAGTCTTTTAATTGCTGTAAACAGGGGGTACACTGGAACAATATTACCAATGCATCCTCTTAACCGGCCGTGAATATGAAGTGTAACAAAGGCTCCGAGAGGGATTTCCAGTTTTTCAGAAGGTTTTTTATATGCTCCGTCCCTCTCTTCCAGATAGGAAGCAATACTTTCTCTTGCAGTATGGAGAAGAAGTTCCTTTTCCGCATCTAAAAGATTAAAATCCATAACAGACCTCCTTATCTATTATAAAAAGAAATTGCTCCAAAACACACTCTTTTTTCGGAAGCTTTTTTCTTACTGCTGTCCATACTGCTTCCGTCACAACTGTGTGACAACACTTTGTGCGTAAGCTTTCCGTTAAAAAGGAAGTAGAGGGCAGTTAGAGCATCTGCACTGCATGCGTTTATTTTTCCTTTGTCCAGCATGTGAGGAAATTCTTCCCACTTCTGCTGCTCGAGAAGATCTAGAAAAAGATTAGTGTCACTTTCTGCATCATTAAGATGATCATATGCTGAAAGATTTGAAGAAACAACAAAGAGGGTAGAATCAAGATTGTCTAAAACTGCCTTCTTCAATGCTGATG
>Ga0164318_10005774_pt1 | contig 11971 bp, 8 predicted proteins | sample GuaBasSedimGuay9_FD_113734 | JGI IMG/M metagenome (GOLD analysis project Ga0164318, IMG submission 113734) | Subseafloor sediment microbial communities from Guaymas Basin, Gulf of California, Mexico - Guay9, Core 4571-4, 0-3 cm | ecosystem: Environmental > Aquatic > Marine > Hydrothermal vents >... | reverse complement strand
TTGGGAATTTCATTAACCCCAAATTTGGGTATTACTAAATCGGGGTTTCCCGCTTTGCACCCCACTATCTATCACACATTCATACAATTCACTTCGTTTTTGTATGAATAAAGCGGGTTAAATGCCACATGCACAACTTACGGGTTACAAATCCATAAGAGCAGTGTTTTTTTTATAAATAGAACACTAATTAAACAAATACTCGCAGATAAAATCATTGTAAATCAGTATCATCAGCGTTATCTGTGTTCTATTATTAAAGTCTAAAAAACATTTAATATTGCTTCTAAAACTCTATTTCTATCATCATCTGTCATATTTGATCCAGAAGGTAAACATAAACCTATTTTAAACAATTCTTCAGAAACTCCATTACAATAAGCAGGGTACTCTTTAAAAATTGGCTGAATATGCATTGGTTTCCACAAAGGACGAGTTTCGATATTTTCTTTTTCCAGGCTTAATCGCACATCTTCGGTTGTTATTCCTTTAGTCTTATTTGGGTCAATCAAAATTGTTGTTAACCAATAGTTTGAGAAAGAACCTTCTGCTTCTGTAAAAACAGAAACTCCGGGAATTTGTTCTAAATTATCTTTATAGAATTGATGATTAGCTCTTCGTTGTGCAACTCTTTTATCAATAACTTGCATCTGTCCCCGACCTATTCCTGCAAGCACATTGCTCATGCGATAATTATAACCAATATGAGAATGTTGATAGTGTGGTGCCTTATCGCGAGCTTGGGTGGCAAGAAATCTTGCTTTCTCAATATATTCTGCATTATTTGAAACCAGAGCCCCGCCTCCGGAAGTAGTAATAATTTTATTTCCGTTAAAAGATAATACTCCAAACTCACCAAAAGAACCCAACTTTTTATTATGATAAGTACTACCTAAAGCTTCTGCAGCATCCTCAATAATAGGTATATCATATTTTTTTGATATAGAAATAATTTCATCCATTTTAGCAGGCATTCCATATAAATGAACTATTATTATTGCTTTTGGTTTCTTGCCTTTTGATATTCTGTCATTAATTGCTTTCTCTAATAATTCTGGAGACATGTTCCATGTATCAGGCTCACTATCAATAAAAATTGGTTTTGCTCCTACATAGGTTATTGGATTAACTGTTGCCGAGAATGTGAATGACTGTGCAAGAACTTCGTCGTCATGTTTAACTCCCAATAATATTAAAGCAAGATGTATTGCTGCAGTTCCGGAACTTAAAGCAGCTACACTATTAATATTTACATATTCTGCTAAATCATGTTCAAATCCATCTACATTTGGACCTAAAGGTGCAATCCAGTTAGTATCAAAAGCTTCGTTAACAAAATTAATTTCATTTCCGCTCATGTGTGGAGATGAAAGCCATATTTTTTTCTTCATTTATTTATATTTTTATCCCGAGTACTCGGGATTTAATTGTTTATCCTCATATTACTAATTGTTTGTCCACAAATTTCACGAATTTACACGGATTTTTTTTAATAAAATTTGCAACAAAAAAAATTATTTAGACTTCTCATCGTCCCAAAATAGCACAAGCGTCTCGCTTGTACTTTTATCAAAAAAAAAGTAAAAACCCCAAGGTACAAACGAGACGCTTGCATTACTGGAGATGAAAGCCATATTTTTTTCTTCATTTATTTATATTTTTATTCCGAGTACTCAGGATTTAATTGTTTATCCGCATATTACTAATTGTTTGTCCACAAATTTCACGAATTTACACGGATTTTTTTTAATAATAAAATTTGCAACAAAAAAATTATTTAGACTTCTCATCGTCCCAAAATAGCACAAGCGTCTCGCTTGTACTTTTATCAAAAAAAAAAGTAAAAACCCCAAGGTACAAACGAGACGCTTGCATTACTGGTGATGAAAGCCATATTTTTTTTTCATTTATTTATATTTTTATTCCGAGTACTCAGGATTTAATTGTTTGTCCACAAATTTCACGAATTTACACGGATTTTTTTTATAATAAAATTTACAACAAAAAAAATTATTTAGACTTCTCATCGTCCCAAAATAGCACAAGCGTCTCGCTTGTACTTTTATCAAAAAAAAAGTAAAAACCGCAAGGTACAAACGAGACACTTGCATTACTGGCGATGAGAGCCATATTTTTTTCTTCATTTATTTTAATTTCAATTTATAATTGCAATAACCACTTCCAAACCGGTTTTATTTCTATATTATAATTTTCAACAACTAATTGTTCTTCATCAGATTCCGTTAATATTAAACCTTTATTAAGATTATAAGTTTTTAAGGCATCAATTAATCCTTCTATTTCACGTTTTCTCGTTTCATCATTATAAATCGACCAACTTACTTGTATTGCTTCAACTATTTTGTTTTTTTCTTTAATCACAAAATCGCATTCTTTTTTACGATTATGATAATATATTTCTTTAGCCCTTCGTTTAAGTTCAATGAACACAATATTTTCGAGCAATCTTCCATTATCCTCATTGTAATAAAAACCTAATTCTCTGACTAAACCTACATCAATAAAATAAACTTTTTTTGGATTTTGTATTTGTTTTTTAACTGATACATCATATTTATTAATTAGAAAAAGTAAATAAGTATTTTGTAAATAGCTTAAATAATTTTTAACTGTTGTAGCATTTTTTACTCCAATTACTTTTGTTAAACTATTGTATGATATTAATTTTGATGTATTGCTCGCTATAAAATGCACCAATTCTAACAATTCTTTTTCGTTTGTTAAACCATTTCGTACCATAACATCGCGATACAAAATATTTTCGTAAAGCGATGTTAAATATTGCTTATTCCCTGATTGTAAATATGCAGGAAAACCACCTTTTAAGAAATATTCGTTAAACATTGCTTTTAATTCAGATTTTCCTTTTGTTTTATATATAATTTGTTTATTGTACTTATGTTTTCGTATTTGTAAAAATTCCTTAAACGAAAATGGAAATAACTCGTTTTGATAATAACGCCCTGTTAAATGAGTTCCTAATTCCCGACTAAGCATTGAGGCATTTGAACCTGTAATATAAATTTTGTTACCATAATCATGTAATCTACGAACAAAACGCTCCCATCCTTTTATATTTTGTATTTCGTCGAAATAAAAAGTTTTTTGTTCGCCGTATAATTCAATAAAAGTTTCGTATAATAATTGAAAATCATATATTGTAAAATTCACTAACCTGTCGTCGTCGAAATTCAAATAATAATCCGATTCTTTTAATTTTTGCCTTAACTCTAACAAAAAAGTTGATTTTCCGCATCTTCGTACACCTGAAAGTACAACAACTTGGTTATCTTCGTGCAATTCACTAAATCGTTTTATGTCAGTTGGTTTAAACTGAATATTATGTTGATCGAAAATAATTCTTTTTAATAATTCTTTGTCCATATTATGCCAATTTTATTTCCAATTTCCTGATAATTGTAAAATCAAGCAATGCCGACAGATAATCAAATATCAATAAAAAACAGAGAGAATCTATTGATAATTTTGATTACTAATCGGTATCACTCACAAATATACAAAAATTCTAATATGAATGCAAACTTTTTTAGCATAATTTCTATTTAGATTGTAAACTTTTATTACTAAGTTATTATTAATATCGCATACTTTTGTGAATTTGTTTGCATTGACAATAGAAACTTTAAGGCAAAATTTACAATGGCAATGCAATTATAGAAAAATTAATGTTCATTAAGTTGTTTGTTCTATTTTCTCAACAAAATATTTTAAATATTCTTTTATTTTTGATGTTAGATAATAGGGCAAATTTAGTAAATAAAACTGCTTACCTGTAATGGTTTTTGTTTTTTCTATTCTTATTTTTCCGGCATAAATTCTTACTGATAGATTATGCGGTGCTAAATCAATGAATTGATGCAATGAGCGTAATCGTCCTGTTGCTCCTGATTTAACCTCAATTGGAATAAGTTTGCCATCAAATGGTATTACAAAATCAACTTCGGCATTTGATTGTTTTTTTTCTCTTACCCAGAAATGTAAATCCTGTAATATTGACGGGAAAGCATATTTTAATTCTTGCGAAACAATATGTTCAGCAATTCTACCTTTATAAACTTTTTGAATATCATTAGAGTTGAAAATTTCTTGCTGTAAGCCGGCAAAATAGTTTACTAATCCGGTATCAAGTATTTGTAATTTGGGTGATTTTTTTGTGTCTGAAACAATTGGAAGTTGCGTATTTGTAGTTGGATATATTAGTTTAAGCAAGTGTGTTTTTTCGAGTATTGCCATTGTTTCGCCAATCTCACGTGATTTATAATTTGATTTTGCGAAACCGTTAAATTTTATCCTGTTACCTGCCTCAGAAAATGCGTTTTTTATTACAAAACGTATAATTTTTGCTTCTTTATTACTTTGGGCGTATTTTTCAACATCATCAAGATAAGAAACAATTAGACTTTCATATAAGCTATTAAGACTTACAATATCATTATTTTCAATATAGTTTTTTATAATATCAGGCATTCCGCCAATTAAAGAGTAAGTATTGAAGGTAGATAGAAGTTTATTGTGTGCATACTCAGGTAAAGGTATTTTATTCCACAGTTCAACAAGGTTTTTATTATTAATTGCCCATAAATATTCTTCAAAAGAAAAAGCTTGCAAAAACAAGTATTCAACTCTTCCTACAGGAAAACTAATATTTTTACTCATTAAAGTTTCAAGCAAAGAACCTGCTGCTATAACATATATATCCGGAGCCTTTTCGTAAAAATAACGCAATTGCTTAACAGCTTCGGCAGAATTCTGAATTTCATCAATGAATATAAGTGTGTTTTTTATTTTTTTTTCCTTTTGTTTAATAAAAAATATAGCTGATAAAAGATTTTCAAAAGAATAGTTTTGTTCAAAAATTTGTTTGTCCTCAGTTTCTTCTAAGTTAAGATATATGTATTGTTTAAAATTCTCTGAAAAATTATTAACAAGTGTTGTCTTCCCAACTTGTCTCGCACCTCTTAAAATTAGAGGTTTACGTTCTTTTTTTTTCGACCATTTTATAAGATATTCTATAGCTTTCCGATTATACATTGCACAAAGTAAGGGTTAATTACATAGATTTATAACACAAAGTAAGGGATAATTTTTAATATAAACAAAATAAAGTAAGTGATAATTCTAATGTGAAACAATATTATTAAAATCATAACAGTTCACATGTTTACACTATTGAGTCCACTCCGAAAAGTAGAAAAAACACGTCATTGCGAGGAACGAAGCAATCTATAACTTTGTAATTCAACATATTGAGATTGCTTCTCCGCCAGCTGGCGGATCGCAATGACGAAAAACACTTTTCGGAGTGGGCTCAATATTAGCAGTTATAATAAATTTAACTTTTACAATTTGTCATTTACTTCTTGTCATTCAGTTCTCATTTAATTTTCTTTGGACATCTATTATAATTAAAAGTCTGATTAATCAATCCAAATAAATAATTGAGACTACTCCAAAAACTAAAGTTATCAATTTATAGCCACTTAGCGGATTTATAACAAACTGACGTACAGATTTATAGCTTCAAATCTTTTTGTAAAGTTAATCGCTTAGTGGCTTTTCGAAGTGGACTCATCTGCTAAGCTGTGAACGCTTACTAAAAATTATTTCAAAAACTCATCTTTCAATTGTTTTCTCAATACTGTATAAATAATTATTTTAATATCAAGCCAAAACGACCAATTTTTCATATAAGCTTTATTTATTCTTACTTTATCGGGAAATATTACTTCGTCATTATACTTTATTGGATTTTCAACTTTCGACAATAATTCTTCTTCATTAACATATTTTAAACTTGCCGGTCCTGTTAATCCCGGTTTTAAATCTAAAATAATTCTATCATCACCTGATAATTTATCAGCATAACCGGGCACATCAGGTCTGGTTCCAACAAAACTCATGTCACCTCTAATTATATTCATTAATTCAGGAAGTTCATCTATTTTACTTTTTCGTAAAAAATGCCCTAATTTTGATATTCTTTCAAGTTCTGATGCAGAAACAGATACTTTAGACTTTGCTTTATTCATAGTTCTGAATTTATAAAGTCTAAACATTTTACCATTTTGACCTATTCGATGTTGAGAATATAAAACCGGCCATCCCATATTTATTAAAACGGCAAAAGCAACAAGAAGTAAAACGGGAAGTAAAATAATAAACAATATTACTGCCATTATATAATCGAAAGACTCCTTAATAAACCTACTTCCGGGTTTATTAATATTCGGAATTTTTAGTTCTGTAATTTCTTCATAGCGTATTAAAAATGAAAGAGAAAACAGAAATAAAAATATTGGGACACTAAAAAGACTATTACCACTAAAAAAGATGAATAATAAACTGGTGAACAACATTAGTGAATAAAGAGGATTCTTTTTAAAATATATAACTCCATAGTATATTGACAAAACAAGAAATAGCAATGCAAAAACAGCACCAACTATACCGGAATATAAAAGAGCCGAAAAAATCGGATTATGAGGGTAAAGCAATTTTGTTTTATCATTATTAAATTTTTCGCCAAATTTCTCCAAATAGTCAAATCCGTTACCGAAAAATTTATTAATGATTGGTTCTTTTTTATAAAGCTCAATTGCATATTCCCATTTATCGAAATGAAAAGCATTAAGTGTTAAATCATAAGTATTGTTCTGAAAAACATAAACACGTTTAGTAAACTGCTTATATATTTCATTTGTTTTTAAATTATTAGTTTTTAAAAATAAAAATGACAGCACAAAAAACACTAATAATAAACGTGTATTCTTACTAAAATTAATTATGCTTTGATTTTTTGTGTTAAAAATAACAAAAAACTGGATTCCAATTATTACTAAAATAATAATGATAAGAATAAATATTGCTCTATATGAAAAAGAAAATAGAATATTCGCAGTTAACAATAAAACGAATAATTGATATAATAATTTTTTATAAACTCTCTGTTGTTTAATTAAATATGGTATTAAACTAACAATGCCAAGAAATGAAAAGAGGGCGTAAAAATTTTTATCGGTGTTAAAAGCTGTGCCGTAAGGTGAATTTGTAAATATATCAACACCTAAAATATTTAATAGGAACTTTGACAAACCCAAAAAAGCAACAACTATTGAAAGGCAGCTAATTACTACTGTCAACTTATTAAAAAAGTGTAAAAACAAATTGCTCTGCTTACTTCTATGAACAAAGATAAAGAGATAGAATAATAAAATAATATTTAAAAGAAATTCAAATACATCTCTAACACAAAAGATATAAGTTTTTTGAGTATTTATAATACCAATTGAATAAAAAAAAGCTAGAATAATAAGAGGAGTATATACTTTTAAGAACTCGAATAAGATTTTTTTATTAATAAAGAATTTTTTATAATTAATTAGAAATAAAATTGTAAGAATAGAAAATGAAATAATTAATGGGTATTTCATATATGGCAAAACCATACGGAGGAACCAAAAAGATATTGTTGTGATAAATATTAAATAAAAATATTTCAAGCAATATTGTTGGTCTTTTTTCACATTAGTTTTATTTAGATTTATTATACATAATTCTCCTCAAATATATTTAAATTAATAAGAATTTTTAAGTATAATAAATTAGTTATTCTGTTTGTATCTATATTTAGGGAAAAATTCTACTTTTTCAAAATCCAAAATAGACATATTAATTTTTCTTCTAAAAATATCTAAAAGATCAAAATATTGATTTTTCATTATTATTTTTTTGCCAACATAAAAATTCAAAGGATCTGATTTTGAAAAATTTTTTTTATATCTAAATATACCATCATCTTTAGTATACCCACCACCTAGAATAAAATATTTTATTAAATTATGATTTGACCACTCTATTATTTTATGTTTCAAAATATTATTTGTTCGTAGGTGAATATATTCATCTAAAGAACCTCCTAAAAAAGAATAAGAATAATACTTGCTATAAATTACAAGCTCTGAGGCAACTATTCGATCTTGATAAATAGAATGAAATAAAATTGCATTATTCTTTAAATATTTAGCAATATCTTCAAAAAAATTAATATCAAAATAATAATATTTAAGAGCATTATTTTTTTTCATTGTTTCTTGGTAGATTACATAAAATTCTTCCAAGTATTTAAAATCTTTATCAATAATAACATTAACTTCATTTTTTATTGCGGTTCGAATATTTTTACGGACAGATCTATTATATTCTCTTTCGATAACATCAATGCTTTTTCTAGTATCTACAATAACTACATCATTTGTGTTTTTTAATTCTCCATTAAACAGTTTTGGATTCGAATCAAATAAATGAAACCTTATAAATTCACTAACAATATTATTATTTATACAATAATCTTCAAAATCCTTATAAAAAATTTCAGTTGAAATGGTGCTACTTTTACACAAAGCACCACCGTATCCATAAGGTGTAATAATATCAAATAATTGAGTACTTTCAATCTCTCTAATAAAATATGGGAATATTAAAAAATCTTTATCATTATTATATACGATAGCAATTTGACTTTTACCATCACCATTATTCTCAAATACTTTTAAATACTCTGGCAAATAATAAACATCAATATCATCATTGCTTTTAACAATTTTCTGCCAAAGTTTGAAATCATTATATATTATATTCATAATTAATTTTACTTTATAAGTGTAATATTTTATTCATTCTGATAGATTTAACAATTGGGTTAATACCAGAAATGCGTTCTTTTCCTATATATAAAAAATATGCTTTACTTTTTTCGACCATTTGCATCAATTCTCTATTCTTTAATAAATTTATATTCTTTATTCTATAAAAAAAATTATTAAAAATAGGAATTTCTTCAATTTTATCATTTGAAATAATCTTTACAAAGGAAGCTTTTGTTCCCTCTTTCATTTTAGAAAAAACATATGGTTTATAATCGGGTGTAAAAACATACCAATTAATTATATTTTTTTTTACAAATTCATTTTTCTGATAAAAAGAAATTGCGTTTGTATTAAATTCAAAAACATCTAATTCAAATTTACTTAATCCAATAGATTTACCCCACTTTTCACCTTCTTTAATTAATAATCCTCCACCGTTTAATCCTCTGTATTTTCTTTCAATATAAATATTGTTTAAGAATAAAGTATCTTTTTCATAATTCAAAAAATGTGCAAAACCACAAATTTCATTATTTGATTTTAATATTATTATTAAATCTTTATTAAGGAGTTTTTTTAAATATTCTATATAACTATTATATTGATAAAATGTAAATCTTAATAAATCTTGCGGAAAATTTCTTTTAAGAATTTCATGAACAAATTGAATATCTGCACTTTGGGCTAATTCTACTCTAAGATTATTTTTCAGCTCTTTCAACATCTAAATCTTCCATTAAATTATTTGGTACTAAAGCAACATCTTCTCTTTTTATAACCTTTAATAAAGTATAGTAAGCAATTTTTAAATCTAAATACATTGAAATATTATCTACATAATATACATCTAACGATAATCTCTCATTCCAATTTAAAGTATTTCTTCCCTTTATTTGTGCATAACCAGAAATGCCTGGCTTTACATTATGTCTTCTCTTTTCTTTATTGGTATAAAATGGCAAATATCTAACAAGTAAAGGTCGCGGTCCAATAAAAGACATTTCTCCTTTTAAAATATTAAATAATTGAGGTATTTCATCAATAGAGGTTTCTCTTATTATTTTCCCAATAAAAGTAAGTCGTTGATTATCTGGCAACAATTGTCCATCTTGGCCTCTTTTATCATTCATTGTTTTGAATTTGAATATAGTAAATATTTTATTGCCTTTCCCAACACGCTTTTGACGAAAAAATGGTTTACCTTTGTTAATAATACATAAAACAATTATTAATATAAAAAATATTGGTAGTAATGCAAATATTAAAATTATAGCAAATAAGATATCAAATATTGGTTTAATAAAATATTTATACATTTTTTAATTGATTTAATAATACTGTATTAAATTTAGTAAAAAGTTTTTTTCTGTCAAAAATATCATGAGCAAGAATATTGCTTTGCTTTCCCATTTGTTTCAACAAAACACGATTTTTATTTAATCTCAATAATTCATTGACTACAAAATCGAAATTCCTATTACTATCAATAATTCCACATTCATATTCTTTTATTAAATCAGCAACCCAACCATTATAATTATTAATTACAGGCAGCCCTGCTGCAATATAATCAAAAAATTTATTTGGAGAAGTTCCATATTGAAAAGCTCTAATATCAGCTAATAATTGCATACCCATATCGGCTTCATGTAAATAATTTACAAGATTCTTCTTTGGAACTGGGTTTAACATGAGAATATTATTTAATTCATGCTCTTTTACCTTTTGTTGCAGATAATTCTTTTTCCCTCCATCTCCAATTAAAACTATCTTAATATTGTTAATGTTTTTTTGTTTTAGCTTTATTCCTAAATCAATAACATAATCTAAACCATTAGCAATACCATGAGCTCCACTATATAATAAAACAAAATCGTCATCTGAAAATGGAAGTAATTGTCTTTTAATTGTCTGTTGTTTCGGGAAAAAGACATCAAAATCACAGCCATTAGGAATTATTGTTACACTTTCTTCAGGATAATTAGTTTTTATTATACCTTCTTTCATTCCCGGAGACAAAGCCACAATATGATTTGCTGAAGAATAAATCTTCTTCTCAAAATAAGATAATAATTTTATTATTATCTTATTTTTTAATATTCCCATAGCAATGGGTAATTCTGGCCATAAATCACGTACTTCAAATACAAATGGTTTTTTACTTATTCGCTTTTTAAATAACCCAATTATTCCAACAGTTAAAGGTGTTGAAGTTGCATAAATAATATCTATATCTTTTTGTTTCATCACAACAAAAAATGATATACACATAAATCTGATAAATGAATATATTCTTCTAATAAATGACATCTTACTAGAATACTTGTTTCTTATATAAATTACATCAATTCCATCTATTTGTTTTTTGTTAATATTTTTCTTGTAATTTCCATTGAAATCAGAAGTTAACATAGTAACTTGATTACCTTCTTCGACAAGACCTTTTGCGAACTCATACGATCTTGTTCCTAAACTTTGTTCTAGTGTTGTAAAATATTGATGAATATAAAGTACTTTCATATAATTTTATTGCTTGAAATATTTAAAGCGTTGTAATGAAATGGCAAAAGTAATAAAAATATAAAAAAAGGAACACTAAAAATACTGTTACCGCTAAAAAAAGAAAAAAAAGAAACAAGCAAAAACAAAAACAGCCATATTTTCATTACTCTATAATTTTTGATGTAAAAGAAAAAAGAAAAAAGAAAAAGGAATACAGTAAAAATAAAACCTAAAACTCCTGAGTATAACAAGCTTGACAATAATGGGTTATGAGGATAATCGTATCTTTTATTATTTTTGTAGAATTTTTCACCAAATTCTGACCTATAATCAAATCCATTTCCTATTATTTTTTTTACTATTTTTTTTTCTTTAAAAAGTGTAAGTGCATAAACCATCTTAACTTTTCTAGACGAAAAAAGATTTTTACGTGGAGTAATTGGCAGTGTTAATTTGGGCACTTTATTTTTATCTTTATCTCCACCTTTAATTTCTTTAAATAAATAATTTGAAGGATTATATATTTTTAATTTATTAGATAACAAACATTGATATGATACCTTAACTTCCTTTATTAATACTTCTGAAGATTTTAATGTATCACCTCCACTAACAATAAAAATAATATTTTGAGAAATCTTTGGAGTATACTTAAAGTTTACTTCATGCCAAATATTGTCAGCCTCCCATTCTTTAGGTACTCTAAAAGTTTTATACTCAACAGGTATAGTGCTTTTTAAGATTACTCTTAAATTTGGACTATATTTCAAAACAGAAATTAC
>Ga0164318_10005772_pt1 | contig 11973 bp, 8 predicted proteins | sample GuaBasSedimGuay9_FD_113734 | JGI IMG/M metagenome (GOLD analysis project Ga0164318, IMG submission 113734) | Subseafloor sediment microbial communities from Guaymas Basin, Gulf of California, Mexico - Guay9, Core 4571-4, 0-3 cm | ecosystem: Environmental > Aquatic > Marine > Hydrothermal vents >... | reverse complement strand
TTTCACCAAAAATTCTTCTACCAATTCTTAACATATTTGAGCCACACTCAATTGCAATAGGATAATCATCACTCATTCCCATTGAGAGATATTTAAAATCTAATTGTGGGAATTTCTCTTTTGCTTGTTGATACAAATCTTTTAATAGTAAAAATGAATCTTTTATCTGTTTCTTATTATCAGTTAATGGACCAATAGTCATAAGTCCTGTAACTTTGATATTCTTAAATCTTATTATCTCAGATAAAAAACGCATAGTTTCGTTAGGTTTAATACCAAATTTAGTTTCTTCACCAGAAGTATTTACTTCAATAAATATCTCTTGAATTTTTTCAAATTCTCCTGAAATTCTATCAATCTTTTCAAGAGTTGAAATTTTATCTATTGATTGAATTATAGAAAAAAGTTGAACAGCTTTTCTTGCCTTGTTAGATTGAAGATGTCCAACAAGATGCCAAGTAATTGACAAATCTTTTAGAGCGCTAATTTTTATTTCTGCTTCCTGAATACGATTTTCTCCAATATTTGTTAGTCCTGATTCAAAGGCTTCTTTTATTTTTTCTACAGGAAATGTTTTAGAGATACCTACAATTGTTATCTCATCAGGATTTCTGTTATTTTTAAGAGCAATTTCTTTTATCTCATCTAAAAGTGATTTAATATTTTCTTTTACTGACATAACATTATTACCGATGCCATTCTACCTGTTTGTTTCTCTTTTCGGTAAGAGAAACAAAGATTATTATTACAAGAGGTACAAAAATTACTTATATAAATATTCTCTTCTTTTATTCCAGATGTAAGTAAATGCTCTTTATTAACTTTATAAATATCCAGGAAATATTTATTATCTCGTTTAATTATAAATTTCTTATTAAAAAGAGAATATACATCTTCTTTAACTTCATAACAACAGTTTCCAATTGCAATTCCAAGTCCTGCAATTATATTTTCTAATTTTCCACCTTGTTCAACAATTTTTTTTACAACTTCACCAGCAATATTATTTAAACTACCTTTCCATCCAGAATGAGCAATACCTATTATTCTTTCTTTTTCTTCAAGAAAAAATATAGGCATACAGTCTGCAGTAAATACAACCAAAGGTAAATTATATTCTGTTGTTATCATAGCATCTGCTTCAGCAACAGATTCTTCAAAATTCAATGCTCCTTTGCCTTTATCTTTTTTTGTAACTTTTATTACTTTATTACTATGAACTTGCTTTAATGTGATAATATTTTTATAATTAATTCCAAGCATTTTGAAAAATCTCTTCCTGTTTTCAATTACATTTTCATATAAATCATTTGTATGCAATCCTGTATTTAAGCTTTTATATGGCTTTGGACTTACACCACCTAATCTCAGACTTGTAGCAACTATAGTCTGTTTTTCCCAAAATACAGGGAAATAAATATAATGAATATCATTTTTAACATCAATTTTAAACTCTTCCATTTAGTTTTGTAAAAATATATATTTTAATATTAAAGTCAATATAAAAATTGAGTGTGGGTTGAAAAATTATCATAATTAATGCAAAATAACACTTCGGTATCCTATTGACAATTTGATAGAGTTTTAATATATTACTATTGTATCTTAAATATTATGTAAGATAGTTTAACAAATCAGAAGATTTTTAATGAGTCCTTGAAGCAAAGCAGGGATATATTGTGAAACCGAAGGAAATTAAATGGCAATAATTTTGGCAGCTAAATAATTACAGGAGAATAAAAAATTAAAAGAGAGAAAGTAATTCTAATTTTATTGTCCTATATTTTTATTACGCAGTTTTTACTTGCTGACTGGCCAATGTTTATGGGAAATCACTATCTTACTGGAAATAATGATGAAATTGTGCCTGAAAGCAATAAGTTAAACTGGCATTTTGTAGCCCCTGCATCTTTGTTTTATCCTATTCCACATAAAAATATTATTTTTGTAAATTGTCTTGATAGAAATATATATGCTTTAAACGAAATTACAGGCAAAATAATCTGGAAATGTCAACTTGATTCACCACCTATTAAATCTCCTGTTACTTATAAAGATTATCTTTTTGTAACAGCCGGGGATTTTATCTATACTATTAATATTAAAACAGGAAAAATTTTATGGTCAAGAAAAGAAGGCATCTCGGTTCAGCTTTCAGCTCCAATTGTTCTTGATGATATTTTGTATTATGGAAGTAGAAAATTTTTTTATGCAAGATATGTATCTAATGGCCATCTTATATGGAAAAATAATAATGTCAAAATTTATGGTGGCACTCCAATCTATTGGAATCAACGAATATATTTTATTTCTAAAGTTTTTACTCAGCACAGCTCCCAAATTATCTGTTTAAGCGCAACGAATGGAAAAATTTTATGGATTCAAAAAATACCATCTGACCCCAATATCTTCACTCCTGTTGTATTTAATCAAAAAGTTTATATTGGTTCAATTGATAAACTTTACTCTTTTAATGCATTAAATGGTGAATTAATTTGGTCAAAAAAATTTGAATCTAATATAGCTTCTCATACAGTATTTGCAAACGAAAATTTATATCTTTCTTTAACAGACGGAAAAATTTATATTTTAAATCCTGAAGATGGAAAAATTATTGATTCATTTTTAAATTTTAATAGAGCAGGTGCAAACTTTATTATTGTTGGTGAAACTTTATTTATTCCAAATGAAAATGGAGAATTATATTCTTTTAATGTAAGAGATAAAAATATAAAGTGGAAATTTAAAACAGGATTAAAAGATAGAAAAGGATTTCTTTCTTCAGCAAATGGTAGAATTTATTTTGCAATTGCAAATCACTTATATAGCATATCAACTGGCATATTGCCACCATCATCTCTAATAATAGCATCTGGTGAAAAAGAGGAAATTAATATTAGTTTAAAAGATGAAAAAAATTCTCCTTTAAGTGGCGAAATATTTATTGAACAGAACAATTATATTTCCAAATATAAAATCAAAAATGGAAAAGTAACCATTAAAATAGAAAAAGATAAAGAATTTACGATAACTGCAAAAGCAAAAGATTACTTTATTAAGACAATAAAAGTGAGTCCTGTTGAGAAAAGAAAGCAAATTGATATTAATCTTGAACCACTTGCTCCTGAAAAATCGTATGTATTTCATAACATCCAATTTGAATATAATAGTGCAGAATTAACATCAGATTCAATACCAACACTAAAATCAATAGCAAAATTTTTAAAAGAGAACCCAGAATTAAAGATAGAGATAAGAGGGCATACTGATAATATTGGAAGCGAAGAGTATAATTTAAAGCTTTCTCAAAAAAGAGCAGAAAAAGTAAAAGAATTCCTTGTAAAAAATGGGGTTCCAGAAAATAGACTTAAGGTAAAAGGATTTGGAGAATCAAACCCGATTGCACCTAATGATACAGAAGAGGGCAGGATGAAAAATCGTAGAACAGAATTTTTTATTATTAAATAGAGAAATATTCAAAATTTTCCGAATTCTTCATAAAGAATTCTTACATATTCAGCTATGGAAATTGCAGATGCAAGCTCACCTAATGGTGCAAAAGGGGGATCACCTGTAAATGCTTCTGGTAAGTACCCTATAATTTTTTCTTTAAATCTCTTTTCATATCTATGCAGAAAAAATTTGGCTTCTCGTTTCGCAAATCTTGAATATTTATTCAATTTCAAAAATGCAGTTATATATTGTCCCCAATAAAAACTTGAAAGTGCCCCTTCATAAATATCTGATGAATTATACCCGGCATTTTCTGAAGAAAGTGTTCTTATGCCTTTAAATGTAAAAAGTTTTTCTTTAATAATATTTAATATCTGCAATTTTGTTTTATATTTTAAAATATCACTGAATGGAAGTGAAATGCATAAAATTTGATTTGGTCTTAAAGATGTATCTACACTGTTATCAGGTGGTATATCAATGCAATTATTAAGATAACCATAATCCTTATTCCAAAACTTTTTGAAAAAGTTATTTTTAATAGTAAAGCTTATTTCTTGGGACTTTGTATGGTATTTGATGTCAGTAAATTTTGCAGCAAGTATTTCTGTGATTCTCAATACATTATACCATAAGGCATTTAAATCAACTGGTTTTCCAGCCTGAGAAAATTTCTCATTTTTTTCAATTATTTCCAGGAAACCATCAGCATTTGCTTTTATATTTTCAAATCCACCAGTATAGTAATACTCTATTATTTCTCTTATGCCTGTCCATAATTCGTCTTTAACAAATTTCCAATCCCCTGTATGTTGTATAAATTTGTATACAGTATAAATGAACCATAGTGGAGTATTATTATCATAATATTCAAACACAACATCTTTTTTTAAATAAGTTTTGAAAATATCTTTTGCTGCTTCATACTTTTTTAAAGGGAAAAGAATTCCTGATAAGCATTGCAAAGTTGTAACTGGCTTTTCATCTACAGACGGATACCCTGCTACAAGTATTTCATAATTATCTTTTTTTATTATAAACGAGTTTATTGAAAGTAATACATTTTTATGTAATTCATTTTTAATCCTGTGTTTTTCTATCAGCTCTGTTCTGTTTTTTACTTCTAAATTATACAAATCTTCAAAATTTAAAACTTTCAACCTTTCAGAGGAAATAATTATATATGCTGGATTCTCTATAGAGATTTCCCCAGTAAAATTTCCAATTATATGTGCATCTCCATTTAAATTTTCAATATATCTATTTCTCTGAACAAACTTCAAGTCATTAAAATAAAAATAAATAGAAGGAATATCATCCCGAGAGTATTTTATATAATTTTCTTCTTTAACAATCTGAAATTTGAAATCTTCTTTAATTTCAAGATATTTAGTAATAGGCTTACCAGTAATAATAGGAGTGAATTCAATATTTACTTTATTTAATTTATCTGTTGTAGTTAATAATTCGTATTTTAATATAAGTGTATTTTGATATTGTAGCATTATAATAGATTTTAAAATTTTTACACCATTAAGATTGTAAACAAAATGTGGGTTGGTATCAATGTAAAATTTTTCAAGAAAGGAAGGGGCATCATCAGCATTAGGCATATATAATTTATTATTTATTATAAACTTTTCTACAATATTTGAAATTAGTTGGAATTTTTTTGTCAATGAATCTGTTATAGTAAATAAAGAATGATATTCTGTTGTATTAACAAATAAAATAGTAGAGTAAGCATATCCACCTTTTTTATTTGCCTCAAGCCATTCTTTAGAAAGAGCCTTATTTTTTTGTTGACATTGTATACCTCTAATTACCAGCATAAACTATCTTTTCCAAATATTTTCCCATTTTTCTTGCTTCATTTGTTTACCTTTTTTCGCTGGGAATCTAAAAGTAAATGTAATTATATTTGAATACTCTATTTCTTCTAAAGGAAGAGAAGTATAATCAATAATAAAATCATATTCTTTATAAGTTATTTTAAAGCCTGCGCCCATATTAAATTTAAGATTGTTGTTTGGATCAGTATAAGCTGAAAGTCTTGCAGAGAAAAATTTAAACATTACCAATTCACCAGCTATACTCCACGAAAGATTATCATTATCAGCAAGTTTTCGTAATCCGCAAAATAATCTATAATCATATTCATACACATATTTCGCACCTAAATTGAAGCTTAATGGCAATGATGAGCGCTGCTGTTTAAATTTAATTCCAGGTCCCAGATTTAATATACTTGCACCAATTACTATTTTATGAGTATTAAGAAGTGGCAGATAAGTTTCATAATTAATACCAGTATTAAGAAAAAAAGTTATACCACTTGATTCAGCGAAAGTAGCGGTATATAAATTTATATTAGCGCCAATAGAAATATTTCTATTATATTTGTATCCTGAACCGCCACCTATAAAAAACTCTCTGTATTTAAGCTCCTTGCCTGTTTGATAATCTGTGACTGAAGGCATATACATATATCCAAATCTACCTGTAAAACTAAATTTTGACTTAGGATAAAAAAAGTTACCATAAAACATCTCAATATCCTCAATATAATTTAAATGTGTAAATGTTCCTGAAATAGAATCAATGTTTGCTGCAACAGCAGGATTATAGCTTATACCTCCAATATCATCTCCAAGTGCAACCCCACTATAACTAAGGCTTTTTTCATAAGCATTAGCTGATAAATCCAAAGCTGCACCAGTAACTCCCCCTATTAAATTTTGGCTCCATAGAAAAGAAATTAAAATTGAAATATATATAAATTTCATAATTTTACTCCTTTAAAATAATAATATACTACATTAAAATATTTTTTCAACCAAATAAACTCCATTAGATTTGGAGTGTTTAAAAATAATAAAAGATTATTATAGAGAATTTTACAAAATGCACATCCTGCCTGTACCTAAAATTAATAATTTCATCTACAATAATCTCCTTTTTATTTAAAATAATGAATAAATACTAAATAGTCAAAATATTTTATGGGGACGGTGCACAACTTTGTTAACAATAAATAAATTAACACATCTAAAGGTGTGTTTCTACATTTTTTATCAATAATATTATAACTTGTTAATCCATATATAAAATAAAATTTTATTTCATATAATTTTTAATATAAAAACAATTATAAAATATTTTTTCAACGGCTTTTTGATTATTATCTTGACTTTGTAATTTATTAAAATATAATAATACTCCAAGGAATTATGGAAGATAAACAAGATAAAAATAAAATTCAAAAGATATCTAAGGTTAATTTACCTGTAAAGATTGAGAAATATAAGTGCACAAGTATTGTGCCTCCTGACCCTATAAAGAGATACATACAGGAGGTCAATAAGTATCCAATATTATCAAAAGAAGAAGAGGAAGAGTTAATAAGGCGGTATAGGGAACAGCATGATACGGATTCAGCAAAGAAATTGTTGTTATGTCATTTAAGACTTGTGGTAAGAATTGCATTTGAATATTATAATAAATATTTCTGTAGTTTATTTGACCTAATTCAGGAAGGGAATGTAGGACTTATGTTTGCCCTCAAAAAATTTGACCCCTCTAAAGGAGTTAGACTTTCTACTTACGCTCAATGGTGGATTAGGGCGTATATATTAAAATATTTGATGAGCAATTATAGTTTGATCCGGATAGGGCATTCAAGAGCAGAAAAGAGATTATTTTATTCATTAAAGAAGGCAAAAGAGAAATTATCACAGATGGGTTATGACCCCCAAAATCCTAAAATACTTGCTGAATTTGTTAAAGAAGATGAAAAAGATGTTATTGAAATGAATAAAAGGTTATCAGAGTCTGTAATATCGCTTGAGCAGCCAGCAAGTGAAAGTGAGAGGCGAATACTTGCGGAGACAATTGAGGCAGAAGATATAAATGTAGAAAGAGAGATAATAAAAAAAGAAATGGATGAGAAGTTAAAGAAGAAACTTCAACAATTTCGTGCAACTTTAAATGAGCGAGAGAAAGTTATTTGGGATAAGAGATTGGTAGCAGAAAACCCTGTAAGTCTTCAAGCTATTGGAGATAAATTTAAAATTTCAAGGGAAAGGGTAAGACAGATTGAGCAAAGAATAACAAAAAAATTAAAAAAATTTCTTGTTTCTCAAAAAGATTTTAATGCTGAAGATTTCTTGAGAGAATGATAAATTAGTTGTATAGATATTTCATCCAAGCTTTATTATTATTTCCTATATGTCTTACTATATGTAGAAAATATATAAAATTAGGGGCAGATGGTTTTTTAACAAGTGTCATACCTGCCTCCCAAGGAGTTTTCATTCCTTTTTTATTGTTACATTTTTTGCAACAGCTAACCACATTTTCCCATTTTGTTTGGCCACCTTTTGACTTTGGAATTATATGGTCAATTGTTAGCTCAGAAGGTGGAAATTTCTTGCCACAATATTGACAGGTATATTTGTCGCGAATTAATATATTTTTTCTTGATAATACCACTTTTTTGTGAGGTATTCTTACATACTCTATTAGTCTTATTACAGTAGGGACCCGAAAAGAAGTTGAAGGAGAATGAATAATCTTATTTGTAAATTCCAGACTTACAGCTACACCTTTATATATCAGAATTATTGCCCTTTTTACAGTACAGATATTTACAGCTTCATAAGTAGAATTTAATACTAATACATTCTCATTCAATACATCATATCTCATACTCATACTTTAAATATATAAAATTTTTCCATAAGTTTCAACAATTTAATTATAGTTAAATGCATAAATTTTCGTAACAATATAGATAAGATTGTCACTTCTCTGCGGACGCAGGAATCCATTGAGAGTGAAGGTCATTCCTGGGTAAGCAGGAATCCATTTTTATTAGATTCCCGCTGGAGTTTACCACTGCGGACGCAGGGGCGGGAATGACAACATGTGTTAAGAATTGTGCAATTATTTATGCATTTAACTATATATTACAACAATAAAGATTGAACTGTCAAAATTTTGCTTGTATAGGCTTGATAAATCAGGCATCTACAATTTCTCCTGTTTGGTTAACGACTTATTATAATTTATGCTTAAAATTAAGCCTTCATTTGTCATTGCTGGCATCAAAGAGATTGACATTTTAGGATAATTTTTATAAATTTATTTTAAATATATTGTAAGGAGGGCTATTAATGAGTGAAATAAAAGTTGAGAAAATAGATGAAAAAAGGCTTAAAGAGATGGGCGTAAAATTTTGGCCTATATGGGAAAAAGAGCCGAGCAGTTTTCCTTGGGAATATACAGAAACTGAAACTTGCTATTTTCTTGAAGGCAAAGTAAAGGTTACTACAGAAGATGGTAGAGATTTTGAAATTGGAAAAGGAGATCTTGTAATTTTTCCAAAAGGTTTAAAGTGCAATTGGAATGTGATTGAAAAAGTAAGAAAACATTATTCTTTTGGTTGAAAAAGAATTTTTCTTAGGAATTGACCTGTATAAGATTTTGGATTTTGTGCTATTTCTTCCGGCGTGCCCTCTGCCACAATGTATCCACCATTATCACCACCCTCAGGTCCCAAATCAATTATATGATCTGCAACTTTTATAACATCAAGATTATGTTCAATCACTATAACTGTATTTCCATTATCAACAAATCTGTTTAAAACATCAAGTAATTTTTTTATATCATGAAAATGGAGCCCTGTAGTTGGTTCATCAAGAATATATAATGTTCTTCCTGTGCTTTTTTTACTTAGTTCTGCAGCGAGTTTTACTCTTTGAGCCTCGCCGCCTGAAAGGGTAGGTGCTGGTTGCCCTAATTTTATATATCCCAGTCCAACATCTTTTAATGTTTGTAATTTCTTTCTTATTGAAGGGATTGTATGGAAAAAGTTATAAGCTTCATCTACTGTCATATTTAAAACATCAGCAATATTTTTGCCTTTGTATTTTATTTGAAGTGTTTCTTTATTAAATCGGTTACCATTACATTCTTCACATTTTACATAAATATCAGGCAGGAAATGCATTTCAATTTTAATAATTCCCTGGCCTTCACAAGCCTCACATCTACCGCCCCGAACATTGAAGCTAAATCTACCTGGTCTATAGCCTCTTATTCTTGACTCTTGCAAATTGGCAAATAGTTCCCGAATAAATGTAAATGTTCCTGTATAGGTTGCAGGATTAGACCTTGGAGTCCTGCCAATTGGAGACTGGTCAATATTTATAACTTTATCAAGATGTTCAATTCCTTCAATTTTTTTATGTGGACCGCCCCACATTCGTGCTTTATTTAACCTTCTGGCAATTTCAGGGTAAAGAATTTCACTAAGTAATGTGCTTTTACCTGAACCAGAGACCCCTGTTATACAGATGAATTTACCCAGCGGGAATTTTACATCTATATTTTTAAGATTGTGCATTGATGCTCCATAAACTGTTAAAATTTTTCCATTTCCTTGTCGTCTCTTTTTCGGTATTTCTATTTTAAGTTTTCCATTTAAATATTTTCCAGTAATAGAATTTTCATTTTGTATAATTTCTTCTGGTGAACCTTGAGCAACAATATATCCACCATTGTCTCCTGCTCCTGGTCCCAAATCTACAATATAATCTGCTGTCCGAATTGTTTCTTCATCGTGTTCAATTACAATAAGAGTATTTCCGATTTTATTTAAATGCCTTAAAGTATTAAGCAACCTTTTATTGTCTCGTTGATGTAATCCTATACTTGGCTCATCAAGAATATAAACCACCCCTACGAGTCCTGAGCCAATTTGAGTAGCAAGTCGGATTCTCTGTGCCTCTCCACCAGAAAGTGTTCCTGATTCCCTATCCAGTGTAAGATAATCTAAACCTACATCCATAAGAAATTTTAATCTTTGCTTGATCTCTTTTAATATCTCTTTTGCAATAAGCTCTTCTGTTTTAGTCAATTTAAGTTCGTTAAAAAACTTGTAGGCTTGGTAGATGGAAAAGTTTGTAACATCAATAATTGAAAGATTATTAATTTTTATTGATAATGCTTCTGGCTTAAGTCTTTTACCATTACAATTAGGACAAGGTCTGTCGCTCATATATTGGGCTATTTCGTCCCTTATTGACTCTGATTTTGTTTCTTTATATCTTCGTTTTAAATTATTTATAACACCCTCAAAAGGTGCATTGTATGAACCTTTAAATTTATCAGATTCAAATTCAAAATGAACGGTCTCACCACCTGTTCCATATAAGATAATCTGTTTCGCTTTTTCAGACAAATCTTTAAAAGGGACATCCAGTCTAAATTTATATTTTTTTGCAAGTGCCTGGAATGTTTGATAAAAGTAGCTTCCTCTCCCAATATTAAATGGTTCAATTGCACCTTCAAGGATACTCAAATTAGGATTAGGCACAACAAGTTTAGGGTCAATTTCAATTATTTTACCCAGTCCGTGACAAGTTTTACAAGCACCATAAGGACTGTTAAATGAGAAAAGTCTGGGTGAAATTTCAGGAATACTTATTCCACAATTAATACAGGCTAATTTCTGTGAATATATCTTTTCTTCGTTATTTTCTAATCTTACAATTACGAGACCATCTCCAAATTTTAATGCTGTTTCAACAGAATCAGCTAGTCGCGGTCTTATATCTTTTCGAATGACAAGTCGGTCAACAACAACTTCTATATTATGCTTTATATTTTTATCCAAATCAGGAATTTCATCTTCAGCAAGATTATATATTGTTCCATCAATTCTAATTCTAACAAATCCTTCTTTTTCCATATCTTTAATTAATTGTTTATACTCACCCTTTCTGCCACGCACAATGGGTGCCATTATTATTACTTTTGTTTTTTCAGGAAGTTTTAGAATTGAATCAATAATTTGAGTAGAAGTTTGAGAAGTTATTAATCGTCCACATTTAGGACAAAATGGTTTGCCTATTCTTGCAAAAAGTAGCCTTAAATAATCATATATTTCTGTTACAGTGGCAACAGTTGAACGTGGATTACGATGTGTGGATTTTTGTTCTATTGATATTGCTGGCGAAAGTCCTTCAATTGATTCAACATCTGGTTTTTCCATTTGACCAAGGAATTGTCGCGCATATGCTGAAAGAGATTCAACATATCTTCGCTGTCCTTCTGCATAAATAGTGTCAAAAGCAAGAGATGATTTTCCAGAGCCACTTAAACCTGTAAATACAATAAATTTATCACGTGGAAGTGTTAGATTTATATTTTTTAAATTGTGTTCCCTTGCTCCTTTTATTATTATATTTTTGTAACCCATAAATGAAAGCTCACAAAACAATATTAAAATTTGTAAACATTAGAGATACTTCTTATTTCAAAAGCCCTACTGAGATAAAAATAATTCCTGTAATGATTGAAAATGGTGCCAGGAAACTCATAACACCTGTATAATTTTGTCCTACCAGACTGAGAAAGACAAACCCAAGAAAGTAAATGATTATACCTGCTTTAATCCATTGCTCTCCTTTTATATTTTTAAATTTTTGGATCAGTATCTCAACCATTTCAATC
>Ga0164318_10005770_pt1 | contig 11975 bp, 18 predicted proteins | sample GuaBasSedimGuay9_FD_113734 | JGI IMG/M metagenome (GOLD analysis project Ga0164318, IMG submission 113734) | Subseafloor sediment microbial communities from Guaymas Basin, Gulf of California, Mexico - Guay9, Core 4571-4, 0-3 cm | ecosystem: Environmental > Aquatic > Marine > Hydrothermal vents... | reverse complement strand
TTAAAATTGGGATGAGCAATATAAGCACGCTACTAGATAACGGCGTCACCAAGTTTACCAAGGTAGATGAGCGCCTCAATCGAATAGAAAAGACGGAGCGAAATTTGGTGCAGGTATTGATCAAGGCAATTATTTGGATGAGTATAGGCGGCGGCACCTGCGCCGCCGTACTTAAAGGTATACCCGGTCTAGGTGGATGATCTTAGATCTCTTTCTTCTTTTTCTTCTCTTTCTTTTCTTGCTTGGCATACTTTGTATCTTCTTCTAATTGTTCTTGTTCAACCTGTTGGATCAATTCATGATCAGCAGGGCGGACGATCACCTCCATATCGCCAAAATCAGTGATGAACTTTTTGAGTGGCTCAATGTCCCCGTCCTTCTCCTTGGCCAACACGGCCAACATAAACTCGTTCAGGACCGTGAGGTTGCTCTTGATGTCCTCATTATTGAGCGTGTCTTCCGCTTTCGACATTTCTTTTTCTCCTTATTTAGATGCCATCTTGTCACTGAGTAACCCAACTACCAATCCAATCAGGCCACCAGGGATTCCGGCGATGAACAAACCTAAGCCAGTCCAGATGATGATACTAAGCATGATTCACCTCCCTATCAAATGGGCCAACCTAAGCCCGACCAAAAACCAAATGCCGATGGTGGTTAATGTGTTGCACCACATGATCATGACTAATTCTCCTATTTTAAGGTCTGTATCGGTATTTCTTTGCATCAACAATGTCATCAATAATGTCATCAACACAACTCAATATATTATAAACTTTACCGTCATATAGAATTGAATGATGAAATAATTGCATTTCTGAATTGTTTTTTATTCCTAATTCCTCAAGCCTATTATTCAATTCTTTTTCTAATATTGGTAATATTAGATATTTGATCAATAGCCAGCTGACCATGTGAATATCTGTCATGTATTCTTCGATACATCTAAGTAAAATGGCTTCTTCCGTTGTCTTATTTTTCTTCTTGAATGGCCACATTATCCCTCTCCTTTCAGGTATTTCCGCTTGATTTCCTCGATCTCTGCGGTACTCAATACAACATTGCCGTCCTTATCTTCCACCCTAATCGGTGTGCCCCGCTTGATATGCATACCGAAAATTGCCGGTGGTACTGAGGTATTGATATAACATGTCAAATCATGATAATGTCCTAAATTCTTAGCCAATATTGCCGACCATACCTCAATAAAGAGATTATAATCGAAATAGGCATAGCACAACTCATTGAGCCGACGCTCCAATTGATCAATGCGTTGCTCAAGTTTGGCTACACTATGCCACACCTTATTATCTCTCTCCTTTCAGCATGGCCATCTGTGCTGCACGGGTTAGCAAGTCACCAGTACCCAAACAGCAACGTAAAACCAGGAAGACATGATCATTCCTCCCGTTTTATTATCACTTTTGGTTTCATTATCTCTATATATGATATATATGTACCTACGGTCTTATTTAAGATTATAGACAATCCAATAGAGGAAAGATTATTGTCGAATTCCGCTAATCTCTTGAGAGCGTCCTTATCGCCATTTACCCATTGAACATAAAAATCATTGATTTTCTTTTGATCTTCTCTCGATTTAGCCAAGATATAATCAGTAAATATCGATTTAACAATATTGACCGCATACACTGGATATTCTATATTGACCGGGAATAACGTATAAAATAACCAACTAATGTCAACTAATTCCTGATCACGCTGAGCATGAACATCATGAACATCATAAACCTCATCCATACTTTTTTCGATGTCTTTCTTGAATGGCCACATTATTTCTCTCCTTTCAGCATGGCCATCTCAACCTGGATGGCCAACCACTCGCGGTAATGCTGTGCTGCACGGGTCAGCAGATCACTGATCTGACTAAGTGCCAGGTGCTGCATGAAGATGGTTTTGATGTCATCGTCGTCCAACATACGGCTGTATTGTTCCAGTGTCAACGGTAACCAGGGCGGCTCAGGGCTGCCGACCAACGACATATATAGATCGTTATGTTCCAGGATGTCCTCAATGGCCGTCATACTGAGGCGGCTGAAATATTGCTTTGCCGTATAAACAATATTCTCAGTCATGATGTCACCTCTCTCTTTGCTTTCTTAATCAGTGTACGCGCCTGCCCTAGTATCAATGTATAACGCATTATCGCGTCCGAGGACCAGCGTTCACTGATCGGCCCTATGGAATAACCCATATAAAATAACTTAGTGCCTGAATTATTTGTTAAAATGGGTATCCCACTCTCTTTCAATTTCTCTATTAGATCTGCAGAGAATATCCATTTTGGTAATATTGATTTAACAATGTTGCCATTTTTATCAACATATAACCATATTTTAGTTGCTTCGCACAAATCTTTCTTCTCTTCCTTCTTCTCTTCCTCCTTCTTCTTAATAGATGAAGATGAGCATGAAGATGTGGCTTCTTTTACTAAAATTTCAATGCACTCAACAATATATTGCAGCCATTTCCAATGATTATTGAATGTATTTTTGGTCAATACATTGATATATCGATTATTATAGACTAAACGATGATAAAATGGAGGTATGAACCCAGACAATAATACCGGTTCCCCGGTCGATCTAAGCGCCTGACGAGTTTCGCTAGAGAACACATAAGACGGCAATTCTGATTTCATTTTACCGTCCTCATCAATCGACACTAATATATCATATCCGGTTTTATTAATATTACCACAAGGCTTTATGCGCGAGCGTATGTATGCCTCCCACCCTCTTTTACCCCACCACCATGGTAATCTCATTTTGATTTCTCCCGTCGTCGTTCCAACAGTCGTTCGATGCCCGCCCCAACGGCGTACATGCACCAAAACCACACAAAGGTGATCAGTAATGCGTAGATGATGGTCATGATCATGGCTCCGTCTCCTCTTTCTGTCGCATGTTCTTTTTGCTCTTAAATATCATCTTTTCATGTCTCCTGCAATCAAAAGCCCCATAATCAGCACCCCAATGAGATACCCACCCATGAAGGGGGTAAGTATCTCCATAGGCATCGAAATATAGGCTATAATAGCTAACCCTATACAAAGTATAAATGTGGTTAGGAAATTGCTGTTATTCATTATTTCACCCACCCTTCTGCTCTGAGGTCTTCCTCGACCCGCTCTCGTTCTTCCTCTTCTTGCAGGATTTGCCAGCCGAGGGCGAGAAGCTCACGCTCTGCTAGAAGGCGCTCCTCACGCTCATCTTGTTTCTTGTCTTCTTTTTTCTCTTTAGTTTCCATGATCATCTCCTCATCTCTCATTATGCCCACCGGTGGGGGCAGGATCGACACACGAGCGGCCGACCCCACCCCCACTGGGTGAGGAGATGTCATTGCATAATACGTTCAGCAGCGATACCAAAAATGTCATCTAGAATCTGATTATCAATCAGCCAATCATAGTCATCCGAATCTTCGAGTTGATGAAGGGCTGCGTAAGCGTTACCGTAAACCCAATCGCATTGAGATGAGTTTTCGAATACCTCAACATTATCAAAGCGCTTATTGATCTCTTCCTGATAGATCTCGCGAAAATCGTCGTAATCGGGCTCAAAATCTACGCAGCCGAAATAGTTGCTAATCGTTGCGTCGTCCAAAATGATAATGCGGGGCGTTTCTTCCTCTTCCTCTTCCTCTTCCTCTTCGTCTTCGTCTTCAATGTCGCTGTCTATCATTCTCTCTTCAATTCTCTCTTCATTTTTCTTATAAAATTCAGTTTGGTAATCTAAGATCACTTGATCTTCTGGACGGATAATTATCTCATACTTATCCTTCATCTTTTTTACATAGGACGCGAGATCATCCACCCGAATAATCTGCATGTCAGGATATTGTTCACTGAGTGCGGTGATCTCATCATTATCGGTAGTCGTGTGAACAATTACAACCTTGGGTTTCGTCGTTTCCGTTTTCGTCGTTTCCGTTTTCGTTTTCGTCGTTTCCGTTTTCGTCGTTTCCAACGTTTCCAACGTTTCCAACGTTTCCATGTTCTTATCTCCTCACCGTGGGCGGCACCGTTTGTGCCCCCGTCCAATCCGTCGTATCACGCCTAAGGCGTGTATGTGGGGGGGGCTTTCGCCCCCCCCGTACGTCACACTTCCGTGAGCGCCGGTATTACTACCGTTTCAAAAAATGACCGGCGGAAAACGTCACGTTCACCGGCCGCGTCATTAATGTTACGGCTAGGTTTAAATGCCAACCCCAACCGCTTGATATCCCATTCCAAACCACCCAACCACGACGTTACCACCGGGTCACCCGACGCAAAGCGCGCTTTAAGTGCCCGAACAAACGTCGCTTTGTCGGTTACCATGGTGACGTTTTTCGTCGCGATTGTCACCGCACCACGGTTGGTAAAAATCACGACGTTTTCGTCGTTTTCACCGCCCGCGTTTTTGACGACGGTTTTCGTTTCCATGCGTTTCTCCCCACCGTTTCCGTGGGCGCGGCCCACCCGCGCCGCCCGTTTTTTCTTTTTTTTAGCACCCCCTTTCCGTTCCGTTCCGTCAATTATTACACTTTTTAAAATAGCAAATCGCGTGCCAACCGCGCTAGAAATATATTTGAGGATATTTGTGGCCGCTCTTGATATTCTAAGCAAATATTTGAATAGTTAAAATGACAAGCCGTGTCATAATCATATGCCGTGGTGCGTAAACAAAGCGTGTCACTTAAGAACATTTTTATAATTCCTTGTATGTTCTATTATCTCCACCATTCCCCCTTAATCCGGAGATACCGGACGGGAAATGCGCCTTCCTGAACGATACGCCGGTGAATCAACCCGTGTTGTTCCAACCGCTTCAGGCAACCGGTGATGCCGTAACAACTGACGTGCGGCATGAGATCACTGTTGGACGGCGAGATCTCTACCTTATTCAGCGGTTGATTTGGCTTGGCCGCCTTAGCGACCTCCTTCAGGATGTAGAGGAGCAGTGAGACTTGGTTTACCCCCAGCCGATAGGTACGCCGACTGCCCTCACGGATGATCCGGAATTCCCTAAGACGTTTCTCTACCCGATCAAGATGCGCTTTGTCCATGACTCTCCTCCTTTTTCTTATGTTTCCCTTTATCGTATATTTGATTAAAATACTGGTCAATAAATGGTTTTAAACAAATATATAATAATGACTACGAGCCGATAGATAGGAGAAAAATAATGGCCAACCCGAAACGACAACGATCCTTTATCCCCACCGATCATAAGGTCATCAAGATAACCCTGCAACGCGTACTGAGATATGTACCGAAACCAAAATCACGTACTTATCTAGATTTAGGATGTGGCGACGGTAGGTGGGCTGCACTGTTGCAGCGCATCGGTATCCCAGCATCGCAGATCACCGGTATAGATACCGATGAGGAACATATAAAAAACTGTAAAGAAAAATATCCAGATATAAATTGGATATGTGGGGATGCATTCGATCATGATCATAAGTATGATGTCGTCATAGGGAACCCTCCATATAACCACTTGAGAAACTACAATAATAAGAAAATAAAGGGATATGAAAAACAGCGTGATCTAGCGCAGTGCTTTTTATTGTGGGCGCATGATCACAGCCGAATAGCCGTCGGGCTAAACCTGTCCCAGATGTTCCTGATCAAGAGCGAAGATGGTGCAATGGCCACACGCGAGCGCCTGGCCGGTTATATCCGGGAGATCGTCTATGACGACGATATCTCAACCTATAGCCAAACGAGTATACGCAAAAAGGATGATGGCCCTACCGGCGACATCAACACCATGATCATCGTCCTAGATAAGAGCAAACGATACTCATACCTGCTGAACGGGGTTGAGCGACAATATGATCCTGAGTATATGATTCATCGACGATTATGGTTGATGCAGGAGCTCTACCCCATGCCTGACGACGCAGTACTACTGGGTGAGCTGTTGGACTATGTCACCGCCGTACGCGGTGACAAGAATATGCATAAAACTAAACATTGGTATGGCTGGCTGGAGGCCGATCTGCGCGGCGGGAAGGCAATCGTAGGGACGCCGTACATCGGGCATAAGGCCTGGGTACGAACAGGTGATCATTATCATGAGTCGTTTAAATTGATCATTGGTGAAAATGATCAACAAGTCATCAAATTCCTGCAATCAACGACCAGCTCAGAGCTCAAGCTATGGAAGATTAAGAAGCCTGAATATATCAAACCATTATTGACCTGGCTTCGCTCCAAGGGCGGTATCGAGATGGTCAAAACGAATTCAAAGATCAAACATATTCGTAACGCAACCTGGTGTATTGTGGCAGGCTCTAAAACCATACCGCAATGGTGGATGCCGGGTGAACTACTGAATATAAATGATAAAAAAAACTATCGCCTCCCCCTAAGTGAACTACTAATTGAATTGACACCACAAACGCCGTACATCGTCAATCAGCGTCTCACTAAGACAGTACCATATCTGCTCAATAAGCGTGCCGTGTTTATGCTGCATAAGAAGAAGCCGCAAGCAAAAGCTTATATGGCCAATCGACGTTTTAATCGAACTAAAACTAGTCATTATCGTGAGTCGTTTAAACTGATCTATGCCGATACTGATCAGCAGGCGGTTGAATTCGTGAATTCTAAAACTAGCTCGGATTGTATGATTTGGCGGATAAAAAATCCTAGATATGCTCAGATCATTGTTGGTTGGCTCCGTTCCGAGGACGGTATGCGGATGATCGTACAACGGAGCCGCCGCCATTGTCAGCATGGTGGCTGGTGTGTTGAGGCCGGAAAATCGCCGATTCAGACCTCATGGTGGATACCTAAAAAACTATTAGATGACTGTGAGATCGATGATCGGGCTGAAATCTGGATAGACGATATTAAGATGACTCGTGATGACGTTGATGATGTTGATGACACAGTATTTAAGCAAATATAATAAGGAAAAGGAAGCCGACAGAAAGGAGAAGGCCATGACGAAGGGTGATGCGCTGTTTGCGTTGGAAGGGATTATGGAATCGGTTAAGGAGATCGATTTTGATGACCCCTTCTTCGCGGATTGGGTTGATGATCTCCATTGCCTAGACATCATCAGCCAAACCTGTGTAGAATGTAGGGAAAGAAAGGAGAAGGCCATGGCGGAGCGCAGATTGGCTAAGGCACTGGCTAAGATGAAGATCAAGATCAAGATTAGCTGTGGACATGTCGCCTGTCAACGGCGGCATAATGCCAAACGATGCGATATGCTGTATAAGTGCTGTTATCATTGTGAGGAGAGCTGCTCACTGGTCGATGTACCGGTAGATGAGAGAGAAAAAGATGACAAAGAATTATAAGCGTATTAATCACGAATATGTACTACGCAGTGATTGACGGTTGAATTAAAAATAGGTATTGGAAGGATGAGGAGCGCGTCGGCAAGCCGCGCAAAGGCGATAAGGAGACCTAAACCTAAGACAATCGAACGCGTCGGGGCGGGAAATGGCTTGCCGCCTACCTTTCTTTATCGCCCCCGCCCCGACGCGACCCAATTTTGCCCTCACGGGCCGGAGGTGTGTGATGACTAGGAAAGAATTATTACACCGCTTACATAATCAACCCCCAGACATAGAGAATGATGTCTGGCAAGTATGGCGACGAAGCTGGCTGCAATTATCTCCAAGCGAACAGTGTAATCGCTTGGATGATTATAACGCCGCGATCATGAAGAGAGATAAAGGGGGCAAACCATGCAGAAAGATGTGATCGGCTACCTTTATACTTATACCTTAACACCAAGCAAGATTGGCTGGCTTGGGCTGTTGACGGTCATTAATGAAGAGAAGAAAAGAGATATGATCCGCATATGGGCACAAGATGCCATTGAATTGGGGAAGACGATAAAGAGATTACCAAAATGTGCCACTACGGTAAGACGCAAACAAGGAAAAAATGTGGCGATACAGATTAAGTTTCGCCCCCCGGCCTGCATTGCCTTACAGGCATACCGGAAAGAAAATGGAAGGGGAAAACAATGGCAACTGAGCGGATTTGCGCCGGTGGCGCTCAGTCATGGCGATGTCGAGGTAATGTATTACCCGAGTACTTACAAGAGTACTTCAAGTTAGCGCCGATAAAGCCAAGCAGCATAGCTGAATTAAATGATGCCTGGGAGATAATTGATGAGCTGGATGATCCTTGGATCGTCGGTGCACGGAAATTGATGGCAAACGGTTATGCCGTTTTACCGGTTGACTTGATCAATGATGTTAAGAAGCCGTTGATGTACGATTGGTCAAATCGCGCAGTCACTACAGCCGATCAACTGCTGGATTGCGATTATGGTGATGCTCAATGGGGGATACAAACTAAAGACATTTTAGTACTTGATATAGAAGCAGAAGCGTTGGATTGGCTCTATAAGCGCAATCGCTGGCTATTGAAATTGGCCGGGATGATCGTGCGTAGCGGCGGCGGCGGGCTGCATCTATATTGGCAATTACCTAAAGGAATAGAAGGGAAGCAACTCATTCGGCTAAATGATGAACCAATAGATATAAAATCAGGTGATGGTTGTTATGTGATCGCGCCAGGGAGTGCCTTCGGGCCAAAGCGATATTGTATACGGCGACCTAGAAACAACAAATTGATGCCGTTATGGCGCTTGCCGGAGGTCCCCCCGGCATTGATCGATATGATCATGCAGGATGAAAAGAGAAGAAAGATAAAGGATCGTATATTTAAGCGTAAGATTAGACAAAGTACAAAAAATACGAGATCTATGATCGATAGAAGATCAAAAATAATCGCGGCCATGTGCCCGATAACGGCAGCCCGCCATGGGAGCCGTCATGACGGAGTAACTAAGCTGACCGGCATGCTGATTAGAACCGGTATAAGTAGAGATGATTTACTCGATATAATGATGGATGTCGTCGAAAAAAAGATGGTGCCGCCAAGCAGTGATCTTGCGCGAGATGAACAGAAGATCCTAGACATGTGGGAGAAATGGCATGAGTAAACAAGATCTGGATGTTGAGCTGACGGAGCTCACTGCCAATGCTAAAATCATCACATCTCAACCAATGCGTGGTAGTTGGGATAAAGAAGGAGAAAAAAAGGAAGGAGAGAAAAAAGATCATAATCTCTCACCATATAGAAATAAACACCCCCAAACCAATAAAGAATGCTGGTATATCCCAGGCGGCTGCTGGCGAGCGGCTGCTGGATGTCTGATTAAGGACTGGGGGGAGAAAAATTTCTTCTATATCCCAAATAAACGACGGGGATATGGCGAATGGTGGCTGTATCAAGATGAGATGTGCGAAATTATGGAGCCTGAAATCATTGATCGAAAAATTATCGAATGGCTAGATGAGCAGGTGATGTTCACCGATAATCCGGATGGCAGCAGAAATATAGAAGCAATCGATACAGATAAGGATATGGCGCGGCATAATGTAGAACGATGCCTGCGTGAGATGCGTAGTAGAAAATTGATTGGGACCATACAGGAAGGTGAGGTCGTAATTAAAAAAGATACGGTAGAATTCTTGAATAGAAATCTATTATTCCTCAAAGATTATATCTTAGATAATTCAATCTTGCTTGATAACAGGATACCGATACATGAAGCACTGAGCCAAAGCATAATCAAATATTCACCAAAATGGTTTACTAGACACAAATGTGATTTGAGTCTGAATGAATTAATAACTAGGCGTCATCAACCTACGCCTCATTTTGATTATCTAATTAATCGATGTTTTGATGACCGCAACCGAGATCTATTGTTGCAATATGTAGGTTTTATCATTTATGGCGCACCAAGAGATATGAAGAGATTTCTATATATCTATGGTAAAGGGAACACCGGGAAAACAACTATCTTCAATTATGTGCTTGGACCGATATTTGGAAAGGTAGGCGTGATTGGTGAGGATTGGAGGGCACTGACCGATACCTTCAGCAGGGAACGATGGGGTGAAACAAAATTGCTAATGTTCCCAGAGGCTATGACAAACAGTGATCGTGCTAAGGGTGAGGTAGAGCGAATAAAACAGATCACCGGCGGCGACCCAATACCGGTTGAGGCGAAATTTGGGGCTCGACGATCTGTATATCTTAATCTTAAGATAATCATTTACGGCAATATAGGCCCGACAATGCAGGACAGTAGTGGGGCACTCCATAACAGAATGATTTTAGTTAAAAGTACGGATGATGTAATAGAAAATGCGATGACGCCAATCGAAGCCGAGAATGCATATAAGGGCGAGATTGCTGCCATTGCATATAGAGCAATCGAATGGGCGAGGCGCGCCTACACCGATAAATTTAGCCAAAACCAGATTGATCCAAAAAGCATCTCACCGATCCACGCATTATTGTATGATCTGTTTGAGATACGACCAAAAGACTGGTATCCAAGATCTAAAATGGAAGCAGAAAAAGTAAGATTAACCAAGAAAATCCTTTTTGAGATCTATAAAAATTGGGCGGTAGAAAATAAAACCGGTACTTGGAGTTATATGAATTTCTGTAATCATCTGGATGCAAGTGATCTAGTGAAGTATATCAGGCCGAAGATAGGCAATGAGAGATTAAATCCTGGTTATTATAATCTGATACCGAAGGAAGAATGGCTGCAAAATAAAATCACAGATAATTTTAAAAAATAATCACAGATAATGCTTTTGCACATTGAGCATTAGGGTATAACTATCCATCCTACGAATATATTCGAGTGACAATGACATGGTTGACACGATAGTTAAAATATGATGGCCTGTGACAATATCATAAATATCGTGTCAACCATAACTATCTCCTTAACTATCCTTAACTATCCTGCTCGTGTCAATAGAACGTGTCAATGACATGATTGACACGATTCAGATATATTCAGAGATATTGACATCAATATCATGCTGTTGACACTGTGTCAATAATGCATCATACCTAATAGAACCCTAATGCAGCTGTTTCTCTCAAATGAAAAACAACTACTACTACTTTATTATGTCAATCATGTCATTGTCATAAAAAAACCCTTGTTGTTGAGAGAATTTTAACTATCAGTGGGGGGTCCGAAACGCTTTTTAAGGGTCGAGCTCCGACTGTTTGACATCGTTGACACGGTTGACATGATCAGATTATTAGTCACAGCCGCGCATTAGGGTATCGTATTTTATTCTCATGATTGATTGCGAGATAGAACGCCAGCCGCTGCACATTGGGTTGCCCCCGACCTGGCATATGAAGCTAGATATACCGACGATCAAGCCAATGGATTATTTCATAACAACAGGCGATGCCCTGGCTAAGCTTGATCAGCTGATGTGCGATTATAAGATCCAGCTGGCTGAATTGGAGCTGCTATATGAGCGATTGGCTGAGCTGAAGAAAGTACGCAAGCGCGCCAGTACGCTGGAGATCCGCGTAGACGGCAACGGTGGTCATACACTGCGACTACCACGGCGTCGAAATCAAACATAAGCTGGGAGGTGAGACATGACTACCCAGCCATATAATCCAGTTCTGGCACAACGCCAGATCGAACGGGCCGTAGATCTCGGTTATAGCGATCAAGAGATTATTGACTATATGCGCGAAAAATGGCCAGGTATCAATGGCTGGGCCGGAAAGATCAAGCGCGCGCGCCGCCGCCTTCAGACGATTATGGATTTATCTGAGGTACACAAGGTTCTAGCACGAAATCTCTGGGCGATGATGCGTGATGAAGATATTTCGAATGGTCACAAGATTCAGGTGATCAAGGCCCTGATCGATCTCTATGGTGGCGATGAGATGATCAAAACGGTAATGCAACGCGATGATGCCCCAGCCCTCACCCTACTCACTGATCTCCGTGACCAGATTAGATCAGGGACGGACGGTTGATGTATGCTATCACCATAATCCTGGCCGTTCTCTGTAAACAGGAGCGGCAAGAGAGCAAATAGGACGGGCCTGCGGTGCAGCTACAGCCTTGGCAGAGAGAGGTCTT
>Ga0164318_10005769_pt1 | contig 11975 bp, 7 predicted proteins | sample GuaBasSedimGuay9_FD_113734 | JGI IMG/M metagenome (GOLD analysis project Ga0164318, IMG submission 113734) | Subseafloor sediment microbial communities from Guaymas Basin, Gulf of California, Mexico - Guay9, Core 4571-4, 0-3 cm | ecosystem: Environmental > Aquatic > Marine > Hydrothermal vents >... | reverse complement strand
TGCTCAAGCAAGAAGAGAATAGTATTTTAGGGTAAGGCCACACCTTGTGTAACATGCTGAAAAATCATCGAATATAGAAGGCTCTTTTGCTAACTAGGAAAGTCGGGCTAGCCAAGCCTCGTCGATGCCGAGGTCCACCGGGAGACCCTTCCACAGCTTGAGAAGCACCCGACCAGCCGCTGACCGAAGCGAGCGCAGGCGCTCACACGCGCTCGCCACTTGGTCAGCAGTTCGGTCCGTGTGCTCGGCGATCAGCTGCCACATCGCCGTCAGCTCTCTTCGGATTTGGCGAGGGCCGATGGGCGCGGCCTGCTCGATGCGTAGCCAGCCCTCCAGGGTTTGAAGCTCACGGTGGACGCCAACCTGCGCAAGAAAGGCCTGAAGCTCGTCGAGCGTCCAACTCCGTGCATCCCGGAGCCTGCGCAGCGCCCGACGCCACTCTCGGGCGTCTCTGGCTAGCTCCGGGTGCGAGGTCTCGATGGCTTGAACAACCGCCTGGGTGAACTCATCGGCCGGTGACCAACGGCTGGTTCCTGGTCCAAGGATAACGCGATCCTCCGTTGCAATCCGGAACGCGGGCTTCTCTCGAGCGTGCTCTCCGACCTCGACGAGCACTCGGCTGTCTCGCGCCAGCACCTTGCCCTCATGCTCGTCAGCTAGCCAGATGAAGACGCAAGGTACCCGTCGCTCGGCTTGGTCCACCACAGCGTGCTCTTCATCCCAGGTTGGCTCATCATCGATCGGTGCGAAGGCTCTCCGCTCAGGGCGCGGCTCTGTGGATGGCGGACGATGGCCTACGGCCTCAAGCAGTGATTCTCCTGAAGGTTCGCGGGAGTATGCCTCCAGCCGGTCCCAGCGTTGCCCTTCACAGTCATCCACGAGTGCCACGAGACGCCGTGGAGTATGGGCTCGGAGTCGCCGGCCGAACGACACGCTCCGCCAGCCGATGACAATGCATGCCCGGCACACACCAAGGTCACGAAGCATCAATGGCTCAACCTGCAGGGCATTGCGGCGGGTGAGCCGCCCAAGAAGCTTCACCTGCTCGGGACGGTCGCAGACAACGTGCCAGTCCTCGCCTCTCTCCTTTCGAAGGAACGCGATCAGGGCGTCAGCTTTGGAGTTCTTCTCAGCGGATACAGCTCCGATAGCCGAGACAATCCTCTGGTGGGCACTTGCCACAGGAGCCAGCAGCTCGACTGCCCGGGGCCGAAGGTTGTTCCAGTGCTCATGGAAGGTTGTTTCCCAGCCACTCACGAAGTCCTTGATGTCCTGCCAGTACGCCGCCGTAGCTGAGACCAATGTCCGAAGCGTCGTCGCGGCCGAGAACAGATGGTACTTCCAGTAGTAAGGCAGCTCAGCACAAGAGCGCACTGATCGAAGGAACTCATCAACTGAGGCCAGGACAACCTCTTCCTCCGATGTCCAAGGCACATTTACCTTCTCGACTCCGGCAGCGGTAGCGGCCTCCCACAGCGAAGCTCGGCTCGGCGCCATCGAGTCATCTTGGTCGCCATCCAACTCTAAAATGTACGACAGGTCATCCGTTGCGACCTCAAGCCTGCGATGCTCCGGCAACCAGCTTGGCGGCTCGTCAGGGTAGTAGCCCGTCGCTGACCAGGCGATCACCGGTGGTGGGGAAGAGCACATAAGTAGAAATGGGAGATCGTGGCGTCCCCGGTAGAGGCGCTCGTAGCCATCAACTACAATGGCGTGAGCCTCTACTCCTTGCTCAACGAGCTGTCGCGCAACAGCAAAGTTTGGCACAACGAGGACCAGCCCCGCGCGTACAGCATCTGGGCTCGGGCTTAAGCTCACGAAACGAATGATACCATTATCTATCAGGGATACCCCATTAGACTTGACACCACCAAACAGCTCTATAGCACGCTGCCGCGAGGTGACTAGTAGCAAGCGGGACGCGACAGAGACTGCTCCGATAGCCTCATTCCAATCGAAAAACTTCTGAATGAGTTCATTCTCTCGAACAGGGTTGTGAGCAGAGAAGTCCTTATCAGAAGAAAGACGCCGCCGTGAGCAACCAATAGGCACCATGCGTTTGGCTATTGTGGGTGGGACTATACGCGTAAGCTCACAAAGCCTAAGCCTAATCCACCCTTGGGGCCAATCTGCCATGCCCTTGTATTGAGCATAGAGCTTTCCATCGATCTCGTAGATCTGACCGACACGAAGCGACGTGACCAGATTACGAGACGACGTGAGCCCGTCCAGCACAAGTAGACCGATGAGAGACACAATTGCGTGAACAGGAGAGCAAGCGACTGACGGCTGAATCAGAACCAATGGTGTCTTATTACCATCCAGAGCATGGGAGTAAGACACGTAAGAGTTAATCCGATCGAGCCAGGTTATTGCCACAGGTCCTTTGTCGTTGTATAGACGAACACCCTGAAGAAAGGGTAGATCATCCCAGAGTGCCGAGATCCGCTCAGTCCAGTGGAGCCTCTCATCCTCTGGGTAGTTACCAAGCTCTTCGAGTGTAATGCGGAGGGCGAAGTCATCATCAAGCAACCCGATAAGGCCGAGTCTGTCAGGAATCGCATCGTTGACCTCGTCAAGGTATAAGATCGCGGCGGCGGCTTGACGCCTATCAGCGTCCGCTCGTTCGGAGTCAGCAACCACAGCCGCCACAAGCTCCAGCCGGTGAAGGATTCCGGACAGGAGGGCTCCTGCGGGCGGCTTTCGAAGGCGCTCCCGCAACGAAGGCAGAGCCTTTAGCGCCCTGTCGACGGCGACGCTCCCGAGGGTCTCGTACCCCTTGAGCCGCGTTAGCACCTCCTCTCTTAACTGTGGAGCGACTGCCGGAAGAACGGACCCATTATGCGTCGTGGTCGCACGCGAAACAGTTGCTACTGCTCGCTGAAGTGCCTCATCAGCTATCTTTGACGGCCCCTCTCGGGCGTACACATCAAGAGCATTGACGGTCTGCTTCTCGGCCTCTTTATCGGGCGTTCCGAGCAGGTACTGGCACAGAGAGAGGACACGCCAGCGCATTAACAAGAGCTGGTCTGTTTCTGCTCCCGTTGCAGCGAGACGCTCGGCAACCGCCATTAGCAACGGCTGGTGCTTGATTGCCCTCGGCCCCATCATTCAGCCTCGTAAGGCTCAAGTGTGCCCATCGCGATCAGGCGATCGAAGTGGTCCGCGATCGAGCGGGCCGGTGCCCCAGCCATTCGTACGCCCATCTCCATGTTGAGGTCCATGGCGTGCATTGTGAAGTTCGCCGACGTTACGAGGGCGTCGCGACGGTCAGCGACAATCACCTTCGCATGAAGCTTTGGATGCACATCACTTTCAGGGGCTTTCCATGTGAAGAGCGCTGGTGGATCAATATCGGCTGGCCAGACAAATAGGAAAAGGTCGCGGTTTGTCCCTCCTCTAGGACGTGCCGTCCGGTCCAAAACGACCTTAACCAGCGCTCCTCTGCGGGCGGCCTGTGCGACTTGGGAGATGATCTGACGAACGACTCCGTTGGGCTCTGCGTCCGCAGCAATCCAGTAGCCAACGACGAGAACCTCATCTTTTGCGTTGCGTAGCAGGTCGAGCACCACCTGTCGGGTAGCGCGGAGGTATGAGGTCTCAGCTCTCGGTCCGGTCCAGACGACCTCGGTTTGGGCGGCTCGCTCCTGCTCCTTTCTCGTAGCCTCCACTGCGGCCCAAATCAGCATTGATAAGGTGCTTCCAGACATCTCCGGTACCCGGCGCCAGAGGCCTTGGAGATCGCGGAGCCGAGCCTCAATGATCCGATTCCCCAGAGCTATGGCGGAGTACCTTGCCGACGTGGAGGTCGCGGTTAGCTGCCCCGATGCTAGGGCCTTGCAGACAGCATCCGCACCGCCAGCGTCTACGAGCGCAGCAGCGATCTCAGCAAGCTTGCTGCACTCGTCCCAACTCATCACATCACACCTCATCATACCCTCGTCATGTCAGGGAAAAATGAGAGCGCGTTATTAGCCATAGTTGTAGCGAGAACGCTCCGGTCAAGGAACCGGTTGAACGACTCGCACGAGGTCTCCGATACGAGCAGGCAAGCGTGACATGCAGCTCCGTTGATGCTGGCGTGCACATCAGGCTGGTGGTCGGCGCATAGTGGGTCAGAGGAGCAGCACGCAGCGGAGCGCAGGGCGCTGCGAAGGAGATCTGGGAAACGACTCGGCATTCCAAGGTCCACCAAGCCTCCTAGGCTCCCCTCCGAGTCTGGGCTAGCCGTGTACAGCAGAACGCCCGCCATTCTCCGCTTGGAATCCGACGAGCTGTAGATGCGCTCTCGTACCGAGCTGGCTGAGTAACCGCAGTCCAACGCAAGTTGGCGAATCATTGCGTGGGCGAAGGAGTGAAGGAGAAGGTAGCGCGCGCCTGGGAACGGCGAAGGATCGGATCCTCTCTGCCGCTCCCACTCTGCGAACTTTTCCGCCATCGCTTTGGCGCGTCTGTGGACCTCTGGTCGCGACTCCCACTTGGCCACTGCCTCCTCGCGAAGCTCAATGAAGATTCCCTCGCCGCGTACCTCCACGGCGGGCAGCCAGCCGGGTCGCTCGCGATAGATGGGCGCAATGTCCGGCTGCGGCCCGTCACCTGATCCTGACCCTGGTGGCTCGATACGTGTGAAGCCAAGAAGTGCCCGTACCTCAAGGAGCTTGCGTGCACGGACAACTCGCGCGATGTGATCGGTGAAGCCAGCGGGCACCTGAGCAGCCTCAAGGTAGAACTCATCACTGTCGGTCGTCAACTCCGGCGGCTCTTGGAATGCCAACCACTCTGGCCACCTCAGATCGATCTCGTCGGTCTCGATCTCTCCGCGTAGCTTGCGTAGGGCGTGCCAGACCTCCTCCGGGGGGAACCCAGTAAGTCGTTCCTCGAACTCGAGGAACCGAACCAGCTTGTCAATTGAGTCGATCTTCTCAAGCTGGCGGGGATCGCACTGAGAGAGAGCCTGCCCAAGAGGCGTGGCGGTCTCCTTAACCGCCAGGGCAGAACGGACCACCGGGAACCAGGCGTTCGTCGCCCCCCGCTGAAGGGCACGTACCTCGTTTTTATGCCGGCAAGGGGAGCTGTCACGGTTCGTTGGTCCGAGCCATGGACGGCGCCGCGAGCACGGGCCGAGTGCCTCAGCCTGACGCTCTCCGAACGCGTCCGTCATGCTCCTCTTGGCTCCACAGCTGCACTCAACCCAAAGATCGGCGACGGAGCCTGTCCGTCCTACCGAGTACAGCTTCATGCGTCCCTTGCAGCTCGTCGATCCTCGGTGCACATAGTAACGCCACGGGAAGTCGTCGATGTGGCCACCTGGGCAAGCAACGATGAAGGGCGCCGGAAGCGTCTGGGCTCGCTTCTTTCCTCCGCTGCGTCCCCTGCACCCAGGGGCCTTACAGACGAGCGCCCGTGCTCGCTCGTCGTAATCAACGAGGCCATCGTCTATGGCGGATAGAGTGCGACAATCCGAGACCGGGCATACCTGATACCGTGGAAAGATATATGCGGGGATCGTACCTCGACGATTGAAGAGGCTGCCTTCGCTGGGCTTGGCAGGAAAAAAACCATCCACTCGAAGAGCGCGCTGAAGCCGCGGCTCGTGGATCATGTCCTCTGGATCGCAAGGCCACCTATCGATGCCAGCGACGATGATTGACATGGTTTGCAGATCGATCACGGCGCCAGGCCCATAGGAGGTGATCACCTGGCTGGGCCGAACGTTTCCAACTGCTCGTCTCGAAGTCACCGCCCCCCCTCCTGCTCGTCCAAGAAGAAAGCAGCAGTGGGCTCTACCTCTCGGAGCGAACCCGGCGTTGACCACTTACCCTCGTTCTCAGTTCCCGCGGTACGGAGTAGCACGCGTGAGTTGTTCGGTGGCTTCCGGCTGTCATCCAACCAGGAGTACCGAAGCAGATCGGATGCTAGGTATGCCCAGTCATCACGATGCGATAAGAGCCGATCCCTTACCAACGAGGCGTTGCTAGCTCCGACCAAGTGCCGCGCCCTGCTTACGATCTCCTCAATGACATACTCTGTAATCTCGGCAGAGGGATCGAAGCTCTGCGCCTGCGGCTCCATCGACATGCCGTTGCCTGCGAGGCGAATCATCCCTGCGAACACACCACAGAGCCCCCTGTCGAGCGCGCGGGACGAAAATGGAGTGACGCTGATTGCCTCGACGTAGCGATATAGAGCAGAGTGGTATGAGCGGAACCTCTCGTAGTGAGATAGATCGCGGGCGCCTAGCCAGTTGTACATCGTGACGACGAGCCCAGGATGCTTGCGACCGACTCGGCTCGTCGCCTGAATGTACTCGGCTGTCGTCTTTGGCTGTCCGGTCACCACCATTAACCCGAGGCGGTCGATGTCGACGCCAACGGAGATCATGTTGGTGGCGAGCAGGACATCGACAGGCCAGTTGGTCTTTCCACGAGGGAAGGTTTGATCTAGCTTCTTGAGAAGACCTGGTATCTGCCACGAGTCGATGCGGCTTGTCAGCTCCTCCGGGGCAAGAATGCTGCGGTGAGGAAGACCTCGCTGTCGTGCTAAGTACTTCAGCCTGACTAGTCGGATGTCGTCCTCCACAAGCCGCTTGGCCCCGCCCAAGGCGCGCAAGCTGTTGAAGTACCCCACGAGTGTGCCGTATGGATCGGCTGCCTCAGGGTTAGCCTGGATCTCGGCTTGCGCCGCGGCGAGCAAGGCAGAGTAGACGCGAACCAGCAACGTCTTGGTGCTGGATCCCGGTGCGTTAACTCCTACATAGAGACGTCCTGCCGTTGAGTCGTCGTCCTCATCAACCTCGAGTTCGCGGGCGAAGAAGGAGTCGCTCGCACTCAATCCAGCAGGTGGGAAGATAGCGAGACTGCGGGCATAGAGCTGTCGTACCTGCTGCGACGCTCGGCGAATTGTAGCCGTCGAAGCGATAATCTTCGCGCCACTACGTGCGCTCCCCGGCAGGCGCAAGGTCGCGAGGTAGTCAACCGCGGTTTCGTAGAGCCCTACCATTGTTCCAAGCGGGCCCGAGATAAGGTGTAGCTCATCTTGAATAATTAGGTCTGGAGGAAGCAGACGAGCGACGGGTGCAGCATCCCGAATCACCTTACCACCAACTCGGTCTCCGTGAGCTTCTGTCAGATGCCCATATGTCGGGCTGTACCGGTTTCTTATGCCGAAAAGTGCCTGGGTCTCACCCTTAAAGGGCATGCGAGCGAACTTGTCGACCGTAGCGACCACCAGGGACGGACAGGTTCGGTAGATCTCATCATCAACGACGACGGCCGGGATGCCGTGGGAGTCATAGGCTCCAGCGAAGAACTCGCAGCTGTCTCGGTTGGTGCAGTAGATCCGCGTGCGCTGGGCCGACTTGTCCGGAAGATAAGTTTGCCTCAATGGCTTACCCCTGTCGTCGACGAGCGCTGCCCCGCACCTGGGGCAGGATACGAGCTGTACCGGGCTACCCTCCCTTGGCTTCCTGCCCTCGCGGATGTCGTCAAGCGCCTTCATGGAGTCGGCAAAGGTGTTCGGCGTTGTGCTTCGTCCGACCCACAGACCTATTTGGAACGGCTCACTGCCCCAGCGATCCAGGTCGGTTCGCCGGATAACCTCACACGCGGCGATGAGTGCAGCGGCCCGCTGGAACTGCTGAACGGTAAGGAGACGCAGTGTGTACCGCATGATGATGCTAACGCCAGCACCCCCGACCATCCCGTGCCGGTCGCCGCGAAGCCGCCGGAGAGCGAGAGTGAAGGCTGCGAGACCGAGGTAGGCCTCTGTCTTTCCGCCACCAGTGGGAAACCAGAGAAGGTCAACTGTTGCTCGATCCTCGGAGTGCTCGTCAGCAACCCCGAGAAGGTTGAGCAGAATGAAGCCCATCTGAAACGGCCGCCATGTGCGGTTGTGCGGGATATCCTGCTTGACAGGAGTTCCAAGCACCCTGCCTGCCTTCCGGTTGGAAGCTGCCCAGATGGAGTAAATACGCTGGTCCCACATAGCGTGGTTGGCGAACTTAAACGCTTCGAAGACGTGCTGATCAGTGGCCAGCAGCTTCAAACCAGCATGCAATCTGGCTGCTGCTTTGCGACAGCACTCTATGTTGAAGTTGGCGGTGTCGCGCAGCTGTGGATGTAGATCTGAGGCCACAGATGGGTCCTGCACATTGTTTTCCAGTGTACAGATCCACTCCTCGTACCTCTCCACTAGCGGCTTGAGCATCGCCGAGATCGCGTCGCCAGATGGAGCTTCCGCCAGCTCCTTCATATCAAGCACCGCGTTACCTGCGATCTCAACAGGTGGGATCAGCTGAGGAACCTCGAACGAGGGAATGAACTCCGTAAACACAGCTGTCGTGCGACGCCCATCTCCGTCGGGATCTTCCCAGCCCGCTGCAACGCCGTGACCTGTCGCGAACTCACACGCATGGCGGTACAAAAGGCTGTTGATGATGGTTTTCCCATCCTCGTCTACTGACGAGTGGTGCTGAAAGTCTTTTGCGACGAAGACAGGCTTGCCGTCGGCGTGGCTTACCCGCATGCTGGGCTGATAGATCCATCGCTCATCTTTTGTGCGATCGCGCAGGAGGCCCTTTGTGCGGCGGTTCACAAGGAACAGGCTGACCGATCGATATCCGGCAAAGGCATGCACGACGCCTTCTACTTGGACTTCAGCATCATCTATACCTGTTACGGTTACTCCCGCCGGAGCGAGGCTCGGTGCAAGCGGAATCGGTGGTATCTTGCCGGGGCTACCTACTGGTACACCTTCAGCACGCCCGGCGCGTGGGTAGCGCTTCCAGACAATGCTCCCATTGGACCTCTCTCGCTTGTAGTCTCCCCACGAGATGTCTATGCACAGCCGCTCGACTGAGGTGTCCAGGAGAAATGATAGACCCATGGATGATGGGTTGAAGCCCACAACAAGAGGCAGTGACTGCTCGTCCGCTCCCGCCTCCTCATCGTCGTCCCCAGCACCCAAGGTATCGTTCTCCGTGGCATCTACTTGGGCATCGAGGTCGTCATCGCCAGACCGGGCTGGGGCCAGCCGTCCAACGATGTATCGTGTGCTTGGGTACTCCGAGATCACCTCCCGGGGCTCCGATGGACCTAACAGCTCACGCCGGAGTTCGGCCAGGATACGGGCGCGAGCTTCACGCGACCTGCTTGTTGGTTCTCTCATCGTGCTCATCTTGTTTCTGCCTCCGGCTCTGCGCGCCGCTGAGCCCCTGGGCCGAGACCGGTGCCGGGGTGATCATTGTGGTTACCCCGAAGGTGCCAGTACTTCCTGGGCACTGGCATTGTCGGTTCAGGTGGCGGGCAGTCATCACGGGCTCCAGGAACGAACAATGCACGGCAAGGCATTCGCTCGCCCAGCAGCTGCCGCCGAATCTCCCGACCAAGCATCTCACCAATAGCTGGTGGTACTGCATTGCCGATCTGTCGATGCTGGCTCCGGTAGTCGCCCTGAACTTGGAAGTCGTCAGGAAAAGTCTGCAACCGGCAAAGCTCCCGAACGGAAAGGCGGCGGTTGCGCCAGTGGAAAGGGCCGGTGGCCGGGCCTGGCTCGGCCTGGATCGTCCAAGAGGGAAGGTTTTTCGCCAGCTTTAAGAGAAAGGACCAAAAGCGCGTGCGCCACCCAAACAACGGCTCACCACCTAATCGGGGCGTGTGCCAGAGGTAGTTCTTGCCTTCAGGGATGCTAGGAAGGAGATCTGCCCACTTTCCACATGGGTTCAGATGGTCGGGCCACGTATCAGAGTCCAGATCTCCGAGGACGTCCCACGCTGTCCGGTAGCGCTCGACGTCTCCGTTGCGAACGTCCTTAGCAGGACGATGGGTGGGCTTCGGCTCCGATAGTAGCCCGCCATCTCTCTCTGCTACAACGAACACACGCTCCCGAAGCTGTGGGACGCCAAAGTCCGCGCAGTTAAGGCTGACAACTGATGCCTCATATGACACCCCCTGCTTTTGGTTGATTTGGTTCAGCCGCCTTTGGAGGAACTGGAGCCCTTCGTCCTTTCCATTGAAGACAAGGCCTTTTACGTTCTCAAGGAGTAGCGCTCGCGGAAGCGCGGCCTCGACTAAGTCGAGGTAACGGCCCAATGTTGCAGAGCGCGGATCCTTCAGACGACGAGCGTCTCCCCAAGCCCAGTAGCCAGACTTCGAGAACGGTTGGCACGGTGGCCCACCGGCAAGGAGCGTAAGCTCACCCTGATGGAGCCCCGCTTGGTCGAGTGCGTCCTCTGCGGTGATCTCGTGAACGTCACCGGGCTCGGAAAGTGTCCACCCAGGCCGATTCTTCCTCAGCGTCGCCCGGCAGCTCTCGTCAGCCTCGATGCAAAGCAAGACATCGAACCCAGCAGCTTCGAGCCCAAGGTCGAGCCCGCCCGCACCCGTGTACAACGAGAGGACAGTTCTGCGTGCGGTGAGGCTACGACGCTTCATGCCGCGGCTCCCGTTGCTACATGGCGTATGCACTGCCCAAGGTCACATAGCTCTTGGAGGATGCAGTTGCTACAACGAGGATGCAGAGCGGTGCAGATGTGACGCCCATGCCAGATGCAGTTAACGTGGAAGCTGTAGCGATGCCGTGGGGGCACAACGTCCTCAAGTGCCAGATGGATGGCATGCTCGGAAAGACCTTCCTGAACTAGACCGACGCGGGTAGCTATGCGGCGAACGTGGGTGTCCACAGGTAAAACCTGTCGGCCCATGCTGTAGAGCATGATGCACTTGGCGCTCTTGATGCTGATCCCGGGAAGCGATTGGAGAAAGTGCTCAAGCTCGTCATCCGACCAGATTTCTGCACCATCAAGGCTGAGTATACCCATACGATCTCGAATGATCTCCAGCGACCGTTTAATCCATCGCGCCTTCTGGCGAGAGAAGCCGCTCGGCTTAAGCAGATCCGCAAGCTCGTCCTCTTCCATGTCGACCAAGCGACCGGGGCCGCCGATCTTGATTACTGCCTTCCAGCTCCGACTGGCATTCTGATAGTGAGTCTGACGAGAAAGGCTGATGTAGACTAGCTCGTCAACGGGATTCTCGAGGTTGCCAAGATCCGCCTCCAGGTACTGGTTATGAAGCGCCTCCAGGATTGCGTAGATGCGCCCACCGCAGTCATCGTTGGCCCTCTGGATCTCATTGGGTGCCCGATCCTCATTTCCCTCTCTGCTCGGGATCATCAGCATTTTTTGGGGCGACCTCCTGCTTCTGTTGCTCGACCCATGCATCGATGTCCTCGGCCAGGAACCTCCATGCTCCCGTTACCTTAAAGCCTGGAAGCTGCCTGCCTGTGCTAGGCGATACACCGTGCGATTGTTTATGTTGAGGCGTTTGGCGACCTACTTGACGGTTAGGGCTGTGCTCATGGATGCTCCCGATCCTTGGCTATAATATCAAACTAGTACATTGAAGTGTAGAGAAATTCAAGATGGCACATAATAGTCATAGGTTCAAATAAGGTTAAGATCTGGAGATGTACGATGCCAAGACAATGTATCGCACTCGGTTCTTTGGACACAAGAGGAGACTAAGCAGCCTTCTTTAGGCCGTAGTCCCTACGGACCTGTGATGGGCTGCGGAAGTTGAGCTTTTCGAGGAGCCACTCGTTATTGTAGCGCTCCACGAACTCTTTCGGTTCATCCGGCTTCCCATAGTGCTTGATAAAATCCTCGATAAACGGATTCGGGCAGGCGGTGTAGTACGGCGGATCAGACAGGGCCAGGATGTCCTCGTCCGAGCCAATCGGGAACCCCTCGATCTTGCGGAACTCCGGGTCCTTGAGTTTCTCGCGAAGCTTCTCCAGGAAATACTCGCGGCATTGTTGTATGTCCAATTAAATTAAAAACCACCGCCTGAAATTGCCTGAATATTCCACCGGTGAACTACCGAAAAAGGTGGGGGAAACAGAAAATGCTCCCTCTTTTTATCCTGCCAGTTGCTCTGCCTTTTGCATGAAGAAATCTATGGTACTCTGGTCGAAGCCTC
>Ga0164318_10005768_pt1 | contig 11975 bp, 7 predicted proteins | sample GuaBasSedimGuay9_FD_113734 | JGI IMG/M metagenome (GOLD analysis project Ga0164318, IMG submission 113734) | Subseafloor sediment microbial communities from Guaymas Basin, Gulf of California, Mexico - Guay9, Core 4571-4, 0-3 cm | ecosystem: Environmental > Aquatic > Marine > Hydrothermal vents >... | reverse complement strand
GTCCCCGCCCGCATGCGGTCAAGATGGCCGCGTTCCATGGCGGGCGTCCCTGCCCGCATGCGGCCAAGATGGCCGCGTTCCATAGCGGGCGTCCCCGCCCGCATGCGGCCAAGATGACCGCGTTCCATAGCGAGCGTTCCCGCCCGCATGCGGCCAAGATGGCCGCGCTCCAATGGCCCCGCCTGACTTGCACAGAATAGCAAAGTTGGCTATCATAAGGCCAGCAGGAGGACAAGGAAAATGAGCATAGCCAAGATTATCGTCAATCCATACGCCGGACGTTGGAAGGCCCAGGCCGCTATCCCTGAAATTGAGCGGGCCTGTCGGGAGATTGGCCTAGAGTGCGAGTTGGTCGTCACCCCAGAACCGGGGCGCGGCATCGAACTAGCGCGGGAGGCGGCGTTGGCTGGCTTCTCGCCTATCGTCGCCGCCGGCGGTGATGGGAGCATCAGCGAGGTGGTCAACGGCCTGATGCAGGCTGCCGGTGAGGGCATGGCCGGCCCGCTCGGCGTCATCCCGCTCGGCTCGGCCGACGACTTTGCCGACATGCTCGGGCTGGAAAAGGAGATCGAGGCGGCTTGCCGTGCCATCCAGGCCGGGCGCACGCGCACCATTGACCTCTGCCGGGTCAACGACCGTTTCTTTGATAACAACGCGGCCATCGGGCTAGAGCCGGTGGTGACGATCACCCAGGCGGCGATGAAGCGGGTCAAGGGGACGCCGCGCTACATCCTGGCCGCGCTCAAGGCCATCTTTACCATTACCCCCTGGCACATGCATCTCATCTGGGACGATGGTGAGTACGAGGGGCCGGTCACGCTGGTCTCGGTGGGCAACAACCGCCGCACCGGCGGCGCGTTCTGGATGACCCCTCGCGCTGAGCCGGACGATGGTCTGCTGGACTTTGTGTTTGTCAAGAGGGTGGGACGATTCAGGCTGCTGCGCCTGCTGCCGACCACCTTCGACGGCAGCCACGTCGAACAGCCGGAGGTTACCTACGTGCGCACCACCCGCCTGGCGGTCGAGTGCGAACCGCCCACACCGATCCACGCCGATGGGGAACTGTTCGACCTGGCGGCGACGCATATCGAGTTCACCGTTTTACCGGGACGGCTGCGGGTGATCGTGCCGGACACAGGAGAGCGAAAGGAGGCTACACCGTGACACAACAGTTACAGGCCGACGTCGTCGTGGTTGGAGCGGGGACCAGCGGTTGCTACTTTGCCTGGCGCTTGGGACAGGCCGGATTCAGCACCATCGTTCTCGAAAAGCGGAGACTGGAGGAGTTGGGGCAGCACATGGATATTTTCCACATGGACGAGGTGCGCTTCGTCGAGTTCGATCTTTCCCTGCCGGCCGGGGACGAATTGATCGGTTACTACCCCAGCGGTCTGGCCTGGTCGCCCGATTTGCAGGTGACCAATGAGGTCAGGTATGCCTTCTACGTCATGCACAAGCCCAGTTTCCAGCGCCGTATGCAACAGTACGTCCGTGAGACCGGGGGCGAGATACTGGAACGGGTCGAGGTAATTGAGCCGATCATCGAGAACGGGAGCGTTGTCGGCGTGCGGGCGCTGCGGGACGGAGAGCCGCTGGAAGTGCGCGGTAAAATCGTGGCCGATGCGTCCGGCATCAACAGCGTTGTGCGGACGCGGCTGCCGGACGAGATGGGCGTGGAGAACGACCCTATCCGCGACGATGACACGTTGTTCGTCTGCTTGGAATTCCGGGACGACCTGGGTGAGGGTCATCCGACCGGACTGAACTTTTACCCCTTCCACAAGTCGTTCTGGAACCCCAGCCGGGGCACGGGCGCGATTCTGGGTATCGGGCAGCCGGGCAGCTACGAATATGCCTGGCAGAAACACCGCGAGTGGCGCGAAGAGTACTTTGGCGATCCAGGAAAGGTGATCCAGCGCAAGCAAGGCAAAACCCCCTACCGCCGCTCCCCCTACTCGCTGGTGGGTAACGGCTTTATGGTGATGGGTGACGCCGCTTTCCAGACCAAGCCTTTCTCCGGCGAAGGGGTGACTTCCTCCTTCACCGCCTGCCAGATCGCGGCTGAGGTGGCCGCCGACGCGCTCCGCCGCGACGACGTGAGCCGGGAATCGCTGTGGGACTATAACGTGCGCTACTTTCGGGAGCAGGGGGCCAAGTTCGCCTCCATGTTCGTCCAGTTGCCCGCCGCCGCCGAACTCTCGCGCCGCGAGGTGGACTATTTATTCCACCACGACATCATCTTTAGCGGCGAGGATTTTCGCCAGATGAACCTCAACTATGAGAACGAGATGAGTTTGGGGCAAACCATCTCGATGGCGCTCAAACTCGTGGGGGGCGTGCTGAGCGGGCAGTTCTCGTTTGCCAGCCTCAAGCGATTGTTGGGCGTCTCCTCGACCGCCGCCAAGATCAAAACGCTCTACCAACGCTTCCCCGCCGACCCGGCCCAGTTCCAGGAATGGGTGGCAGAGGCCAGACCGTTGTGGAAGGAAGGCTAGTCTCAGAACCAAATGAAGAAACCAGGAGGGAACCAGATGGATCAGGACCAACAAGGCGACCTGCTCCAGGAGCAGATTGACCGCCGCCGCAAGCGCGGCCAGACAGAACTCGTCAAGATTGTCAACCAGGGGCAGCACCCCGTTTACTCCACCTTCGAGGTGACGTCTGCCTCCGAGCGGGTCTACACCGTCCAGATTCGCTCGCTCACCGAGCGGCTCAACACCTGCAGTTGCCCCGACTATCGCACCAACACCATCGGCACTTGCAAGCACATTGAGGGCGTGCTGGCGAATCTGGCAAAAGAGTTTGAGGAGCAATGGGACGAGTTTGTCGCCCAGGCCCCGCCCACCACCCAGATGTACGTCCATCACGCCGAGCAAACCACCGTCCGCATCACACTGCCATTCCCTGAGGGCGAGCGGCTGCGTGAGTTGCTGACTCGCTACTTTGACGCCGAGGGCGTCTTGCAGGGCAAAGTCACGCAAAGCCTGCCGGCGCTGCTCGGCGAACTGAACCGGCTGCCCAAACGGGAGCGCGAGCAGATTCTCGTGGATCAGAGCGTGCGCGACTATTTGAAACAGCAGCAGGATATTGAAGCGGTGGCCCAACAGAAACAGTGGTTCCTCAACCAGGTGGAACAGGGCAACCGCTCGCTCAGCGTCCTCTCGACACCGCTCTACGGCTACCAGGAGGAGGGTCTGCTCCATTTGACCTTTGGCCGGCGGGCGCTGCTGGCCGATGATATGGGGCTGGGCAAGACGGTGCAGGCCATCGCCGCCGCCGCGCTGCTCAAGCAACTGCGCGACATCCAGCACGTGCTGATCGTCTGCCCGGCCTCGCTCAAGCACCAGTGGGCGCGGGAAATTCAGCGTTTCACCTCGCTCTCTGTCCAGGTGATCGAGGGTAACCCAATCCAGCGCCGCCAGCTTTACCGTGACCTCCAATTTTTTAACGTCATCAACTACGAGTTGGTGCGCTTTGACGAGGCCCAGATCGCCCAGCGCGAGTTCGACCTGGTGATCCTCGACGAGGCGCAGCGGATCAAGAACTGGCGCACCAAGACCGCCGACAAGGTCAAACGGCTGCGCAGCCCTTATGCCTTTGTGCTGACCGGCACGCCGCTGGAGAACCGGCTGGACGAACTCTACTCTGTCTTTCAGTTCATTGACCCCACCATCCTCGGCCCGCTGTGGCGTTTTAACCAGCGGTATTACGAGACCGAACGGCGGCCCTCCGGCTCTTACAAGGTGCTGGGCTACAAGAACCTGGACGAATTACGCCACCGCATCGCGCCTTACGTGCTGCGCCGCGTGCGCGAGAACGTGCTGCTCGACCTGCCGGAGCGCATTGATAGCAACTTTTTCGTCGAGATGACCGATCCCCAGTGGAACGCCTACTACGAATACGAGCACACGGTCGCCAAACTGATGGCGCAAGCCCGCCGCCGTCCGCTCACGCCAGAGCAACACAAGATACTGCTGGGATGCCTGGTCAAGATGCGCCTCATCTGCAACGCGCTCGCGCTCCATGACCCAGAGATCAAGCCTCAGGACTATGAAAAAACCGCGCCCAAGCTGCGCGAACTGCGCGAGATTCTGGGCGAGGAGATCGCCAGCAACGGCCACAAGGCCATCCTCTTTAGCCAGTGGACGCGCATGCTCAATCTGACCGAACCCGCGCTGGAAAAGCTAAAGCTGGGCTGGGTCAAACTGACCGGCGACGTGCCCACCAAAAAGCGCGGCGCGCTGATCGAGCAGTTTTTCGAGGACCCCAAGTGCAAGGTCTTTCTCTCCACCGACGCCGGCGGCGTGGGGTTGAACCTGCAAGCGGCCAGCATGGTGGTCAACCTCGATCTGCCCTGGAACCCGGCCGTGCTGGCTCAACGCATCGCCCGCGCCCACCGTCACGGCCAGTTGCACACCGTCAACGTCGTCAACCTGATTGCCCAGGGCACCATCGAGGAGCGCATGCTGGATACGCTGTCCGCCAAGCGGGCCATCTTTGACGCCGCGCTCAACGAGGATAGCGAGGTCAGCACCCTCTCGTTCAAGGGCGCCGGGTCGGGCGTCTTGCAGCGGCTCGAGGTGTTGCTGGGCGCGCGGGAGGCGATCCAGCCAGAGTTGGCGCTTGAGCCGTCCGCCGCGCCGGCGGAACCGGAAGCCGCGCCTGCGCCCACGTTGCAGGGCTTTAGCGATCTGCTGGTGGGCCGCTATCCGGGCCGCATTCTCCTGGTGCGGGAGGCGCCCCAGCTCCCCACCGCCCCCGCTGACGGGAACATTCTCGTCGTCGTGGACCGCGAGCCGGGCAAGCTGCGGGTCAAGGTGGAGAAATTGCTCAACGAGCACTATGGCGACTTGGCCGCGCCGGGCCTCTTGCTGATGGAGCAGGAGGGATACAAGGCGCTCGCTGCCCTCACCGGCGGGATGATGGAGCAAACCGAGGTCGAGGCCACCCGCTATCGCGCCCCGGCTATCCCCGCTCCGGCCCGCGACGACGCGCGCAAGGCACTGGAAAAGAAACTGCGCCGCGCCAACAATGGTTTCGATAGCGCCGACAAACGGCTCAAGCTGGCCTCCGTCGTACTGGAAGGCGGCTTCCCGGAGGAGGTGATGCGTCCCGTGCGCCAGGCGTTGGGCTGGGCCTTGACCGCGCTCCTCTCACTGGTCAAAGACAAAGCGCCGGGCGAAAAGCTCCCATCCCCGCGCCTGGTGGAAGCGGAACTGGTCGCCCCGGGCCGCGTCCCCACCGACCTGGCCGCCCGCGTGGATCGCGTCCGCGCCCTCACCGCCCCGCCGGCCGAGGACGAGGAGGAGATCCCGCCGCCCAGCGTCGCGGCTGCCGAGGGGTTCATCGTTACGATTCAGGAATTGATTGATCTAGGACGGGAGTTGGTTGCGAAAGAAGGATTGTGAGGTGAAACTATGGGCCTGCAAAAGATACAGGCAGAGACAGTCATCACTCTTCAGACCGATTTGACACAAGACCTGAAAAAACTGGCTGCCTGCCAGCGCGTACCGCCGGATGAGATTGTCACTATCGCGCTTCGTCGCTATATGCGCCAGTTGCAAGAACAAAAGATTCAAAAAGAAGCCAAGTCTTTCCGCGCTATGCACACTGAACTGGTGAAGCAATACCAGGGGCAGGTCGTAGCCATCCACGAGGGACAAGTCGTAGACCACGACGAGGACTTTACAGCGCTTCACCGGCGTGTTCGGAAGCGATTCGGTCACACTGCTGTTCTTCTGCGTCGGGTAGGCCCCGATCCTGAGCGGGTATTGACCTTCCGCAGCCCGCGCTTCGAACGAGGTGGGGCATGATCTACCACTATGCCAAAACCTGGTATCCACCGATGCCGGTGTTAGAGATTCGGCTGGGCTATCCAGAGGAGAACCTCTCGTTGGGGCCGTATACCGCCATCGTGGACACTGCAGCCGATGGTACCATCGTGCCAATCCGCCTCATTGAGCGTCTGGAAGCTCCCTTCGTAGATGATGTGCGGCTATGCAGCCAGTGGGGAGAATGGCACAGAGCGCGGATGTTCACCGTAGATATAGGCATAGACCAACTCTGTCTCCCCGCCATTGAAGTGGTGGGAGACGAACGAGGCGACGAGATCATTCTAGGACGCAACATGCTAAACAAGCTGCGCCTCCTGCTTGATGGTCCGAACACCTTGACCAAAGTGTTGGATGAGTAAAATTCAGACTGCCACAGATAATGGAGGCAATGGGAGATGAAAATTCAATGGAACCCCTGACCACCCTCTTGCTAACCGTACTGATCCTATCCGTGTGGGGCCTCATCGCTGCCATCGTCTGGCTGGCGCTGCGGAGTCGCAGCGAGGGCCAACCGGAGCACATCGCCGTCCTCCAGGCAGAGATGAGAGCGCTGCGCGAGCAAGTCGGCCAGAACCTGGGGACAATGTCCCAGCAAGTGGCCGTCTTTGGCAGCGTGCAGGAAGGAATCGGGCAAGTGAACGAAGCGACCCGCCAAATCCTCGCCATGGGGCAGGACATCACTGCCCTGCAAAGCATCTTGAGCGCTCCCAAGCCACGCGGCGGACTGGGCGAGATCATGCTGGGCAACCTCCTGGCCCAGGTTCTACCGCGCGAGCGCTACCGGCTCCAGCACACCTTTGGCGACGGCACTCGCGTGGACGCAGCCATCTTTTTGGCCGACCACGTCGTCCCCATAGACTCCAAGTTCCCGTTGGAGAACTTTCGGCGCATGTTGGATGTCCAAAACGACAAAGAGCGCGCTTCCGCCCGCAAGGCCTTTATCCGCGACGTGAAGAAGCGGGTGGACGAGACGTCCAAGTACATCCAGCCGGACGAGGGGACGTTCGAGTTCGCCATGATGTATATTCCCGCCGAAAACGTCTATTATGAAATCCTCACCGCCAGGAATCTGTTCGAGTACGCGCTCGAACGACGTGTCATCCCCGTCTCGCCCAACTCGTTCTTTGCCTACCTGAACGTCATCGTCTTTGGGCTGCGCGGCCTGGATATTGAGGAAAAGGCCCACCTCCTGATGGGCCAACTCTCCCGCTTGAAAAAGGACTTTGGCGACGTTCACGGCGCGTACGACACGCTCGGCAAGCACATCACGAACGCCCAGAGCAAGTACAACGAGGTGGACGTCAAACTGGGTCGCTTTGGCGAAAAGCTGACCGACGTGGCGACCGGCGGGGCGCTACCGGAGGGCGGCGGGGCGCCTGCGCTGCCTGAAGGGTGATATGACTGTTCAACTCCTCCTCGCTCCTGCCGGAGGTGGCAAGACCGCCCGCGCTATCGCCCGTATCCGCGAACTGCCGCCGCTTTCGCCTATCCGCGTCCTCGTCCCGGACCAAACGAAGGCTGTCCCGTTCCGTCGCCGGTTGGCGCAGACCGGCGGCGCGCTCGGCGTCGAGGTGCAGACCTTTTACGATCTCTACGCCGACGTTCTGACGCAGGCCGGAGGGAGCGAGGGAACGGCGCGGCTGACCCCTCCCGTTCGTCACCGGCTGATGCGCCACCTCGTGGCCCGCTTGTGCGACGCCGGTCAACTTGTATACTATGCTCCCTTGCGAGACGCTCCCGGCTTCATTCGCCTCCTGGGCAAGCTGTTCGAGGAGCTTAAACGCGCCCGCGTCTTCCCGGATGACTTTGTGGCCGCGACAGTGGAGCGAGGGCCGCGCCTGCGCGAACTAGCGCAGCTCTATGCCGCTTACCAAAACTGGTTGGTCGAGACCGGCTGGGCCGACGCCGAAGGACAGGGCTGGCTGGCGGCGATTGCCCTGGAAGAGAATCCCGGCCTGCTCTCCGCCCTCTCGCTGTTGGTCGTTGACGGCTTTGACGAGTTCAACCCGACTCAACTGGCGGTGCTGCGCCTGCTAGCCGGCCGGGCCGCCGAGACCATCGTCACCCTGACCGGCGACCGGGACCGTCCCGACCGGTTGGCCCATCGCCGTTCCACCCGCGCCCGTGCTGCCATAACCAAAATTCTCCAAGTGAAGCCCAGTCCCCTTGTCTCCTTGCCCCCTCGCCCCCTCACTCACATCGAAAAAAATCTCTTTGAACCGCACGTGACACCCGCATCCACTGGCGACGCGGTGACCTTCCTCGAAGCCCAGACCCGCGCCGCCGAGGCCCGCGAGGCGCTGCGCTGGCTCAAGGCGCGCATCGTCCGCGACCGAGTGCCGCTCTCGGATGTGGCCGTCGTCGCGCGGGACGTGGCCCCGTACCGCTCGTTTCTGGCAGAGGTCGCCGCCGAGTTCGGGATGCCGCTCCACTTTACCTCCGGCGCTCCCCTGCGCGCCAATCCGGCCATCGCCGCTCTGCTGAACTTGTTGACGCTGCCTCTCGAAGCGGTAGACTGGTCGCCGCGTGCGCTGCTCGATGCGTTGACCAGTCCTTATTTCGACTGGGCCGATTGCGAGTTATCGGCCAGCGATCCCGACCGGTTGGGCGACGTGGCGCGGGCCGGGCAGGTTGTGGCTGGGCTTGACCAATGGCGCGATACGTTCCGGCGACTGGCAGCGCGTTCCCCCAAAGAAACTGAGTCAGAGCATGGTGGGGACGAACAAGAGCTGGCCCTGCGGCGCTCTCCCGCTGGGACAGAAGTAGCGCGGCTGGAGGAAATATTCAAAGCTGTCGTGGCGCGGATCGCGCCGCCGCCTGCGGCAACCTTGCGGGAGCGAGTGGTTTGGATTGAGGCACTCATCGGAGCGGATCCGGCGTTGGCGGCTAGAGGTGCGACGCATCTGGCATCGTTGCACATTGCCGCCCGTGCCCGCGAGAACCGCGCTACCGCCGAGCGGGACATAGCGGCGCTGCGTGCGTTCAAGGATGTCCTGCGGGGGCTGGTGCTGGCCGAATCGGCTGTCGGGCAAGGCCTCGTAGAACGAGGTAACATCTTGCCCTACAAAACATTCGTCGTAGAATTGACTCAGGCCGTCGAGGAGATAACTTTTGAGACGCCGGTCGAGGGCGACGCCATCCTGGTTGCATCCGCTATGGACGCGCGCGGCCTCAGTTTTGACTCTGTCGCGTTGCTGGGACTGGCGGAGGGTGACTTTCCCCGCGCCGAACGTGAGGACGTCCTGCTGCGCGAATCCGACCGCGCCTGGCTGGCCGAACAGGGTTTCGCCATCGAGCCGCGCCTGCAAGGGGACGAAGCGTCGTTCTTCTACCAGGCGGTCACGCGCGCCCGTCGCCGGTTGTTGCTCTCTCGTCCGTACCTGGCCGACGACGGTCAGCCCTGGGAAGCCTCCCCTTACTGGTCGGCCGTGCTGGGACTGTTCGAGAACGTGGACGTCGCTCACGTTCGGCCCGCCGATCCGCTGCGTGATGCTGCCTCGCCGCAAGAGATCGCTGCCCCTGTGCCTCCGCCCTGCTCAGAGGCTGGCGACCTGGCGGCGGTGACAGCGCGGCTGGCCGAGCGATTCGGCCCCGACCAGCCCTGGTCGAGCAGCAGGTTGGAGACCTATGCCAAGTGCCCGCTCTACTTTTGGGCCGCTTACGCGATGGAACTAGAGCCGCGCGAACTGCCCCAGGTCGGCTTTGACGTGTTGATCCTCGGCTCGATCTATCACCTGGTGCTGGAGCGGCTCTACCGGCGTGTGCCCGATGGCGACCCCGATCAGTTGCGGGCCGAACTGCCCAGCGTTGCTCAAAAGGTCTACGACAGTGCCCCCGATGATTATGGCTTTCGCCCCACGCCGCTGTGGAAGCGTCAACAGGAGGAGTTGACCGAGGTATTGCGCCGCACGCTCGACGCGCTGATTGAGGTGGCCGGCGACTATAAACCCACTGCTCCCGAACTGGCATTTGGCCTGAAAGGCAAGCCGCTGCTGGTTCTCGGAGGGGAGCAGGGGCAGGGACAAGCCCTACGGTTGCGCGGTTACATTGATCGGGTGGACCGCGCGCTGGATGGGCGGCTGCGTATCATTGATTACAAGGCCGGCTCGACTCCCATCTCGGCGCGGGATTTGACCGAGGGGTACCGGCTGCAACTGCCCCTCTACGCCCTGGCCGCGGAGCGGGCGCTCGGCGCCGAGGTCGCCAGTGGTTTCTATTGGCACATCGGCTCGGCCCGCCCCAGCGGCCTCAAGTTGGAAAAGTACGCGGGCGGCGTTCCCGGCGCTATCGAGACGGCGGTGGAACACGCGCTGCGGATCGTCGCTGCCGTCCGCGCCGGACAGTTCCCGCCCGCGCCGCCCGATGGCGGCTGTCCCATCTTTTGCCCGGCAGCCGCGTTCTGCGAGCGGTACAAACCCAGATCGTGGTGAGGTGAGATGACGATCCTCGACTCGCTCCAACTCAACGACCCGCAGAGAGAGGCCGTCGCCGCGCCCGGCAACGTTGTCGTCACCGCCGGGGCCGGCTCCGGCAAGACGCGGACGCTGGTGGCTCGCTACCTCCATCACCTGGAAGAGGGCGCGCCGCTGCGCGAGATTGTCGCCATCACCTTCACTGAGAAGGCGGCCCGCGAGATGCGCAACCGCATCCGTCAGGCCATCACTGATTGGTTAAAGACCTCCGAGGTTTCAAAAACCTCGGAGGTCTTGCCGCGTTCCTTCTGGGAAGCGGCCTTTGCCGACCTGGACGCGGCGCGGATCGGCACCATCCACAGCCTGTGTGCCCAAATCCTACGCGAACATCCGGTCGCAGCGGCTCGACTGAGCATCAAGCCTGGCTTTAGCGTCCTGGAGGAGGGGCGGGCGGCGGTGCTCCGGGCGCGGGCGGTTGAGGACGCGCTGGTCTGGGCCGCCGAGGACGACGTGGCCTCGCGCCTCTTCCGACCCCTGGGCGAGTTCAGGCTGCGGACGGTGATCGCTGCGCTGTTGGCAAAGCGATTGGATGCCGATCCGGCCTTTGAGCGCTTGAGCGATGACCCGCTGCAAGGCTGGGCCGATGCGCTGCTGGAGTGGCTCGGCGGGCACCTGGATGGGCCGGAATGGCGAGCTGCTCTGGATGACCTGGACCGTCTGCGCGCCAACGATCCCAGCGACAAGATGGAGATGGCCCGCCAGGCGGTGCTGGCTCACGCCGGGGCGGTGGACGAGGCGCGGCGGCGGGGCGAGGTGGGCGCGGCGCTGGCGGAACTGGCGGCGTTGCGCGCGGCCGCGACCCTGAACGGGCGCAAGTCCAATTGGCCCGGCGATACACTGACGGCGGCCAAAGCGGGTATGCGCGCGCTGCGGGATTATTTCGACGAGCGGCTGGCTCCGCTGGCCAATCCTAAAAAGCCCGCAGCGTGGGAACTGGACGAGCAAGTTGCCGGGCTGATCTGGGCGCTCCACGCTACGTACTGGCAGGCGTTGACGGCCTACGAACGGGCAAAGCGGGCGGAGAATAGCCTCGACTTTGACGATCTGGAATCAGGCGCATTGGCGCTGTTACGCGAGCCGCGCGTCCGCGCCGAGTGGCAACAAAAGGTCAAAGCCGTGTTGGTGGACGAGTTCCAGGACACCAACGAGCGGCAACGGGAAATCGTCTACGCGCTGAGCGGGTTCGGGACGCTGTTCGTGGTGGGGGACGAGAAGCAGTCCATCTATCGCTTCCGTGGCGCGGACGTGACCGTGTTCCATCGCGTGCAGGAGGACGTGGCGCGCGCCGAGGGCCAGATCGTCACGCTCGACCTGACCTTCCGACCGCACAAGGCGTTGGTAGAGACGACCAATCGGCTGCTCGCGCCCGTGCTCGACGAAATCGCGCAGCCGGGCCGCCCGTATGCCGTGCCGTTCGCGCCGCTGCGGGCGCATCGGGCCAAGCCGCGAGAGAAGATTGCCGCTCCCTTCGTCGAGCTTCACCTGGGACTGGGCCAGAACGCCAGCGAGGGCCGTCAGGCGGCAGCGGATGGGCTGGCGGCGCGACTGATCGAGTTGCACGAGCGGGAATCGGTGGCGTGGGGGGAGGTGGCACTGCTGTTTCGCGCCTCGACCGGCTTCCCGCCCTACGAAGACGCGCTGGAACGGGCCGGCATTCCCTTTGTTACTG
>Ga0164318_10005767_pt1 | contig 11976 bp, 6 predicted proteins | sample GuaBasSedimGuay9_FD_113734 | JGI IMG/M metagenome (GOLD analysis project Ga0164318, IMG submission 113734) | Subseafloor sediment microbial communities from Guaymas Basin, Gulf of California, Mexico - Guay9, Core 4571-4, 0-3 cm | ecosystem: Environmental > Aquatic > Marine > Hydrothermal vents >... | reverse complement strand
CCACTTCAAGTATACTATTTCTACCCATAATAATTGCTCTATTATCGGCAATATGGCCAGCAGGAAAATTAAAACAAACGGGGTATTTATATCGACTTAGCTTTTCGAAAATAATATCTAACGCAGATTTACCAAAAGGAATAGAATTATCATTCATTTGGCACATGCCTCCTATCATTATCCCTTTAATATTTCTAAGTTTATCATTACGCTCAAGGTTCATCATCATTCTATCAATATGATAAAGATATTCATCTAGGTCCTCGATAAAGAGAATACTGTTTCGCGATTTAACCTCACTACGAGAGCCCAATAATGAATATAGGATTGACAAATTACCTCCACTAACTGGGGCTTGAATTATTCCTAGTCTATTGAAGGGGTGGCTTGGGATTATATATTTATTTTTACCTTTAAATAAGGCGTTTTTCAAAGACGAGACTGCCTCATTAGTTATTTCTGTAGTATTAAAATTTACTGGCATAACAGCATGGATACTTTCAATATTGCATACTCTTTGTATATGCGAATGCAATACAGTTATATCACTATAGCCAACAATCCACTTCGGTTTTCTCTTAAAGAATGACCAATCTATTTCATCAATTATTTGAACGGTACCGTATCCACCTCTAGCGCAAAATATTGCTTTAATCTCTGAATTATTAAGCATCTCCTGCAAATCCATAGCACGTTGTTCCACCGTGCCTGCAAACTGATTGTAGTCAGAGTGAAGATTTTTACCCTTAACCACTTTTAATCCCCATTCCATAAATTGATCAATAGCAGGCTGCACTTCTTCGGCACTAATTTTTCGTGCAGTGGAGATTATCCCTACTTTATCACCTTTTTTAAGAAGTTTTGGAGCTATCATGCAACAAAGATAGTTAAATAATAATTAGTATTTTATCGTTTTATTCAGATCTCGTCCATTTCTCATTTACACCCATTCCAAATAAAGCAAAATCGTATTTTATGGGATCATCAGCATCTAATTTACGCAGATTATATGTTAATTCCTCCACAGCTTTCCAATCGTTCTGCTTTCGTTGTAGCAAATCAAATCTTCGTCCCATTCTGCCACTATGCACATCCAAAGGTATCATTAGTGAACTTGGCTTTATATTTTTCCACAAACCAAAATCTACACCTTTGTCTGAAGAGCGAACCATCCATCGCAAGTACATATTAATTCTTTTTGCTGCTGAACCTTTTTCAGGATTCCCAATATGTTTTTCACTACGTTTTAGATGTGGAATTTCAGTAAATACCTCTCTAAAGTATGTGATACTTTTCTTTATATCGTCAGAGTGTTTTGAAAAAACAGTTTCTAAACCTCCATGGTTTTGGTAAATATTGCGAAGGGAGTACATAAAAAATAGGCAATCATCGCCATTGAAAGTACGATATACAAATGTTGTAAATCTTTTAAAATCCTCTTCAGGAGCATTCATTACAAAATCATATGGCTGCCAATTTAATAATTCCATCCAAAGCATTGATTTTTTTATAATTTGTGGCCGCTGCCCCCATGCTAAAGTTGCAGCAATTAATCCTGCAATCTCTATATCTTCTTTTTTGGTAAATTTTCTAGGAATTTGTATCGGGTCATTCTCAATAAATGAAATCTGCTCGTAATTATTTGCAGCAGCATTTAGTGTATTAAATGTTGACTTATTCATATTTTTAATGTTCGAAATTTATTCAATTGCTATAAGATAGTATTGAAGTAAGCTATTTTTAATTACTCAATTATTCTTGTTACCTCAGAAATTGTTTGCCCAGTGAATACTCCAATTACACCTTCTCCTTCAATATTTGTTATGGGATTGCCTGGTGCAGCAGAAAACCCACCACCCATATTCTGCATAATTACTTTATAGTACTCAAAAGATAACTCATCAATGGCTAATAATGAAATAGTAAGGGTATCTCCAACAAAAGCCTCTGTATTCATAAATGGATATGCTATTTGCTGACCATCAAAACCATCGTCGCGAGTAATAAAGAGGCTGTTCATTGGTATTCCATTTATAGATATTCTCAATCGAAAATAATTTGCTTCGCCAGGTATATCAGTAAAAAAACAAATAGGGCTTAAACCATCAACTCGAGGACCAAAAGGTAATTTTACTGCCACTATTGAGTCTATTGCAATATAATTTGGAATACTTGTTTCAGACGTAATTTCATTGCCCTCAATATTGGTTTCTATTGTCCAATTAGTACTTCTATCTACATCATCAATAAGAATATTATACATAAATACTTGATTATTATAATCTAACTTAAACCGCTTTCCTTGTTCATTAGTAACGTAAACTTCCAAATTCTCAAATACTTCCGGAGCGCTATCTTCATATATACTCATGGATCTAGTGAGTTTTGCATTTACTTTTTGAAACTTCCAATCTTCGCCATAATCTTGCACATAAGCATCCATTACAATTTGAGGAGATGCTTCGTTCAAATCTATCTCAACAACCTTTGTGCAAGATGCTAAAGCTGCTACTATTATTATATATATTATTGTTTTTATATTCATTTCTTTAAAACTTAAAATTATAACTAACTGATGGCACCCAACGGAAAAGCGAAAGTTGAATAGCTTCTGTCACATTGGGATTTTCTGCATTAGATCTAAAAGTAATGGAATAGGCATTCTCGCGCCCATAAACATTATAAACAGAAAAATTCCAGCTCGACTGAATTCGTTTTCTAACTTTTTCAAGTTTTCCAGTTTTTATATTTAGCTTCTGTGTATACTCCTTTGCATTCCAATTAACACCTACATCCATACGATGATAATCTGGCATACGATAGCCATTACGCTCCGTAAAATAATTTACCGCCATTCCATCAATATAATATTTTGCCGAAGGAAAAGTTACTGCACTTCCAGTATAATAAACCCAAGTTGCTGATATATTCAATCTCTCGGTAATATCAAACATCCCAACAATGGAGAAATCATGCGTTCTATCCTGACGTGCAGGGTAAAAACTATTACTATTTATTTCCTCAAATTGTTTCTCCACTCTCGAAATTGTATAAGAAACCCAGCCTGATAATCTACCAATACGTTTTTTCAGCATTAACTCTAAACCATAGGCTCTTGCATTTCCAAAAATCAAATCGCCTTCCACATAAGGATTAAAATTAACCTCTGCACCTACCCTATAATCAATTGCATTTTGTATTTTCTTATAATATATTTCTGAAGAAAATTCGTAGCTATTATTCTTAAAATTACGGAAATACCCAAATGCAATTTGGTCAGCAATTTCAGGCTTTACATTATTAGAACTTGGCAGCCAAACATCCGTAGGCGTACTACTTGTAGAATTCGACACTAGGTGAAGATATTGATAAGTACGTGCATACGATGCTTTTACAGAGCTTTTGTTATTTATAATATATAACAAATTCAAACGAGGTGCTAGGCCATTATAGGAAGCAACTTTTTCGTTCTTCGAATAACCAACAGTATCTATAAGCGAACCATCATTATCAAAATTGTATATTGTTCCTGGACCAATTTGAGTAAAATTTGAGTACCGCAAACCATAAGTCATCTGAAAATCCTTACCTATCTTTTGCTCATTAGAAACATAAATAGCACTCTCTATACTATATCTATCTTCGAGGGTATTATCGGGCTGCACTTCACCATCAATCATCAAATCGCCAGGACTAAATGTATGATGAATTATATTTCCTCCAAAACTTATCTTATTATTATTATTTACAAAATATTGTAGATCTTCTTTTAAACTAAAATCTACAATTTCGGAACCTGCTTCTATTCTTTTATTATTAAAAGTTGCTTTAAAAACATAATTATAATCGCTATAAAGCAGTGTTGTATTAGAAAATAGTTTTGAGCTAAAAATATGATTCCATCTAATTGTTGCAGTTTTATTTCCCCAGTCAAAACCAAAATCCTCACTAAAGCCAAACTTATCGCGACCTAAATATCCAGAAACAAATACTCTATCCTTACTCCCAATTTTATAATTTGCTTTAAGATTAAAATCATAAAAGAATAAGGTGCTACTTTTCTGTTTCTCATTTGTAGAAAACGCTAAAAACATATCGGCATAAGTTCTTCTTCCACTAACAATAAACGAACCCTTATTTTTTACAATAGGGCCTTCTACACTAAGCTTTGATGATATTAGCCCAATACCTCCTGATGCATGAAAAGTTTTATTATTTCCCTCTTTCATTTTAATATCCATTACCGACGAAAGTCGCCCACCGTATTGTGCTAGCATTCCACCTTTATACAGTTTCACATCTTTAAGCGCATCGGAATTAAAAACTGAGAAAAAACCCATCATATGTGATGCGTTATAAACCGGAGCTTCGTCCAAAAGAATAAGATTTTGATCGGCACTACCTCCACGAACAAAGAAACCTGCACCGCCATCACCTTCACTTTTTATTCCTGGCAGCAGTTGTATGGTTTTCATAATATCACGCTCACCAAAAAGAACAGGAATTTTTTCCACTTCCTTTATAGAAATCTTACTCACACTCATTTCACCACTAGTTACATTTGCATCCGATCTTTCTCCTGTAATCTCCACCCCCTGTATCTGTGTTGAAGCAGGTTTTAATTCTATATCTTTTTTAATATCTGATTTTAATGAAACTTTAACTGATTTTACGGTATAACCAACATAAGAATACTCTAAGGTAAAGTTTCCTTTGGGAAGTGAAATGGAATAAAAACCATAAACATTACTTATTGCGCCTATACTTGGTTTTTCTTTTACTCTAACCATAGCACCAATAAGGTCTTCACCATTATCGGCATCAGTTATTGTACCACTAACACTATATTGCGATTGTGCAATTACATTAGTAGAAACTAATATAAAAAATACCCCAATAATCAATAACTTATAACTCATATATTTATTATTCTATAGAATTATTTTGATTTATTATTATTATCAGACTCTCTAATAATATATTTCCAATTTCGGGTATCTTCAATGGATTCGTCGTGTTTATATTTTACGATTTCATGATCAACTATACCCTTTTTATTATACACATAAGTTATCGTTTGGGTGCCCCGTGCATCATACCTTGAGTATGAAGTTTTATTATCTAGATTATCATATGAAGTACTTTCCACTTCAATAGTTTTACCAATTTCATTTTCAACTTTCTTCTGTATTAGATAACCCTTGCCATTATAGCTATAAGTATTATTATATGTTTTATAATCATCTCCAGAAATCTTTTTATAGACTTCGGTAATTCTATAACCCTTAGAGTTATAAGTAAATATATGGCTTTCAATAAGTTTAGCAGTATTTGAATATCTTTTTATGCTAAGTATATTTCTGTTTTGGTCATAAGAAAAGCTATCTACATAATTTTCTGCATTATCAATACAATTGAACTTACATTCAGTAGAAACTGAACTTATCAAAGCTTTATCATCATATGTATAATTTGCAATTGTCTTTATCTTATTATTAACATACAATTCCTCTTTTATTAATTTATCACCACTTTCGTCAAAATAGGATTTACTAAGTTCCGAATAATCCGATAATAGTTGTTCAAAATTATATATACAGTTTCCATAAATATCAAATTTCTTTTCCTGCATAATGCTAGCACCTCCATAGGAGTTATAAATTTTAATATTCTCAATATTTTTTTGAGCAATAGCAAATTTAGCTCTCATATTTCGCAGCTCTTCTTGGGTGTAAATTAAATTTCCCATCTTAGCCATTACCAATGGCACTTGTATTGCATTCGGATATTTCTCAATAAAGAGATTATAGTCCTCAGTCGTATTTTTTTCTATTACAGCCTCATAAGCCAACGAATCTCTAATGACAGTAACTCTGGCCGTATAATCTGAATTAGGATAGCGTATAAGAAAGCTCTCACAAACATTAATACTTTTAAACATTTCTGCCTTTTTATACTCACTTTTCGCTCCTTCTCCTTTCAATTCTTTAGCTTCTTCCGAATCAGGATATTTTGCTATAAAACTATTAAAAGCTACAGTAGTATTCTTACTTAAAGCCTCATTATATTCTAGTTTTCTTAATTTATCTTTTGCTAATATTATTTGTGGAGCATTTGGATAATCATTTATAAATTCTTGATAATCTTTCTTCTTACCCTTTGTTTGGCATTTAGTCCATGCCATGGTATACATAATAGTTTTAGCCTGAGCATACTCTTTACTATCGGGGTATTTATCACAAAAATCGCTATAACTAGAGATAGTATTATATCCAACAGCTATATTATAAGCTTTTGCATTGCGCAGATCGATTATTTGAGAATGAAATTTTGAGGTTTCGCATAAATCAATATGCTTTTGATATGCGCTAACATCGTCCTTACTTTTTACTTGGACAAATAACAACTCATCAATAAGAATACTCTCCTTTTCAATAATATCACTATTTACATAACTTTTATACTTCTTTTTTATTTTATCAGAACAGCTCCTATAATCTTTTTTAGAACTTGAAATACTCTCAAAAGCTCTATACATATCCTCAATACGCAGGCTTGTATTTCTATATACTACTGCCATACCATATTCCCCAATGGCTTTAGTTTCAGCATTTTCTATGGCATCAGTAAATATAATTCTTGCAGAAGTATAATTATTATCATCAAGAGCTTTAAATGCTTTTTTTATATTCTGACTTATTGCTAATTCGCCAATTCCTAATAAAACAACTATAAATAATAGTTTTTTAATCATCGTATATTATATTTATTTAATACAATACAAAGTTATATATATTATTAGTACATAGAACTTTGAAAACACCAGATATTTTAAAATAAAGTTAAGAAATATAATTACTTTTGTTTTCTCAATAAAAGGCATAAAAACATGGCATTACAAAAATACATAAGCGATACAAAAACTGTAAATTCAGACAATAAAACTGTATATGAAAGGCTTTCTAATCTAGAGTTTTTAAATACTATGTTTGGCCCCGAAAACATGGCTAAAGCTAAAGAGCAAATGGGTGATAAAGCGAAAGAAATGGATATACAAAACTTTATTGCTGATCAAGATACCTGTTCTTTTGACATTAAGCCAATAGGTACAATTGCCTTTCATATAATAGAGCGTGAGGAAGCTAAATTAATAAAAATTATCAGTAATGATGAGGCTAAATTTGATTTCACATTATGGATACAGATATTGCCATCTACCGACGCACAATGTAATATGCGAATAACATTGCATATTGAACTTAATATGATGATGAAAATGATGGTTGGCAAGAAATTGGATAAAGGAATAAACCAAATTGCTGATGCTATTACAAGAATTCCTTATGGAGTAATATAATTAATATTCATAAAATATTTAACTTCTGAGCTATACCCTTGTAGGCCTTAAGCTATAAGACAAAAGCCGTTACAAAATTATATTTTGCAACGGCTTTTGTCTTTTTGTAAAACAGACTTTACTAATTCTTTATTAGCTTGAAAGTCTTTATGCTATCAGTAGATATTACTCGGATGAAATAAACAGATTTTGCTAAGTTTTTCATATCTATCTTAACCGTATTTCCAGAATAAATTACATCAAGCTCTACTAGTCGTGAATTCATATCCAATATTTCTATTCTACTTCCTTCATCTATTTTATTTATATAAACTATGCCATTTGTTGGATTAGGATATATTTCTATTCCTTCTGATAATTCCATATTAACCGATCTAATTTGAGAGAAAGTATACTTTCCATCAAAATCTACCTGCTTTAGTTTATAATAACTTATTCCTTGAAGTGCTTGATTATCAGTGAAACTATAGCTACGTATTGTATTAATAGTTCCACTTCCATCAACAACACCAAGCTTTGTCCATTGCTCAGTATTTGCAGAACGATATATCTCAAAATAATCATTATTTGTTTCCGAAGCCGTTTCCCATTTCAAAACCACATTCTTATTATCAAATTGTGCATCAAAACTCATTAACTCTATTGGTAGAGGTGAGGCTGTTGCATCAATTGTTCCTAGTGCATAATATCCATCACCATCAGCTAGTGCTTGCCCTGTGAATAAAATTTGCGATGTTGTTATTGAACTTGCAGGGGCTACAATACTCCAGTTTCCTGAAGTTCCACTACGGTATAATAGTTTATAATTACTAACTGTTCCGTTTGGACTTGCCGCACTATTCATTTCTGCTTCATCAAAATCAAAAGTAAGATCTACTGTCATCGCCCCTCCTGCATCAGTAAGGTCAAAATACCAATCTCTACCCCATCTCTCATCAATTGAAACCGCTGTTAAACCTGCATCTTCAGTAGGAGTATATAACTGAGGTGTAATATGATTATGGCCAATAAATAAATAATCGCCATTACCGAAGTTAGTAGCCTGCTTAATCCACAGCCCACCGCTAGTATGAGCTTCAAGATGATTACCTGTACTTTCTTGACCTATACCAATTACTTCAAAATCATAATTTCCATTAGCAGGAGTATCACCTGCATACTTATCATTTGCAGCCATCGTGATATTATATTTTGCAGAAAGGTAATTATTTATAATATTATTTCTAACTGGGTTTAAAGCATTATTATAAATTATTACCTCTGAAAAATCACCTTCAAAATCATCATCTGTATTATAATCACCATTTAATGATTCTTGCTCTGCTCCTATAGCTAAACAGCCACCTGTAGTAATAGAATTATTATTAGTTGATGAACTATTATAACTTATAAACCCATTAACATATAAATTAAAAATACTTGTACTCCATACAGTCCCAAGTATATTCCACACATTCTCCGTAGGAATTACATTTGTTGCCTGTCCTGCTCCTTCTCTATAAAGTGTTAGTTTTTTAGAGACATTATATAGCATAAACTCATTACCATTGGGGTTAGCGGATACTGCATAAGAATATTCTCCAAATTTTACAATATTAGTTGCTTTACGCACATGATAAAACGTAATTTCTGATGTAGGGAAATCAGTAAACGACGTTTTTACTAACCTCGTCATATCGTCCACCCCAAATCTAACAACAGGAAATCCATTTACTACATTATCATAATACGCTGGTTTATATGTATTATTTGATTGCGTTAGATTATTACTATTTCCACTTTTATCTAGCCAAGTGCCAATTTTATCACCATCGGAGCTTCCAGGAATATCCTCTGCCTTTACCCATAGCTTTAAGTATGCACTACCACCTACTCCACCAGGGCCATCAGGGGCTATCACATCATCATCATTAATAGTATATGTATAAGGATTATTAGCACCAAGAGTTGCATTTGTAGGGGCACTCAATGTAAGAATTACTGTTTCATTATCCTCTTGCAATAGATCATTAGTAATTGACAAAGAAATATTATTTGTGGTATTTCCTGCAGCAATTGTAATTGGAGAAGATGTACTTATACTATAATCTGTTCCTGAACTAGCTGTTCCTGAAGTAGCAAATGATACTGTAACATCTTTTGAAGATGCTGCTGACAACTTTACTTCTACATTCTTTGAACTTACCGATTCTGCTCCCGAAGCTGATGTTGTAGTGAAATACACTGTAGGCGTTGCGTCATCATCATTAATAGTATATGTATGTTGTGTTGTTGTACCTAATGAGGCATTGCTTGAATTACTTAATTCAATAATTATTGTTTCATTATCTTCATCTAAAGCATCATTATTAATTGATAAACTAATATCTGCTGTTGTAGCAGTTCCTGCCGAAATTGTTACCGTACCGCTCGCCAAAGTATAATCTACTCCTCCACCAGTTGCTGTACCGCCAGTTACTGTATAATCCGCTGTAGTTGCATTACTTGCATCAGCTGAACTTATCGTTACCTGTATATTTACACTTGTTGTAGATTCACTGTTTGCTGAAGAGGCCGAACTAAAGTTTATCTTTCTCGTATTATCATCATCAATAATAGTATGCGTATATATTGTACTTGTACCTAAATTTAATCCTGCAGAAGGACTACTTATTGTTATTGTAAAATCTTCATTACCTTCCGAAATAGCATTATCAATTACTGTTACACTTGCTGTTTGCTCTATTGTTCCTGCACTAAACGTAAGGGTTGTTCCAGCCACTGCCGTATAATCATTATCTGCGGTTGTAGCTGTACCATCTGATGTAGCATAATCAACTGTAACAGATGAGGCTGGGTAATAATTGAGCTCCACATTTGCTGAAGCATTACTAGTTTCCACTGCATTACCTGTAGTTGTGCTAAACTGTACCGTTGGTTTTATTGCTACTATACTCATATAGTTTCCATCAGCAATATCAATACCTGTAGCCTTAAAATCACTTCCCGAGCTTGCCAATTCGTATACCTTTGCTCCGCTAGTAAAATCACCATCGGCATCAACCATAATTCCATACATTGTATGACCAGAAGGTAATGAGGGCAAATCGTTCTCATTAAGAGTAATGTCTACTGTACCAACATCTCCTGTTTCGTCAATACGCCACTCACGAGCTACTTTCTGAGTATTATATGCACTACCAGTAGCAGTCCATGCAGCAATGCTTCCGTCATCATGTGCAAATAGTAGATATTCACCATCAGCACCCATAGCTGACGCATTGTCTATTGTAATTAAATTTGCTGATTGAGCAGCTGTATGAGTATTTGAGGCATCTTCTCTTCCTATACCTGCTAACTCATGGGAATGAGTTGATTGGTAAGCAAATTTATCATTGGAGATTGTAAGAGCGTATTTTGCTGCTAAATAATTTCCAACAATTACCCTTTGTGCTGAATTCAGCTCAATATTATAAACAATTATTTCAAGAAAATCGCCATTATGATCTTGATTAGCTGCGTAACCAGCATTAACATCATCTTGTTCGCCTGCTATTGCAAGGCAGCCATCTGAACCAAAACTATAGCCAGATTTACTATTTGCTGTATACTTAAAATCATTGTCCTTCCATAGTTCTATTCTACCTGCGGAGTTCTCCCAACTAGCATCTATAATATGCCAATTGTCATCATTAATACTCTCGGATGAATTACTAGATGACGCATCAAGAAAAACTTGTACTGAACTAGAATTAAATAATAAAAAATCATTACCAGTATTTGCAGTTGTTGTGGCATAAGAAAACAAACCGTCAGTAGCCTGATTATCATTTTTATTAACCATAAAAACTGTGATAGCAGTGGTTGGAAAATCAGAAAAAGACGTTTTAATCAACCTATTCAAATTTTGGTTAAATCTAACAACTGGAAATCCATTCTGCTGACCAGTTACATATTCTGGCTTAAATAAGGTAGTATCTTGTGACAAATCATTGTTATTGCCCGAATTATCACTCCATGTGGAAATTCTATCACCATTATTAAGGCTACTTAAATCCTCCGAACGATTCCACAATATATTACTTGTACTTGAGCCAACTCCTGCAGGACCAGTTTGCGCAAAAGACGAGATTATAAATACAAAAAACGAAATGCTTAGTATAATTTTTTTCATAAAATGTGACTCTATTAATTACAACACTAATAATTACTTAGGATAATTATTACAACTTACAAAGGTAAGAACATTATATCCTCAAAGCAAGCTTTTTCCAACAAAAAAAATAATCCGCAAAAAAATCCCCCATAGCTTTATCAGATATGGGGGATTCCAAATATTTTAAATATACTTGAGTCCAGTCTAAGAACAGGCAATTTGTATAAAAAGAGTTATTTTGAAGGATATTTTCATTTTTTGAAATTCGGTGATACCTTTGTATCAGTTAATTGAAAAAAATGAAAATATGTCCAAAAGAAACTTTTTTGGTTTTGTTTGTTTTTAGACTGGGCTCATACCTAAGACATACTCTGCGTAGGTCTCGAAGCTATTTCAATAACCTTTTCATATTCTTCAGGAGTTAAATCTTGATAGAAAAAATGGATAGGATTAATTTTCTTACCATTTTTAATTACCTCATAAT
>Ga0164318_10005766_pt1 | contig 11977 bp, 13 predicted proteins | sample GuaBasSedimGuay9_FD_113734 | JGI IMG/M metagenome (GOLD analysis project Ga0164318, IMG submission 113734) | Subseafloor sediment microbial communities from Guaymas Basin, Gulf of California, Mexico - Guay9, Core 4571-4, 0-3 cm | ecosystem: Environmental > Aquatic > Marine > Hydrothermal vents... | reverse complement strand
GCTGGATATCGCCCTGGGCATCGGCGGCCTGCCCAAAGGTAGGGTGGTGGAGATCTACGGGCCCGAGGGCAGCGGCAAGACCACGGTCGCGCTGTCGGTCATCGCCAACTGCCAGAAGCAGGGCGGGGTGGCGGCGTTCATCGACGCCGAGCACGCCATGGATCCGGGTTATGCCCGCAAGCTGGGCGTGGACATCGACAACCTCCTGGTCAGCCAACCGGATACCGGCGAGCAGGCCCTGGAGATCACCGAGATGCTGGTGCGTTCGGGTGCGGTGGACATCCTGGTCATCGATTCGGTGGCGGCCCTGGTGCCGCGGGCGGAGATCGAGGGCGAGATGGGGGACGCCCACGTCGGGCTGCAGGCACGCCTGATGAGCCAGGCCCTGCGCAAGCTGACCGGTGCCATCTCCAAGACCAACACCCTGGTGCTGTTCACCAACCAGATCCGCATGAAGATCGGCGTCATGTTCGGCAACCCCGAGACCACCACCGGCGGCAACGCCCTGAAGTTCTACAGCTCGGTGCGGCTGGACATCCGACGCATCGGCGCCATTACCCAGGGCGAGGACGTCATCGGCAACCAGGTGCGCGTCAAGGTGGTCAAGAACAAGGTGGCGCCTCCGTTCAAGAAGGCCGAGTTCGATATCCTCTACGGCGAGGGCATCAGCAAGGAAGGCGACCTCATCGATCTGGGCGTGGCCTGCGGGGTCGTCCAGAAGTCCGGGGCCTGGTACAGCTTCGGCGAGGAACGCCTGGGCCAGGGGCGCGAGAACGTGCGGGTGTTCTTCAAGGAGAACAAGGATCTGTACGAGAAGATCAAGGCCCTGGTCTTCGCCAAGTACGGACTCGGTGAACAGGGGGCGCCCGTCGAGGAGAAAGCCGAGGAGAAAGCCGAGGAGAAAACCATTCCGTCCGCCAAGGTGGCCGGGTCCGCCGGGGATGCGACCCAGGCGAGCGCCAAGGCCCGCAAGAGCGCGGGCTGAGAGCCGCAAAAGGGGCCAAGGTGAAACCTCGCCGGCATGCGAGCGGGGATCCGCGACGACCTTCGCACATGGCCGAGACAGGGCAGCCGGATCTTCCCGAGGGGGAGGCCCGGCTGCTCGGCGTTGACCGTGTGGGCAGGACGGTGATCGTCACCCTTGACGACGGCCGGAGCTTTGAGCTGGATCAGGACAGCGTGCCCGCGGGGCTGCCGCCGGTCGGCCGGACGGTGCCTGCGGAAGTGGTGGCCGGGTTGAACGCCGCACGGGAGCGGAAGCTGGCCGCCCGGGATCTGATGACCATGCTGGGCCGTCGCCTGCTGCCTGTGGCGAAGTTGCGACGCAAGCTCCTGGACCGGGGTCATTCCCCCGACGTGGTGGAGCAGGTTCTGGAACTGATGCAGGCCAAGGGCCTGTGTTCGGACCGGCAATTCGCCGAAGCCTACTGCCGGGACACCTTGCGGGACCGGCCGGTGGGGCCGCGATATCTGGTGGCGCACCTGCGGTCCCGTCAGGTACCATCGGAGGTGGCCCGGGAGGCGGTGGCCGCCGTCCTGGACGGTGAACAGGAAAAGGAACTGGCCCTGCAGGCCGCGGTTTCCCGGTGGCGCCGGTTGTCCGGACCCGCCGATGCGGCATCGCTGGCCAGGGTCGTCAGATATCTGTTGGGCAGGGGCTTTTCCCCCGGTGTGGCCCATACAGCCGCCCGCCTGGCCCGGCCGGACGGGCCCAGAGAGGCGGACGTTTCATGAAGATCCTGGTAACCGGTTGCGAAGGCATGCTGGGCCGGGCGGTGACGGCTCGCCTGGCCGCCCGCCACAAGGTCGCGGGAGTGGACCTGGAGGCGGGAGATCTGGCCGATCTCCAGACGGCTGCTTCCGTGGTGCGGCAGGCCGAACCGGACTGGGTCGTCAACTGCGCGGCCTGGACCGATGTGGATGCGGCCGAGGAACACAGGGAGCAGGCCATGGCGGCCAATGCGGGGATCCCCGCCAACCTGGCGCAGGTGTGCGATGGACTTGGATGCGGATTGACTCATCTGAGCACCGATTATGTCTTTCCCGGTACCGGGGACGGATTCGATGAGAACAGCCCCCGCTCGCCGGTGAACCATTACGGTCTGACCAAGGCCCGGGGCGAGGAGGCGGTCGAGGGCATGGCTTCCCCCTGGCAGATCGTCAGGACCAGCTGGCTGTTCGGCGACGGGCCGCGGAACTTCGTGCGCACCATCGCCGGGCTGCTGTCGAGCCGCCGGACTCTCAAGGTCGTGGACGACCAGCGGGGCAATCCCACCTACACCGAGGATCTGGCGGAGGTGATCGAGTTCCTTGTCACCGGGCGGCACCGTGGTATCTTTCACGCGACCAACAGCGGGGCCTGCACCTGGTGGGAATTCGCGCGGGCCATCGCCGTCGAGGCCGGATGCGACCCCCAGCGGATCAGCCCCTGCCCCAGCAGCGAGTACCCGACCCCCGCTGCGCGACCGGGCTGTTCCATCCTGCACAGCAGTCGCCTCGAAGCGGTCGGTTGTCCGGCGCGGCCGGCCTGGCGGAACGCCCTGGCACGGTATTACCGGTTGCTGAACTCGGACGAGGCCAGGTATCCGCTGGCCTGATGGCCCCGGCTCTGCGGCGGTGATTCACCGGGATGGTTCCGTCCCGCGAAAGGATGTTCATGAAACCAGGTAACGACAGCCCCGTAACCCCGGATCGGAGCCGGTCCTTCGCGGCGACAGTGGCCGAGCTCACATCCGTGCTGGCGGCCCTGGACCAGGGGCATCTGCAGGCGATCGTGAACCTGGCCGCCGATATCCGCGCCGCCTGGGCGGCGGGAGGGAAATTCCTGGTTTGCGGCAACGGCGGCAGCGCCGCCGACAGCCAGCATATCGTGGCCGAATTGGCGGGCCGCTTCCAGGCCGAGCGCCCGGGGTATGCCGCCCTGGCCCTGACCACCAATACCTCCATCCTTACGGCCGTGGGCAACGACTACGGCTTCGCGCGGATCTTCGCCCGCCAGGTCCAGGCCCTGGGCGGCACGTCCGACGTCCTGCTCGTGATCTCGACCTCGGGAGACTCGGCCAACTGCATCGAGGCCGTGGCCGCCGCCAGGGAGCACGGCATGCGCGTACATGGGTTTCTCGGCGGCACGGGCGGGGCCCTGGCCGGGTTGGTGGATTCGGCGCTGATCGTGCCCAGCGACAGCACACCGCGGATCCAGGAGGTCCACATCACCATGGGCCATCTGCTCTGTGGTTTCCTGGACGGTCCGGACGGTGCCGGCGCATGACGCTCGTGCCCGGCGACAGCGGCAAACGATCCACCCCCGGTTCCGCCGGACATGTCCGGGGCGGGTCGGTGGTGGAGATCGCCCTGCTGATCATCATGGACATGGTGATGCTGGAGGCGGCGTTTCTCACCACCTACTGGTTCCGGTTCTACAGCGGGATCTGGCTCGTACCCCTGGGTATCCCGCCCCTGGGCGCCTACCTGATCGCCGGCCTGGTCGTGCTGGCGGTGTTCTTCGGGATCTTCTACTTCAGCGGCATGTACACCGACCGGGGCGGTCGGACCCTGGAGGATGATCTGGTCGGCCTGTTCAAGGGCGTGGTCCTGGGCAGCCTGCTGGTGCTGGCCCTGGCGTTCTTCCTGCGCACGCTGACCTTCAGCCGTTCCTTCTTCGGCCTGTTCTTCCTGTCCACCTTCGTGTTCCTGACGCTGGGCCGGATCATCGCCCGCATCGTGCTGCGCAAGGTCGTGCGGCAGGGGGGCAACGCCGTGCGGACCCTCCTTATCGGTGCCAGCCCCATGCGCGAGCGCCTGCTGCGGCTGACAAGGGAGTTTCCCGCCCTGGTCATGCAGCCGGTGGGCTGGCTCGAGGTCCCGGGCGAGAAATCCGCAGAGGCCTCCGAGGCCGCGGCGGGCAACGGGCTGCTCGATGCCGGCCGCCGGCCGGTATCACGGGACAGCCTGCCGGAGCTGCCCTGTCTCGGCACCCTCGCCGGTGTGCGTGACCTGGTCCAGGAACATGCCATCGACCTGGTGGTGCTGACGGTCTCCTTCGCCGACCTGGCGGTGATCAGGGAGGTTTCCCTGGCCCTGGCCAACCTCAACGTGGACGTGCAGTTCGTGCCCGATCTGCCCGCCTTGCACACCAGCAGGATGCGGTTGCGGGAGATCGGCGGCATTCCCTTCATCAGCGTGCGGGAGACCGCCCTGAGCGCCGTGGACAGGATGGTCAAGCGGACCTTCGACTTGACCGCCGCCGGACTGGGGCTGTTGTTGATCTCGCCCCTGATGGCCGTGGTGGCTGTCCTGATCAAGCTGGGTTCGCCGGGGCCCGTGTTCTACGGCCAGTTGCGCATGGGGCGTGACGGGCGCGAGTTCCGCATGATCAAGTTCCGCAGCATGCGCACCGACGCCGAGGCGGACAGCGGGCCGGTCTGGACCGCCGCGGAGGATCCCCGCGTGACCGGCATCGGACGTTTTCTGCGCCGCTACAGCCTGGACGAGCTGCCTCAACTGTGGAACGTGGTCCGAGGCGACATGTCCCTGGTGGGTCCCCGCCCGGAGCGCCGGGTCTTCGTCGAGCGGTTCATGCAGCAGATGCCGCGCTATTTCGAGCGGCACCGCGTCAAGGCGGGCATGACCGGCTGGGCCCAGGTCCACGGGTTGCGGGGCAACACCAGCATCCAGGAACGCACCTATTACGACCTGTACTACATCGAGAACTGGTCGCTGGGCCTGGATGTGAAGATCCTCCTGATGACTCTGCACCATGTCCTGCGCGGGGAGAACGCCTACTGATGAAGCCGTTGCTGGTCTTTTTCGAGAACCTTCGTCCCCGCCAGTGGACCAAGAACCTGCTGCTGTTCGCGGGGGTGATCTTCGCACGCATGCTGGGCGATCCCCACTGTGTCATGCGGGCTGCGCTGGGAGCGCTCGTCTTCTGTTTCAGCTCGGGAGTGGTGTACGTCTACAACGATTACCGCGACCTGGAACTGGACCGCCTGCACCCCATCAAGAAACTGCGGCCCCTGGCCTCGGGCCGGCTGGATCCCGTCTTCGCCCTGAGGGCCTCCGCCGTGTTGATGGTCCTGTGCCTGGTCGCCGCCGCCCTGCTGGGCCCCCTGTTCCTGGGTGCGGTGGCCTTCTTCTTCCTGTGGAACTGGGCCTACACCAATTTCTTCAAGAAGTTGCCTGTGCTGGACGTCATCGGCATCGGCATGAGCTTCGTGATCAGGGCCAGCGCCGGGGTCTTCGTGCTGCTGCCCATCCATCCGGAGGTGGGGATCTCCATCTGGCTGCTGCTGTGCACCTTCTTCCTGTCGCTGTTCCTGGGCTTCTGCAAGCGGCGTGACGAACTGTTGCGGATCGTGGTCGCCGAGGGTGAAACCCGCCCGGCCCTGCGGGGTTATAACGAACCGATCCTGAACGCGATGATCGGGGTGAGCTTCGCCTTGACCACCATGATGTACGCCCTGTACACCGTCTGGCCCGAGACGGTGCGCCAGTTCGGAACCCAGGATCTGATCTACACCCTGCCCTTCGTGCTGGCGGGCATGGGACGCTACCTGTACCTGGTCTTCCTGGAGGACAGGGGAGGTCGGCCCCACGAGATCCTGTTGACCGATTTCCTGCTGCAGGCGGTGGTCATAGGCTGGATTCTGGTGGCGATCCGGATCATTGGAACATCCTGACGTCAGGGGGCCCGTCCGCGGGTCCCGCAACACCGGAGGAAGCATGGCGGCGATCGTAGGCTTGGTGGAGGCGCGTCCCGAGACCATCTTCGATGATTATCGGCGTGTCCTGGAACTGGGGCGGGTCGAACCCCCTGAAACGGATGATCCGGTGACGCTGGTGACCCTGGCCGCCGGGGGAGACCCCGGCTTCGGCAGCCCGCCCTGGCAGTCGGAGGGCGTGGCAAGGGCGTGGGGCCTCGAGAAGGGTGATCACCGGGTCAGGAACCTGTCGGGCACCTGCGTTGCCGACGCGGGAGGGGACATGCTTGTTTCCCCGGGCGCCAGACCGGTCCTGCTGGCGGTTCCCGCCCTGGAAACGGGTTGGGGGGTCAGGAACGCCGTGGCCATGTGGGCGGCCTGCCGGGGAACGGGGGTGAACGATCCACGCCGCGAACTCGCCGCTCTGGCGGCGACCCTGCAGGAGCCGACGGCCCTGCGGCCGGCGGTCGTCTGCGACGCGGTGTTGTGGGGCGTGGGAGGCGGGTCCACGGGCAGAAGCTATCTTGTGCGCAACGTGCTGCTGGCCGGAGACGATCCCGTGGCCGTCGATTGCATCGCCCTGCAACTGGCCGGCATGGATCCGGCGGGATTCCCCTGGTTGGGCAAACTGCAGGAGGCGGGGCTGGGTACCGGCGATCCGTCGGCCATCGAGGTCCGGGGCCATGTGGATCTGCTGGCCAAGGCCTTCGCGGGGGCGCGGTGGTGCGGGCCGGGCGGCTGCCCACGGAGGGGGAGGATCGCCCCGGCGGATCTGATCTGGAGGTTGATGCGGCGCAAGCGTATGCTCCGGCAGTACCGGGAATCCGCCTGGGGCCGGCTGGCCGTTACCTGCACCTGAAGTCGAAGAGCGGAGCTCCAGCATGAACGATAAGACATACTTGCAGGGCCGCCGCCGCGTGGGGCGATCGCTGGCCGTGGAAGCACCGGCCAAGGTGAATCTGCACCTGGAAGTGCTGAAACAGCGGCATGACGGGTATCACGAGATCGAAACCGTCCTGCAGGCGGTGGAGCTCTGCGACCTGGTCACGGTGACCCTGGATGACCGTTTTCCCGGGGGTCCTCCCGATCTGTCCCTCCGGGTCAGTTCCGGCCCCTGGCGCGTTCCCGCCGATGAAACCAACCTTTGCTGGCGGGCCGCCCGCCATTTTTGCCGGGAAACGGGGATGTCCGGTTCCCTGCGCCTTGAACTAAGGAAATCCATACCGCCGGCCGCCGGTCTGGGGGGTGGGAGCAGCGATGCCGCAGCCGTCTTGCTGGCCTGCAACGAATTGTTCGATACCGGGTTGGAGGAGACGGAGCTGGAGGAACTGGCAGCGGCGCTGGGTGCCGACGTGCCTTTTTTCATCCGCGGGGGGACCGCCCTGGGGCGGGGAACGGGTACCCGTCTGACCCGGCTGCCGTTGATAAGATCGGGTCAATTCCTTATCGTTAAACCGGACATGGAGTTAAAAACCGCCGAGGTTTATGCCAATCTCAAAATGGGATTGACAGTCAACAGCACCAAGGCTAACATCCATGTCATCAAGCCCCAGTTGGCCCGGTTTCCGACGCCGACGTGGCCCGGTTTCAACCGGCTTGAGGAAGTGGTGTTGCCGTGGGCCCCGGAGTTGCAACGGCTGGTATTGAATCTGCGGGATGCGGCCCCGGTGGCGATGATGACGGGCAGCGGTTCGGCGGTAGTGGCCGTATTTCCGGACGGGTTCGATGCTGAAGGAATCGTCAACGAGTATAAGGAAGCTGGTTATTTCGTTGTGATGGTGAAACCGCGAGCGTGCGGGGTGCGGGTCAAGGACGTCGAAGCATCCGGGTAATTCGCAGAGCAGGTTCTGGTTCATTACGGAGAGGGAGAGCCTTGAATATTTCAGAGATCAGGATCACCTTGCGTGATGACAACAAACTGAAGGGCTTCGCCAGCATCACCCTGGATAACGCCTTCGTCATCCGCGGGCTCAAGATCATTGAAGGGGCTTCGGGCCTTTTCATCGCCATGCCGAGCCGCAAGCGTCGCGATGGGACCTTCCAGGATATCGCTCATCCTATCAACATGGAAACGCGCGAGGCCATGGAACGGCAGGTCATCGCCGCCTACCGCCAGGAATTGCAACGGGTGGAAAGCGGCGAAATCCCCCCTCCAGCCAAGCACGGCTCCTTCGAGGATGGAAATCGTGATTCCGTGATGGAGGAGCGATTCTAGCAGTCTGTTCTGGGTGGGGCGTCGTCAAGTGGTAAGACACAAGGTTTTGGTCCTTGCATTCGCGGGTTCGAATCCTGCCGCCCCAACCAGATACCCCCTCCCGGCGGGGGTTTTGTTTTTTCCCCCTTGCATCATTTTTCCGGGCGTGTTTTTTTCCAGCCGAAGCCGCGTTTCTCCCGCTTCCGAGAGGATCTGTCCATGGCCAACGAACTGGTGATCATCTGCGGTACCGCGCATCCGGAAATGGGCGCCCGCATCGCCGAGCATCTCGACACCGATCTGTGTGATGTGGCCATCGACCGCTTTTCCGACGGTGAGATCCAGATCAAGATCAAGGAGAACATCCGCGGCACCGATGTCTTCATCGTGCAGCCCACCATGCCTCCGGCCGAGAACGTCATGGAACTGTTGCTGCTGCTGGATGCCGTGCGCCGGGCTTCTTGCCGCAGGTTGACCGCGGTCATCCCCTACTTCGGCTACGCCCGGCAGGATCGCAAGGACCAGCCGCGGGTTCCCATCGGCGCCAAGCTCATGGCCGAGCTGATCACCACCGCCGGCGCCCAGCGGGTGCTGACCATCGACCTGCACGCCCCCCAGATCCAGGGGTTTTTCGACATTCCCCTCGACCATCTGTACTCCGCGCCGGTCCTGCTGCACCACTTCAAGGACTGGCCGCGGGACAACCTGGCCGTGGTGGCCCCCGATGTGGGATCCATCAAGATGGCCCGGGCCTTCGCCAAGCGTCTGGATGCCAGCCTGGCCATCATAGACAAGCGCCGCCCCTGTCCCAACGAGGCGGTCGTCATGAACTTCATCGGGGACGTGAAGGGCCGGGACGTGATCATCTTCGACGACATGATCGACACCGCCGGCACCCTGGCCGACGCCGTCCGGGAATGCGTCGAGGAGCAGGGGGCCAAGTCCGTGACCGCATGCTGCACCCATCCTCTTTTCAGCGGGCGGGCCCTCGAACGCCTGGATGCCTCCCCGGTCAAGGAGGTCGTGGTCAGCAACACCATCCCCTTCGACCGCTTCGAGGAGTGTCGCAAGGTCAGGGTACTGGATATGTCGGGGTTGTTGGCTGATGCCATCGAGCGGATCCACCTGGAAAAGACCGTCAGCGCCCTGTTCCTGTAAGGTGTGGTCGTGGAATCGTGCCTTCTCCCCGGCCCGGTTTCCCCGCCTCTTCGATTTTCCCCCGGCCTGTCCGCCGGCTTGACAGATTCGGGGCCCGGTGCTTTCTTTATCCTCCTTTTCCGGGAAAAACCTACCGCGGTGCGGAGTAGCTCTCCGTAGCAGCAGACCGCCGCCGTTCTTCCCACGTCGGTCCCGGCTTCCGGGTGGATGCCGGGCCAGAAGGTTCCTTGCCGCCTGGGGCGGCGAGCCCTTTTCGCGACCCGCAACGGGTCACAATCTGCAAGGAGAGACGCCATGGGTCTCGTGAGTCTCGAAATCCAGTCCCGGACCACCACCGGCAAGAACGCCAACCGGAGGATCCGCGCCGCCGGTCGTATCCCCGCCGTCCTGTACGGCAAGGGGCGTGAAAGTGAACTGATCAGCATCGACGCCCACAACTTCGGGGTCGTCATGATCCACCTGAGCGGCCGCACGGCCCTGTTCTCACTGGAGCAGGAAGGGCGCGACGAGGAAATCACCGCCCTGTTGCGCGAGGTGCAGCGGAACCCCGTGACCGACGAGGTCCTCCACCTGGACCTGATGGAGATCCCTCGGGGCGTGCCCGTCACCGTACCGGTGCAGGTCGAGATCAGCGGTGAATGCCAGGCCGTCAAGAACGGCGAGGCGACCGTGGCCCAGACGCTGGATTCGGTGGAAATCAGTGTCCGGCCCCGGGATCTGCCCGAGTTCCTGGAAGTGGACATCTCCGAGCTTGAACTCCATGACAAGATCTTCGTGCGCGATCTGCATCTGCCCGCGGGCGAGCTGGTCACCGACCCCGACCTGCTGGTCCTGAACATCAAGCCCCAGATCATCTTCGAGGAAGTCACCGAAGAGGCCGAGGGCGAAGAGGGCGCCGAGGGCGTCGAGGGTGAAGAGGGAGCTGCCGCAGGCGACGCCGAAGAAGGCGAGGCCAAGGACGGCGACTAGCTGTCCCGATGATCCCGCTGGAGGCCGGCCCCTTTACCGGGTCGGCCTTCGTCTTGATCAGGAGTGAGGGGAGTCGGGATGACCGACAGGGTTTTGATCGTGGGTCTGGGCAATCCCGGCGTCAGGTACGCCGCGACCAGGCACAACGTGGGCTATCTGGTGGTCGACAGGATCGCGGCCGAACTCGGTGTCGGGTTCGCAGAGGTCCACAGGCTGTATCAGGGGGTCGATTGCCGGTATCACGGACGGGATCTGGCCCTGATGAAACCCCTGACCTACATGAACCGCAGCGGTGCGGCGGTCCTGGCCTGGCTGGCGGGGGAGAGACCCGCGCCCGCCGCGGCAGGTGCCGGGGAGGACGCTGCTTCGCCCGGCGAGCCGGGAATCCTGGTGGTCTGCGATGATCTGAACCTGCCCCTCGGTACGGTGCGTTTGCGAGCCTCGGGCGGCAGCGGGGGCCAGAACGGTCTGGGGGACATCATCGCCTCGCTGGGCAGCGAGGACTTTCCGCGCCTGCGCCTGGGCATCGCACCCCTGTCCGGGGTTCCGGAACCGGAGGCCTGGGCGGATTACGTGCTGGCCGGGTTCGCCGAGGACGAGAAGCAGGTCGTGGAGGAGATGATTGTCCGCGCCGCCCAGGCCGCCCTGGACTGGGCCGAATACGGCGTCGAGCACGCCGCTTCGCGCTTCAACCGGCGCGGTCGTCCCGCAGCCGAAGACTGACAGCCGAAGACTGACGCCTTGCAGAACTGGCCTGTTTGGCTTATACTTGCCCGTCGGTCGTTCCGCCGTGCCCGCAAGGGGCCTGCCGCGGCCGCGAACAACGCCATAACCCAGCTGCAAAGCTGAGTGATCGCATCCCTACCTGGGTCGACATCGGCGGCGGTCGTCAACCGATCGCACCGATGAAAAAGGTGACCTGGGTCGTTCTGTCCGAAGGGAGGTGAAACCAGTGAAGAAGTACGAACTTATTTTCATCCTGCAGGCCGATCAGCCGGACTCGGAGATGGAAGCCCGCGTCCAGCGCGTCAAGGAGATCCTGGCCGGTCATGAAGGTGAGATCACCCAGGAGAACCACTGGGGGGTACGCCGTCTGGCCTACGAGATCGAGCACGAGAACAAGGGCAACTACATGTTCCTGAAATTCAGGAGCAATGGTACCGCCGTCGAGGATCTCGACAAGTTCCTGCGTCTGGACGACAAGGTGCTGCGGCACCTGGTGGTCGTGGACGATGAGTGGGAAGAGCGGAACCGCAAGGCGCGCGCCAAGCGCAATGTCACCCCTGCGGCCGAGGCTCCCGCCTCCGCCGAGTAGGGCGACAAGCAAGGTCTTAAACAGCCTGCGCGGCCGCTAGGCCCGCGGGCAGGAGGAGAATCCGGTGGCTCGTAAGAATCTTCGGATCAAGAAGAAGAAAAAGACGAGGCGGCACGGGAAGCAGAAGGCCTGCTTCTTTTCCAAGAACGGGATCGTCGCCATCGATTACAAGGACGAGGAACTGCTCCGGCGTTTCATCACCGAGCGCGGCAAGATCGCGCCCCGGCGGAACACCGGTACCAGCCCCCGTTTCCAGCGGCCTCTGGCGACGGCCATCAAGAGGGCGAGGCACCTGGCCTTGCTGCCGTTCGTCAAGGAATACTACCGCTAGCAGGGAAGCGATTGTGAACGCAGCGGTTCCGTGATCCGGCCCGGCCGGACGCAGGGACCGCCAACGGTGGGCAAGGTGGTCATGGCTCGGTTCGGGAACCTGCCTCTGGTCCTGGTCGCGGTGATCACGGTTCCGGTGATCGTGGTGATGCAGGTTGCGACCGACGGCGGTGCTGCGCAGGCGCAGACCGGCGGCATACTGGCGTTTCTGGCCTTGCCGTTGCCGTTGTTCCTCTCGGTGCTCTGGGGCTGGTCGCTCATGGCGCTGCATCCCCGCCGCCTGGTTCCGGTGGCTGCCCTGGTGGCCCTGGC
>Ga0164318_10005765_pt1 | contig 11980 bp, 6 predicted proteins | sample GuaBasSedimGuay9_FD_113734 | JGI IMG/M metagenome (GOLD analysis project Ga0164318, IMG submission 113734) | Subseafloor sediment microbial communities from Guaymas Basin, Gulf of California, Mexico - Guay9, Core 4571-4, 0-3 cm | ecosystem: Environmental > Aquatic > Marine > Hydrothermal vents >... | reverse complement strand
GGAACTAAGGTGATTAATGGTGTGCCCGAAGCCACTTATATGCCGTATAAAGACATTGCATCACAGCATTGGCGGACGGTATTTATAGCGTTTAGAATAATTGGTGCGGCAATTTTGGTGCCTTTTTGGGAAGAACTTATGATAAGATCAGCAGTTCCGCGTTTCATTGAAGATGAATATTATCAGCGCGTTCCAATCGGATATTTTTCAAAGCGGGGATTTTTAATTACTTTAGCCCTTTTTACAATGAGCCATCCATGGTGGTTTGTAGCAGTAATTTGGGGAGGATTAACTTTCTGGCTTTATTACTATAAAAGAAATTTGCAGTTGGTTATTGCCGCACACGCGGTATCTAATTTACTTCTTGCGATATATGTTTTATGGTCAGGGAATTATTATTTATGGTAAATGTTTAAAACCTTGTAATATTTTACCCGTTTTTTTAGCTTGAACATCCCATTAGTTCTACTTTTAAGTAGTTTTTAAGGGGCGACTAATTATTCATCGTATAACTTTCTTTTTTTCTTTCTGATCATATATTTTCCGGGTATGATATCAAGCATAACGCAATGCGTTGCCGGAACGAGGCTGAAATCCTTAACTGATGCCGGAATAAGAATAGAAGTACCAGGATGGAAGTCAACGTCTTCAAACAAGCCTTCCGGAGAAATAATAGTACCATGCCCTTGAAGGTTGCTTATGATTCTGAAACGATTAATAGAATATTCGTGAATAGGTTCTCTGAAATCATAATAATAGAAGGAGAAATGTTCATTAACAGACAATCTATAGTGCAAATGCTCAACTTCAACCGGTTTTAATTTTGGCAAACCGATATCTCTGAAGCTAAGAACATCCAACGCTTTCTCCACATGCAAAGCTCTTTTATTACCCTTATTGTCCGTTCTGTTGTAATCATACAAACGGTAAGTCACATCTGAGTTTTGTTGAATTTCAGCAAGAACGAGCCCGCTGCCGATGCCATGAACAGTACCTGTAGGGACAGATATCGCATCGCCTGTATCAACATTATAAGAATAAATAATAGATTCGATTTTATTTTTTTCGATAGCTTTTTTAGCTTTGTCTTTTGTAATGCCGGCTTTAAATCCGCGAATTATTTCAGAATCCGGCATAGCATCAACGACGAACCAGGCTTCAGTTTTACCGAGATCATTTTCGTGTCGCAGGGCATATTTATCATCCGGGTGAACTTGCAGGGATAATTTTTCTTCTGCGTTAAGGAATTTTAATAAAAGCGGAAACCGGTCTCGGTATTGATCGACTTGCTCGCCGAAAAGGTCTTCCGGGAATTTTAATCTGAATTCTTCTAAAGACATGCCTGCGAACTCACCTGAGTCGATAATAGAGATACCGTCTTTTCTATCGCTGATTTCCCAGGATTCACCGATAGAATCATTTGCCGGTAATTCTCTGTTAAATAAAGTTGCGAATCTTCTACCACCCCACATTTTAGCTTTGTAGATTGGTTTAAATGTCATAGGATAAAAAGATACCATTGACTTACACTCCATTTTTTGATAAAATTTTTAAAGTTTTAAGACTTGAGTGGGGAATTAGCTCAGTTGGGAGAGCGTCTGGCTGGCAGCCAGAAGGTCACCGGTTCGAACCCGGTATTCTCCACCATTTTCACGCCGAGAATTCTTACAACAACTATTTCCAGATAGTGTTACTCAAATCAATATAATTCAAAATAGCGCTATATAATATCATTTTTGGCATATAATTGCAATTTCATTAAATTTTTGACAAAAAATTTGAAAAATGTGGTTTTAAATTCATTTGCGTTTTTAGGCTAATTTTATTATAATCTACAGACTATATGTTAAATTAATAATGTCTTAACAAAAGAAAGAATTTATGTTCGCGGGCTGAACAGGTAATAATTATGTCATGGTTGACGAAACTATTTGCTGCTAATAAAAAGCAGTTGAATTTTATTTTTCCCGAGCGATGGGTTGATTTACACTCGCATATCCTTCCCGGTGTTGATGATGGTGCCGGAACATTAGAGGAGTCGGTTGCGATGGTAAGTTACGCAGCGGAAATAGGGATTACACATATAGTAGCGACGCCGCATTTCAGTGATTTATTTCCAACATCTCGGGAAAATAAAGAGACAGCGTATAAAGCATTAAAAAAAGCTGTACGAGATGCAGGAATAAAAATAGAAATAATTAGCGGCTGGGAAGTTAGCTTTACGGATATTCATGTTAAACGGATTCTTGATGGCGAAAATTTTACTATTTCAGGTAGTAATAATTATACTTTGCTTGAACTTCCGAATGGTTTAAACAGAGTTACAGTGATAGAAGGTTTTTTTTCTTTAATGATTAAAGGGATTAAAATCATATTGGCACACCCGGAAAGAAATAGTCTGATTCAGCAGGATATTGATATAATTAAAGACTTGCGTCTTCGAGAAGTAAAGATACAAGTTGATGCAGAAAGTATTATTGGAATACACGGAAAAAAAGCTAAGAAAATAGCCTTTGAATTATTAAAAAGAGATGAAGTTGATGTGCTAAGTTCCGACGCACACACTCTCATGGGATATAAGAATTATAATCATGCATGTAAAATAATAAATGATAATTTTGGCGAAGAAACCATAAACAAAATAATAAATATTGTACCTTCATCAATAATGGGTATAAATTAGAGAACAATTTTTAAAAAATGGAGTAGTATGGAAAACAACAACGGAACAATGGGAAATAATCAGAAAGAGACTAAGGAACGTGATTTTAGAATGTATGCGAGAATACTATTAAAATACGCTCCTTTAATAATTGGAATTACAATTGCCACAACAGCTATAGCGTTTATTTATTCTGTGATGGCAAAAGAAGTGTTTGAAGCAAGCTCGATGCTGCGCATAGAAAGAGGTAATATGAAAGCGCTTCCAGGACTTGATAACGCGTTTTATAATGGCGGAAGAGATTATGATTTTTTCCAAACGCAGATCAAACTCTTCCGAAGTAGAAGTCTGATAAGGGCAACGTTGAAAGAACTTTCAGATATGGGCAAACCGTATTCTCCGGAAAGAGCGATTGCGGAAGAGCAGAAGATAAACTCTTTTCTTAAGAAAGTAAAAGTAAAGCCTGTGCCGCGAAGTCAGCTTGTCCATCTTTGTGTTGATGACGGTAGTCCGGATAGAGCGTCATTATATGCAAATGTATTAGCGAAAATGTATATTAAACAATCTGTTGACGGTAAAATGTCGATAGTTAAGCATTATGGTGAATGGTTTGAATCACAGGCAAAAGCACATGAAAAAGTAATTCGAGATCGGGAAGAGAAATTCAAAAAATTCAGGCAGAAAAATAATATTGTTGAACTTAATATTGATCTTACGGCAAGCAAAGATAATTTAAAAAGGTTACAATCACAGTTAAATGATTTGCAAAAAGAGATTGCAAGCAATGCTAATCCTGATGAAGTTAAAGCGTTTGAGCTTGAGCAGAAGAAAGCTGGAATACAGGAAGAAATAAAACGTGAGAAAGCCCGAATAATCGAACTTGACAATTTAAGCGCGCAGTATAATTCATACAAAAAGAAAATACAAGCGGCTCAGAATTATTATTCATTGTTATTAAGCCGTGCAGAAGAATGGACATCAACCAAGGAAGAGTTTGACCCGCGGAATATTAATATTATTGACAAAGCGAAACCGCCTCTTAAACCTATTAAACCAAGGAAGACTGTAAATGTTCTTTTTGGGATGGTTTTTGGCATTATATTAGGTGTAGGAATCGCATTTTTCATAGAATATCTTGATGACACAATTAAATCTCCAACTGATGTGGAAAACTTCTTGAAAGTTCCATTTCTCGGATTAATACCAACAGTTTCATCAAATCAGGATTTAACTGCAATTGAGAATATAGTTGAGAATCAGCCCAAAGGAACAATAGCGGAAAATTACCGGGCGATAAGAACAAACATTCTTTTTTCATCAGACCGTCCGGTAAAAAAATTAATTGTAACAAGTACCGGACCTTCAGAAGGAAAAACGACAACCGCGGTAAATATAGCGGAAGTTATGGCACGGGCAGGAGACAGAACGTTAATAATTGATGCTGATATGCGCCGTCCAAGAATACATAAGATTATTAAACTGGAAGGAGATGAAAAAGGATTTAGCAATTATTTAACCGGTAATGCGACTTTAGATGAAATTATTCATAAGACTCCTATAGAAACGTTGTTTGTAATACCCGCGGGACCAATTCCTCCAAATCCTGTAGAAATATTGAACAGCCCTCGTCTTAAAGAGCTTCTAAATAAGATAGGCGAAAGATTTGATAGGATTATAATTGACACACCGCCTGTTATTGCTGTTACTGACGCGGCTATTCTTGCTCGAATGGCTGATGGAGTAATATTTACTGTTTGCGGCGGGCGGGCTCACAAGGACATTGTCAAGCGTGGAATTAATGGGTTGATAAAAGTTGGCGGAAATATATTTGGTGTGATTCTTAATAATGTAAATATATATCGCGCGAGTTATTATGATTATTACTATTATAATTATTACCGCTATGCTTATGGTTATGGTTATCGCGAGAAGACGGAAGACAAGAAAAAAAGGAAAAAAACCCGCAATAAAAATAAACATGACACATCGCAATTATAAAATATGAAACATATGCCTCCGGAAAAAATAATTATGTGGCTGATGGTAAGTTTGCTTGCCGTTTCATTGTTATTTTGTTTAAATTTGCTTATTGTTGAATATATACGCATTTTTATATTAGGAGTTGCACTGGCAATTGTATGCATCTCTTTTCCAGGTGAATTTCACAATAGTTATATTAGAGTATGTTTTATTGCAGGTGCTTATGCATATGTATTATGGCTTTTTGATCCGGCGGTAAACGGTGTTGATTTTTTTGGAGAAGGAGCAAAAGCATTTAACTTTTATCGAGTTGTTTCGCTTGGTATATTGTTAATAGCGATTATTATATGGATATTCCCACTACTTACGAAAAAAGTATCGTCAAAATTTTTTTTTGGTAAATTTACCAAAAATGATGTTTATGTTTTTATTGGAATTCTATCGATTGGCGTACTGTTAGCATTGATGGAAATTATGCGCGCGTATACTGAAAAGACAAGTGTAATAGACGCGGCATTAAAAGGCACGAAATTAATTGATTGTGCTTTAATATATATACTTATATTACGTGGAACGTCAGGCAAAATGGTTTTTGAAAAAGAGAGAGTTTATACTTTATTGTACGCTTTTCTTTTCTTTAGTGTTTTTACGAGCCTTGTCGGAGCGGGACGTGCCGCTGTAGCGTATTATCGTGTTAGAATTCCTCCAAAACTTGAGAAATCGACAGGAGCGATAAGGCAAAGAGAACTATCAAAGATGCGTGAAAAATTGCTTCGCATTTTTTCGCTTAATTCTCATGAAGCCCTTGTAGTTTACGAAGCCGGATATGTTGCAGGGGAGAGAAATTGGAAGGAATCTTTGAAAAAGTTGGATAAGGCGTCAAAAATGCCGAGATTAGCAATAGATGAAGAAAAGCTTATTGCAGAAATTAAAATGGGGTTATATTCAAAAGCGATTCAGCGTCTTGAGAAGATGCCTTTGCATTATCATTTTGCATCATTTGCTTCCGATGAAGTCATAAATGATTTACTTGTAAAATTGAAGAGTAAAAATGTTACTTTTGCCGATTATTATCTTGCCGGATTATTTTATATGCATTTAGGAGATAATGATAAAACTAAGAAATATCTAACGGAATCTCTTTCGTATTTTAAAAATAACGCAAATGCTTTATACTTTTTATATGATGGCGATGAAAAAAAACTGAACTTACACAATACTTTTGAAATGCCGGCTGCAGGTTGGCTGCATCCGCGAACTTCCGATAAATCTGTTGAAAAATATGGAAATATTCTTACAATTGTAAATAATCAACAGATTGAAGGTAAGTTATGGGTAAAACCGGGCAAATATAAAGTTACAATTATGGCACGAGATGCAGGGACACCGATTGAAAAGGCAGTAGCTTCAGGTTTTGATCCGAGTTGCAAAATACGGGTATGGATAGATAATACATTTGAAAGTTTACGTGTAATATCAACTAACGGAGTTTTTAACGCTTACACATTTACCGCGGAGATTGAAAAAGAGCCTTCGGATGTTATTATTGAATTTACAAATGACACATATAATAATTCACGAGGATGGGATCGCAATATTTCTATATCAAAAATTACGTTAGTAAAAAATAGAAAGTTAAAAATTAAAGGAGAAGAGTAACAGCTTGCCCTATCATAAACGGGTTTAAAATTAATTGTTAATTATTTAGCGACAATATAAATAAGAATATAAAAAAATGAAAACTTCTAAGTTCAGTAAAAATATTTTGATGGTAAGCCTTATCGGTATTACTTTGTTTACTTTCGCTTTCCATATCAGGTATTCACAAAGAAATATAAAAATGGATGACCTAATGCGAATAGAAGCTGTAGCTCCAAGCGTTGCAAGCCAGAATATTGTTAGAACATTAAGAAAAGCGGTAGTTTATGATTTGAATTATTTAAATCAAATCATTTTTTATAGTTCACATAAAGGTAAAATAGTTTATCCGATTGGCAAATTCAGAATATGGGACGGGTTTATGGCAGTCCTTGCAGTTCTTATGATTTATCGTGTGGGTTGTATGTGCGGCAGTAAATTCACCGGTTTTTTGAGTGCGATTATTATGGCTCTTATTCCTCCATCGCTTTGGGGAGATCATGCATCGAGGATATTTATTGTTCTTCTTAATTTTGAATTACTAATAACGGCTATTTCAAAGGACACAATATCGCGATGGGTATTTTGGTCGCTATCAACTGTTTTGCTTTTTAGCACAGGAGTTTTTGCTGAAGCATTGCTTCTTCAAAGTTGGTTTTTGGCTGTTTTAATTATCTTAATACTTTGGTCGGTTGGTACAAAGGTTTTGCCTGAATGGAAGAAATTTATTAATTTGGCACATGACGCAAGAAGGAAGAAAAGAAAAAGTTTATGGAAAAAAATTCAAGGTGATACCGGCTTTTCACGTTATATAGCAGCCGCGATATTTGTTGGTGTAATTGTTATGGCTTTGAGTATTACCGGCGGACTTTTTATTTCCTCATCCATATTATCCGTGGAAGGACTTGCAGCTGTCATTTTACTTGCTTTTGGAATGACATTTATCACATCTATTATTCTTATTGCTCTACCAATTTTCCATCGTGAGCGAAATATAATATTGGATTGGCTTGTAGATTACAAAGCAGGTAAAACAACAAGATTGCCATATGAAGTATTTACGACTTTAAAATCGGGAGTGATACTTAGGGTTATTTTTTCTTATTCAGCTGCAGCCTTATTTTTTCTACCGTTTTTCTTTGTTATTTACAAAGGAATAAATATTTTTATTGATACTTGGCAGGTGGGCAAATTAAGCGCTTTTATTAATGATTCATCAAATATAATTTACGGATGGTTTTTTCTTGCTTTGCCTGCTGTTTTTCTTTTAATTACAATAATATGTTATATTTTTCGAGGCGTTTCCCGTGGTAGATTAATCGGTGCAGTTTCGTTGTTAATTATGAGCAGTATATATATTATTCAGCAAAGATATGCGGTAATTTCCACACCGTTTTACATAATTTGTGTTGCAGGTATTTTAGCGACAATAGTCGAAATGTTTTCACATTTATTTGTAAAACAAGATTCGAAATATAAAAATGCGTGATGTTTGAAAATCCCTTCACAGATGATATGAAAAATACTATTAATAACTTTTTCGGTATAAATGAAAAAGTATTAAAAGTATTGTTTTGGATTTTAATAGTCGTTGTTTCCCTCTTACGAATTAATAACATCTTAGCCGTGGGATTAACTACATTAGAAGCTGACACGTTAACTCGTCTAAGCACAATTACACCATTTACTTTTTCCCACATCTTACAAGGCATTTCATGGCGCGAGCCACTAACTACAATAATAATGCGTCTGAGTTTTTTATGTGGTGAACCACCGGTTTACGGGAGATACATTTTCGCGGCTTTTGGTGTTTGGAGTTTGTTGCTTATCGCCGGAATTGCGCGCAGGAACAATAGTTTAATTGCCGGATTAGCCGCAATAATCATTGCCGGTTTTTCAACCACACTTATTTTATCATCGCAGGAGATTTCTAAAACTGCTTTGATAATCTGGGCTGCGTTAATAGTACAATGGGCATTTTCGTTATTAAGGGTATCACCCAATCGGAAAAATGTCATAGTTTACTTAATTTTGGCATTAATAGGACTCTTATTTTCGCCGTTGATCTCTTTCGTTATTTTAGCGCATTTGATTTGGTTTGTAGTTTTCTCGATTTTGGCACGAAATGACAAACCGACCTGCGTTATTTATAAAATTGCCATAATTGGCGGATTAATAATTACCGTACCTTTTTTTGTTCTGCAATGGATGGCGTATAATAAGATTAGTTTAATGTTACTGTCCCCTCCAAATTTCTTTACAAATTTGTTGATGGATATTTCGTGCAACATAGCTAAACCAGATTTACAACCTGCTTTATTTATTATATTTTCTTTAGCCGTTCTCCTTTCTGTTATTCATAGTTGCATTAAGAAAAAGGGCGATGCGCGCATTTTGGGAACTGTTGTTTTCATTACTTTTATTATGTGGTTATTTTCACCATATAAAAGTATGCGCCCAGTTAATAGTTCTTTTCTTTTGCCGTTTGTTATTCTTCTTGTTATTCAAGGTTTCATTGAAACTGCGAAGACAATATCAAAATTTCGGGGATATTTAGGAAAAATTATTAAGTTTTGTTTTACGGTTTTTGTAATTGCGACAATTGTTGTATGGGGATATGGACAATATAAATTATATCAGAAGAAATTGCAGAATAAAATCGTATGTGATTTATCTTCTTCAACTGCTTTTCTTAAAAAAGTGGTGAAGTCAAACGATAAGATTATATTGGTAAGTAATATTGATACACGTGACTGGCTGAGAACGCGTTATTATTTTTATGATTATTTAACAAGTAATGCCAAAGCTTCTTTTGAGTGCGTTAATAAAATAGAGTGGATGACAAATTCATTAAGTTATTTGCCTGATTCAAATTCCACTTTATGGCTTGTCGGCTCATACGGACTTGGTAAAGATTGTTTACAAAAACCTTACAAAAAGCTCGTTTTTTCATACGCGCTGCCTGTTGTAAATATAATTCCAATTTCAAAATGGGATAAATTTAAATATCTTAATTTATTACAAAAAGCAAAGTCATCAGCGCCGAGGAATCTAATAATTGGAAAACAATTGCTGAATTGGTATCTTAAAAGTAATAAGAATGATTTACGCGCATGTATTACTAATTATTTTAATGGAGACGATATTAACGATGTGTCAGGTTCAAAATTACTTAAGAAAGCAGCGGCGAACCGGTTGATATATGTTTGGAATGAATATACCGCCACGAATTTTTATAAATTTGATAAATTTATAAATAAAGCCCGAGGGCTTGGAATAGATAATGAACGGGTTATTCATATATATTCTTTGTTTATAGAAAATGCTTTAAGAAACACGAACTTAATAATTGCCGTTAATGCTGTTAATTCCGCTCAGAAAATTGATCCCGAAAATCCGTTTCTAAATCGTTTGGCCGCCAAAACCGAACTTCTAAAAAAAACAAAAAACTTTAATAAAATAATTGACCTGAACAAGCGCGCCGCGGAAGAATATAAAAAGCGCTATGGTAAAAAGTTTATAGATGCGGAGTTTGCAAACGCTATTACTTATCGCGCGATAAGTAATTATGACGCTGCATTAAGAAACTGTAATGATGTTCTTTCATATTACACTGATGAACTTAAAATGCCTGCTTCGATTAAAATGAATTTTACGAAAAATGGTAATAGTATTAGAAAAAAATGGTCAGACAATCGATTTGCATGGATCGGAAGATGCAATTCATTTATTTCATCACTTCTAAACGAGACAGGTGATTATGAAAACGCAATTCTTTGGGAAGCAAAAAATCTTGACGAACATAATAGCGAAGCGCGACGTTCTACCGCTCGGGAACGGCTTGCAAGGATGTATATTAAATTAGGAGGAATAGATAAAGCGTATCAATATTTCATCTCATTGGCAAATTCAACGACTTCAGACAGTAAGCGTATAAGCTGGAAATTAGAAGGAGCACAGTTGTATGTAACTATAGGGGACACAGTTTCTACTTATGATACATGGGAAGACTTACAAAAGGAAATAGAGAAACTACCGATGAAGGAACGATGGAAATGGTCAAAAGATAAAAGATATCAGCGTGTGCTTAGATATCTAAGTAACAGATCACAAATCGATATTCGCGATCCTATAATTGAATCTCTTGGAAAAAGAGCTGAAACTGAAACGAATGTAATGATTGCCGCACGATTACAAGTACAAATCGCGGAAATATACAAATGTAAACTTCAGTATAATGAATCTGATAAAATGTTTAAGTCAGCAAGAAAAACAGCGCCGTTATATTTTGATGCTTATCTTGCGGATAGCCTGCTTAATTACAGGATGAAACGATATAAGAAAGCGGAAAACGTTTTTACAAACATTGATGAAATTATTAAAGTAAACAATACAGCTAATAAAATAACTCAAGACTGGCGTTATATTATTCTGGATTTGCTTGTTAAAAAAGGAATACCTCCTTCTTTGGAAAACGTTCTTTCAAAAATTGATGATATAAAACCTAATTTGAATGACGCATCAGAGTATTATAATTATTGCGGCAATGTGCTTGCGTGCTACGGTAAGTTTGATTTAGCAACGAATCAATTTACGATTGGTATTCAAACAAATCAGCTGAATTTACAAAATTATCTTGACCTTGGTTATCTTATTTGTAAATATTCTAATTCAGTTGAAGCCGGGAAGATAATTGACAGAATTATGTCTTTAGGTTTACCGAAAGAGCAGAAAAGGCTTCTTGAAACTGATTGGCGATTTATAATATTACATCATATAAGTGTACGCCCGTATAATTTAAAAGAGTAGAACTATGAATTTATTGCAAAAAATTATATTATTATTATTTACTGTAACAGTTTTTAACAACTTGAATTGCGTGGCTGAAGCTAAACAGACAAAGTTGTATGATTATGTACAAAAGATTTCAAAATGGATTAAGCCATTGCCGCTTCTTTATGCACAAAAAAGTGACAAGCGCAGCGAATATAAAGACATGATGAAAATACTCAGTTCGCTTATGAATAGTGGTGACACGCTGGTAATAATGACTCCTGACGGTGATTACGCGGCTTTTGATTACACACTAAGAAATAAAATTGTTTTGAATGCAATTCCATACGAAAAATTAAATGCCGAATTTAATGACTTGCTTAATCAACACAATAGAGTATGGGTTGTTGTTGTTGATCCTCGAGCAGGTTGGCAGGCACAACCTCCATCGCAGTATTTGTCTGAATTAAAAAAGAATTATGTGGATCTTCCGTTGCCGATGCCTACTTATTTTGCCGATAAAAATGTGGCTGTTGGATCAACTAATTTTTGGCTTAACAAAGCAAGACTTCTGGAGAAAGTGGCTGTAATCAGTCCGGAAAGCAGAAACCCTAGATTATACTTGCGTTTGGGACAGGTATATAGAAAATTCGGCAAACTTGATAAGGCGGTAAAAGCATACCAGAAAGGGACACAACATTTTCCGGAAGATCCGTTTTTGCATAGGGAACTTGGGGAATGCTATTACTGGGAATATTCACCGCCTTTGCTTGTAGAATCGATTAAAGAAAATCGAGTTGCCAACCAATGTCATATTAGTAAATTCGGAAAGCCAAAATACGATGCGATGTTTAACATAGCAATGGCATATAAGGATCTTGGAGAACTAACTAAGGCTCAACTTCAATACAATGATATTTTACGATC
>Ga0164318_10005764_pt1 | contig 11982 bp, 5 predicted proteins | sample GuaBasSedimGuay9_FD_113734 | JGI IMG/M metagenome (GOLD analysis project Ga0164318, IMG submission 113734) | Subseafloor sediment microbial communities from Guaymas Basin, Gulf of California, Mexico - Guay9, Core 4571-4, 0-3 cm | ecosystem: Environmental > Aquatic > Marine > Hydrothermal vents >... | reverse complement strand
TTCTTAGTGTCTTAGAGGTAAAAATAATGAGAGTTAAACCACAAAGCACACGAAGTACACAAAGAGGAAATTTAAAACTTAGTGTTTTTAGTGACTTAGTGGTAAAAAATAATGAGAGTTAAACCACAAAGGCACAAAGTGTACAAAAAGGAAATTTAAAACTTAGTGTTCTTAGTGTTTTAGTGGTAAAAAATAACGAGAGTTAAACCACAAGGGCACAAAATGCACAAAGAAGAAATTTAAAAATTTAGTGTTCTTAGTGTCTTAGTGGTAAAAAAATAATGAGAGTTAAACCACAAAGCACACGAAGTACACAAAGAGGAAATTAAAAACTTAGTGTTCTTAGTGTTTTGAAAAGTAGTGAAAAAAATGGAAAAATTATTGTTGATTATGACTGCTTTATACTCTTTCACAGTTCCTTCCTGTAGTGCGCCAATAGATAATTCCAATTTGATTCCGACATATAAGCCGGATGACAAAGTGAAAATGGAGGGTACATCTCCGGAATGGCTTAAATCATTAATAATTGTACAATTGCGAATAGAAACTTCGGCGTTGAACGGTGATTTCAATAGTGCGGTTAACCTGTTAGACCATTATTCAGAAGCGGGTATAAACGGGCTTTGGATAAACCCTGTATATGCTCGCGTCAATGCTCATAACAACGGATACATTGGTTTTGGACCTCATCTTTTTGATGATAAGATTACGGGAACAAATGATATTGAAGCGGGATTCAAAGCGGCAAAAGAATTTGTTGACGAGGCACACAAGAGAAACATCAGGATTTTCTTTGATATTGTTGATTGGGGCATAGCGACAAACAGCCCGCTTGTAACCGAGCATCCTGAATGGATTGGGAATTACAATTCCAACTGGAGGGGTTATAATTTCAAATATGATAATGCCGCATGGCGTGAATGGTTTGTACAACAAGCGACAAACTTAGTTTTCAGAACCGGGATTGACGGTTTCAGGTGTGATGTTGAACCCACTACAACCGGATATTCACTTTGGAAAGAAGTTCGCAGACGATGTTACGCGAACGGAAGAAAAATATGTATAATATCTGAGCATTACAGCACAAGAAACGGAGTGTATGATTTCGAACAGAATGGGGTGGGGTATGTTCACAAAGAAGATTGGGTGAAAATCCGTGAAAGCGGTAATTATTATATTTCGAATAATATTGTTGACAGTGTTAAAACCGGAGTTGCAATTGGAATACCTGAAGCCCGGCAGGGTCGGGGAAGATTTTACACTTACAACATTTGCAATCATGATTCTTCGAATCCCATTATTTGCGGTAATGTCATTAAGTTTGGTTATCAGGCGATTTTGGCGCCGTTTATTCCGATCTGGTTTATTGGGGAGGAATGGAACAATCCGAAGGAAACGGCTTCGGTTTTATATTTCAATAAAATAAGCTGGAGTGAGAAAAAGAAGAAATCCAACTCGATATTTTTTGAGAGAGTAAAAAGACTAATAAGAATCAGACGGCAATACCCGGATATTTTCGAGTTTTTTCCGGATAATCATCGTGACTCAAATATTTGTAAAGTTGAAGTGAAAGGGAATAATCTTCAATCTTACGCGCGATATAAAAATGGCAGAGCGATTCTTGTTATTCCGAATAATAATGACACTAACAGTGTTTTTGAATTTATTCCGCCGTACAAAAATACGGGTTTGGATAATGCCGCGAAATTTAAAGCAACTGATTTAATAAACGAAAAAATCATATTAACTAATATGAATAAATCAACAAAAATAATAATAAATATTCCGGCGAATGATTTGTCGGTAATCCTTTTAGAAAATGAAAAAAATTGAAATAAGAAATTTCCGGATGATAGTAATACTGTTCCTTCTGGTGGTAACGGTCCGGAATGCTCGGTCGGCCGACTGGCCCATGTATCGTAATGACGCGGCACGCAGTGGTTATACAATTAATTCTTTGCCTTCCCGTCTAAGTCTTAGTTGGGTAAGAAAGACTGATAGTGGTCCGCAGCCTGCCTGGTCGGGAAAAGACACACGCATGCCGTTTGATTTTGCGTTTCAGCCTGTAGTGTCAAAAGGCATGGTGTTTTTTGGCGATTCATCTGATTGTAAATTATACGCTCTTGATGCCAAAACCGGTTTTGAGAAATGGACATTTTTTACAGAGTCTCCCATACGGTTTGCTCCGGCGATATGGAAAGACCGTATTTTTGTTGTCAGTGATGACGGCTTTCTTTACTGTTTGGCCATCAAAGACGGAAAACTTTTGTGGAAGAAGCGTGGTGGACCTGATGCGGATATGATTCTTGGTAATGACCGCCTTATATCCCGCTGGCCCGCACGTGGAGGTCCGGTAGTTAAAGACGGTATTGTCTATTTTGGTGCGGGAATTTGGACATCTGAAGGAATTTTTCTGTACGCTATTGATGCGTCAACAGGAAAAGTATTGTGGGTTAATGATACGTCGGGAGGGCTTGTTCTTGAACAGCCTCATGGAGGTAACCTTGCCAAGAGTGGTGTTTCAATACAGGGATATCTCTCGGTTGCAGGGGATTCGTTGGTAGTTCCCACCGGCCGTGCGACTCCCGCGCTTTATGACCGAAAGACCGGAGATTTCCTATTTTTTCATCTTATGAAAATGGGAGGAGGCTGGGGACAAAGAAAAGGGTCAGGTCCATTTGTAACTTTTATCAATGAAGATTTATATATTGCGGAAGACGATGTTTTTCAGGCATCGGACGGGTGCTTTATGGTGCGTGGCATACCCGTTTCTTCTTCCGCTGTTTTACCGAAATTAATTGTTTTTTCGCATGGTAATGAAATCAAAGCTATCAAAAAATCTTCGCTGTTCAGCAATAAAAAAGATAAAAAAGGTAAAAATGTCAGGTCACTCGGGGCGATTGATTGGTCTATTCAATGTTCTGATCCTGTCGGTGCGACGATAATTCGTGCAACCGCGTCAAATGAAGCGATGAATTGGCCGAAAGCCACGGAAACGGTTAATCCGCCTCTAATAGTTGCCGGGAATACAATTGTAGCCGGAACTCTCAACAACAAAGTGATTACCGCGGATATGAATTCTAAAACTGTTGTTTCAACAATTAAACTTGATGGCTTGGCAATGGGACTGGCCGTTGCGGACCAGGCGCTTTATGTTTGCACAGATAAAGGAACTATATACTGTTTTGTTGATACCCGAAGAGCCAAGTCGAAACTTCCCGGTCATCCAAAGGAGCTGAAAGTTTCGCGGAATCCAAATCCATACAAAGATATAAAATTCTACGACAAAGTTGCACGCAAAATAATCGAATCAACAGGCATTAACGAAGGTTACTGCGTTGACCTCGAATGCGGGAATGGCGCCCTTACCTATGCTCTTGCAAAAGAAAGCAAACTCCATATTATCGCTATTAGCAAGAACTCAAATCAGGTTGCTTTTGCCCGTAATAAACTGAGCGCGGCGGGATTATATGGTTTGCGGGTGACAGTCATTCAAAGAGACCCATCCAATACCGGTTTACTATCTCATTTCGCGAACCTGGTTGTTTCGGGACAATCTGTAAAGGAAGGTGAAAAAATCGTCCCTGAAAAAGAAATTAAACGACTCCTGCAGCCATACAGTGGTAAGGCATTGGTCGGTAAACCCGCCGAAATGACGCGGTTCGTAGGCAGTCCGCTTAACGCGGCAGGCGAATGGACGCATCAGTATGCCGACGCGGCAAACACGTTATGCAGTTCTGATGATTTGGTGAAAGGGCCGTTAAAAATGAATTGGTTTAAAGATTTTGGGTTTCAAATGCCGAGCAGACACGGTCGCGGTCCGGCCCCCTTATTCAAAAACGGCATAATGATTATTGAGGGAGTTAACGGACTGCATGGGGTTGATGCTTACAATGGTAACGTACTTTGGGAGTATTATATTAAGAACATTCTAAAACCATATGACCAGGAACATCTTGTCGGTACAGCGGGTACCGGGGGGAACATGTGTCTTGATGACGATAGTGTTTTTGTTCGTCATGGGAATCATTGTCTTCGTATTAACATGAAAACCGGGAAATTAATTCGGAAATACACAATGCCGTGTAAAACCGGAGTGTGGGGATTCGTTGCCTGTGAAAACGGTACTCTGTATGGCTCCGGTGCCGACCGGACAGCTGTTGCGCGGTCGCTTTTTCGTGAAACTTCAGACATGAAAGACTTGTTAATTCAATCCGGCAGTTTATTTGCTCTGGCCATAAAAACGGGTAAAATAAAATGGAGTTATAAGGCTGATGCTTCTATTCGCCACAATGCTATAGCCATCGGGAATAACAAAGTTTATTTTATAGATAAGCCTAAAGAAGTTATTGATTTGTCTTTTATTCAGCATAAGAAAGCAACTCTTTCAGATGAAAAAACAAAACCGGCACGATTGATTTGTCTTGATGCCGACAACGGCAAAATCCTGTGGGAACAGAATAATGATATTTATGGTACCACTCTCGCTCTAAGCACAAAGCACAATATATTACTCATGAGCTATCAGTATTCCCAGCGCTCATTTCAGTTGCCGTCCGAGAAAGGCGACCGTCTTACAGGTTTCCGCGCGACTGACGGGAAGCGGCTTTGGGACACAAAAAGCAGGTATATATCACGCCCTATTATCAATGGCGACACAATTTATATGCAGCCGTATTCTTATGATCTGCTTACAGGTAAACAAAAAAAAGATTTCAGAATTATAGGACGGCAACCCGGGGGGTGCGGCCCCATGTCGGGTTCGACACATATGTTACTCTATCGATCAGGAACGTTAGGCTATACTGATTTGATTAAGAATACGGGAACACAAAATTACGGACCCATGCGGCCCGGGTGCTGGATTAATGCTATAGTTGGTGGCGGAATGGTGCTGATGCCGGATGCAACTGACCGTTGTACGTGTAGTTATCTAATAAAATCCTCTGTTGCTTTGGTTCCAAGTAAATAATAACCCCCCACCACAAAAAATGAAAAAAATTATCTTTATTTTTGTTCTGATATTAACCTCTTTAATTGTTAATGCTGAAGTTTCGACCAACTGGACAAACGGAGGTATTGAACCAAAATCCGGTGCGGACGGAACAATTGATTTTACAACTTATGGCGGCTATGATGTTCTTTCGCAAACCGGAGCGATATCCAATAACAGGTACATGTATTTCAAAGTTTCCCAGGATTTTGCTGATCTTTTTAAATATCCTGAAAGTGATGCAACGGTTGAATTCACACTTTTTGACGATACAGCCGGAGAATTCTTTATACAGTATTGCACTCAGGATAATCCTTATGAAACAGTTTCTACCAAAGTTACTCTTACCGGTTTAAAACAATGGACAAATGTCAGCTTTTACCTCTCGTTTCCGGTATTTAATCACGCGGAAAATCTCGGAACTGATTTTAGAACTGCGCGTGAAGCTGATGGATCGCCGAATTTAATTATCAGAGAAGTTAAAGTTATTCAAAATCAATTAAATGAACCTGCCACAACAATACCAGCCGCTACAAATGTTTTTACGTTTCAAGCTGATAAAAATAATTTGCCGGTGCAGCCGGTTGATAATGACCTGGCGCAGTTGCCCGGTGCGACAAACATTTTAATCGGAAACATGCACTCTGCATGGTCACCTGGTAATTTGTATGAATATCTTTTTAACGCGACAAGTAATGGGGGATATGGAGTTGGTTACGCGGATGGCAAAGTTTTGTTTGCTGACAATCAATTAAATACAAGTAAAACCGTTTTTAACGCGCCGACAACAATTAATGAAATCCGCGTGTTCGGCGGCGGACACGGTGACGGTCGCTGTTTCGTTAATTGCAAAATTTATTTTTCTAAAGATGGAGATATTTATAACCGGTTTATTGTTCCGGGAACCACAAACCTTATGATTGGCACCGGTAATGGAGATGATATTAATAATTATACCGCGAATATTAATAACGCGATGGCAAGAGTTTATTGCACTGACGGCACTCCACTCGCCGAAAATATCAGATATATTAAATTAGTTTTTCGCCCCGCGTCAACATTGAGCAGTATTATGGAACTGTATCCGAGTTCTGACGCGATATTAAGTCCCGTAGTTCGCGAAATTGATATTATTGGAACTACAGAACCATCAAAAGCCACGTCCTCAAAATCGTTTGCGTTAACTAATCATATTATAAGCACAAGTTTTTTTCATTGGTACACGAAAAACGGCGGACAATTAAGCGGATCCTGGCTTCCGAGGGACGGTCGCGCAAGCTGGTCTGGAGAGTCAGGCTGGTGGAAGACTCAAATTAAACAGGTTATGCTTGCCGGTATTGATGTTTTGTATGTTCATTTGATTCCGGCTTTTGAACAGCAAAGGATTAATCTCTTTCAGGCTTTGTCGGAAATGAGATACGATGGATATGATGTGCCAAAAGTGGCTCCTTTTTTAGATCCGATAATTACCTGGACCGGGCAACCGAAATATAGTTTGGCAAATGCTGCAAACAGGCAAAAGATTGTTGATCAATACATTCGGTTTTTTAATCAGTATTATTCTGTTAATACAGACGAATACGCTGATGATTATATCGATGTAATTGATAATCGGGTAGCTTTGGACGTCTGGCACCTTGGCAATAATTTCACAAGTATTTCTAGTTTTCAGCGCAGAGATATGGAAGATCCGCTTGCAGCTGAGTTTGGAGCGGAACACCCTGTTTTTTCTAACGGTATTTATATGATTACAACAGAATCGGGAAATACTTTTTCGTTTGCTGATGAACAAGTCAGGCAGTTCCAAAGTCAGGATTATAGCTATATTACCGATTATAACGGAATAAAATCAGACCAGTTAAAACCAGGGTATTGGGACCAGAATATCAGAAACCCGGGCACGTGTTTTAAAAGAGACGGAGGGGTTAATTATTCAAATTCTTGGGTGACTTACCCGGACGCTTTAACTGTCAAGCGTGTCTATATTGAAAGTTGGAACGAATTTGATGAAGGCTCGGGAATCTTTGCCGCGAATCCAATTGATATTTACAGGATCCCTTCAAATACAAGCACGGATGACTGGTCTAAAACAGACGATTCGCTTGAATATATTAAAACTACTTATAGGGGGGCAAGAACATTCAAGCGTTTTGAAATTGGTTCTAAAAATTCTGAAATTATATGGCAGAATATGCCAACAAATATGTTTATCGGCGAAACTAATTATTGTCAGGTCTATGTTAGAAATACCGGATTCGATCTGTGGACATCTAATGACTTATACAGCTTCGGACAAGTTGATAGCGATACGGAAAATTTTGGTCCGGGAAGGTATTATTTCAACGATAATGAAAACGAAGTGGATTTATATCTTGGCATTTTTAAAGGCAGGCCGGTTAAATTTGATGTTAAAGTCATTGCACCTGCTATTTCAGGAATATATGAAACACACTGGAGAATGTTACAGGAAGGTGTTGTGTGGTTTGGCGAAGAAATAACCAACACAATCTATGTTTATCCCATTCCGGAACCTTTCTACAATGCCGGGATTCTGTTTATTATTTATTATTTGATGTTTATTAAACAAAGAAAACTCGTTTTTTCATAATGAATTCGTGATTTTACTATTTCAGATTTTCACTCTAAAACTTTTACAACTGTCCTTTAATTTTATTTTCCGGTGAAAATATTTTTTAAAGGAACGACAAATTATAAACTATGAAAAATTTATTCTTATTTCTAATTCTAATATTTATCTGTAATAATGTTAACGCTGCCTTTTCTGATGAAATCTCTAATTACGGACTTTATCATTGCGATGTGACTAATGTAACTCCCTGGCATACAGAAACTCCGGATGATAATTCAAGCAGCCGGGCCTTTAATCCCGCTCTAATGGAATATCAATCCGAACAACCTGTGCTGACACCCCGTTCAGGCGGTGGATCCTGTTTATATTTTGACGGAAATAATGCCGGTTTATACATTCCGGATTATTCAGGATATATCGGCTGGCCCGGAGATCAGGATACTTTTGTTGCTGATATTTCAGTAAAATGGGAAGAATTGCCCGCGGCATCAGGTGATAATCGTGTTGGTCTTATTGTAGCGGGAACGTGGAATATTTTTTTAAGAAATAACGGTTCCGGGAAAGGGATTATTGAAGTTGTTGTTAAAAACACGGCAGACTTATCTACTTATCTTAGTTCTGATGTTACTTTAAATGCCGATACCTGGTATGATGTTCATGCCCAGCTCAGTAACGGTGTTGTTTCATTAACAATTAACGGAACAACAAAGACAACTGCAATGAGCGGAATGTTAAAACAGGGTTCAATCCAGGTGGAAATTGGTCAGGGGATATATTTACCACGATATTTCAAAGGATATTTAGATGAAATAAGATATGGCTTTTTTGCAAAAGCATTCGGGCCCGAAATCGATAATTCAAACCTTTTGCCGGCGTACAAACCAGATAATGAAGTGAGCATGGAAGGTGATTCACCCGACTGGCTGAAGACTTTAATTATGGCACAATTTCGTGTTGAAACCGTAACTTATGAAGGTGACTTCAGTAACGCTGTAAGAATTTTAGACCATTATGCCAAAACAGGTGTTAACGGTTTGTGGATTAACCCGATATACGAAAGGACAGGCAACAACGGTTATCTGGGTTTTGGTCCTAATTTGATTGATGATAAAATTGCCGGAACGAGTGATATTAATTTAGCATTCAAAAGAGCAAAAGAATTCGTGGATGAAGCACATGCAAGAAATATTCGGATTTTCTTCGATGTTGTCATATGGGGGGTCTCATCAAACAGTCCGCTTGTAAGTGCCCATCCTGATTGGTTTAATCCTTATAATTCAGATATCAACGGGTTCTTTTACAAAACCGATAACACCGACTGGCAGGAATGGTTTATTCAACAAGCTACTAATTTAGTTATCTCAACCGGTGCAGATGGTTTCAGATGTGATACCGAACCTGCATCAACCGGTTATGCATTATGGGAGGAAGTCCGACAAAGATGTTATTCGGTTGGCAAGAAAGTTGGTATTATTTCTGAGCAGTACAGTACACGGAACGGGGTTTATGATTTTGAACAAATCGGTGTAGGATATGTAAGCTTAGATGACTGGGAAAAAGTTCGTGAAAGCGGGAACTATTTTATTTCCAATAATATTGTTGACAGTGTAAAAACAGGTGTTGCTATCGGAATACCCGAATCCGAGCAGGGCAGAGGCAGATTTTACACATATAACCTTAGCAATCACGATTCATTTTATCAAACTTCTTTTGGGAATATTGTGAGATTCGGCTATCAAGCCGTTTTCTCGCCGTTCATTCCCATGTGGTATATTGGTGAAGAATGGAACTGCCAGCCTGATGTTTCCGCGATATTGTATTTCACTAAAATCAACTGGTCAAAAATGCTTAACGAGCCTAATTTCAGATTTTTCGAGAAAGTAAAAAAATTAATCAGGATAAGACGGCAATACCCGGACATTTTTCAGTATTATCCCGCAAATCATCGCGACTCAAATATTTGTAAAGTTAATGTCGCGGGGAATAACCTTCAATCTTACGCGCGATATAAAGATGGTAAAGGAATACTTATTATTCCTAATTATAACGATTCAAGCAGCACGTTTTCATTCGTTCCTCCCTATAGTGATATGGGTATGGATGCCGGTACAATATTTAAAGTTACCGATCTGTTAAATGACGAAATTATTTTTACAAATCTTAATATTTCATCGACTATAAATATCAATATCTCAAATCAAAGTCTGGCTGTGCTTCTCGTGGAAAAAAATGACGGCAGTTTCACCCCTTACGATGATTCCTGGAGTAATATCCTGCTTATGCATTGCGATGATACTAATCAATACTATTGGTTGGAAACAGCTGACGATAATTCAAGCGGACGTTCAGCAGCGCAACCTATTCTGGATATTAATAATACCGCAACCGGCAGGGATGTGACCAAAGAACCCGCATTGATGCCGGGATCACCTTACGGCGGAAGTTATTTTAGCTTTGACGGCATAAATGATGACATGTTAATTCTTCCTTATACGCTGTGGCCTTCAAATAAATTCAGTGTTGTTTGTGATTTTTCTATCAGATGGAAAGATTTACCGCCGGCAGGTGAGTATTCAGCAACTATTCAAACAAAATCCTGGAGAGGTTTCCTTTATAATAACGGCGGTAAAGGCGGAATAAACTTTCTGACCGAAGGGGGAGTGTGGATCACATCACCTGTTCAGCTGGATTCAAATGTGTGGTATTCAGTAAGCTTTCAGGATTTTAACGGAAACGCGACTTTAACGGTTGGCGGAACCGTCACGACGGTGAGTGGCGCGCCAATTGGCGCCTCGACCGCGCACATCAGAATTGGGAATGATTTATACGCTCCGGACACACGTTATTTTAAAGGTGACTTAGATGAAATCAGAGTTGGAATTATTCCTGAACCTTTCTATTCCTGCCCGATGTGCGGCGGGGTATTATTAATTATTTATTATTTAATATTTATTACAAGACATGCTTCCAAGCGTGTCTATGATTAAGGTTTGCTCGAAAAGAATTAAGGGCGAAAGGGAATTTTCCATTATGACCTTACAGGGAGGAAACACAGGCGGGCGGAATATTGACAGGCCGCCGTGTCGCGCGAATGCCGGGGTTGCCCTGCTTTGTTCCATTTCTGCCTTTCAGGCAAATTTTTGAGACTATCCCTTTTCGAAATATCAGCTTGGAGGGACGTTGTCCTCAACGTCCTAATCTTCATAAGCCCAAATGTTTCGACAATTTTTGTCGATGATAATCGACCAAGAATGTCGATTATAATTGAATAAAAAAGACAAATGAAATACACTGTCTGCACTTTTGTCCGAAAAATGTTGGAACTTGCGCCTTTCCGGGCTGAAATGTCTTTACGGAACGGGTATTCCCGAGCGAACAACAGTGAATTCCGCAAAAGAATCACCGAATTGTGTAAAAACGTTTCAATTTGTTATAGACTTATCAGTTTGTTTTTGATATAATGTGTGTAAATGAAAATTTTAACTTTACTGATTAACAATTTAATTTCAGGAGGAAAAATGAAAAAACTAATTATTAAACTCACTCTGATCGCGGCTTTGGTCGTTGTTTGTAATTCAGCTTCAGCTGTTTATACAGATTCACCTGCCAATTTCTTTCTCTGGCACTGCGATGCTACAAACTGGGACGGTGTTGTAGAAATGACTCCGGATGATAATTCAAGCGGACGTGCCGCACATCCGTTGCAAATCAATGTTACAAACGAAGCTGTAATTATGCCGGGATCACCTTATGGCGGAAGTTATCTTTATCTGGATGGTACGGTTCATTGTACCGCTTTCGATGCTTATGCAAATGACAAAGATAATGTAAATATTGACCTTAGTTTCAGAGCGCATGCGTTACCTGATGCCGGTAAGTATGATGTACTTATATCGACACCTAGTACAAGAATTTATCTTTTTGGAAATGTTGTTCGGGCGATAGCTTACAATGATGCTGCCAGTCCAAGCTTTGTTACATCATCTAAGGTTCTCAGTTTAGAAACTTGGTATTCTGTAAGTTTAAGCACCAGTAATAGTAATAATCAATTCCAATTGATTGTTGGTAATGACACCGATGGTTATACAACCAACTTAGCCCCGTCAGCAGACAGTTTGTTTTTCTTAAGTGATATGAAATACGTGCTTTTTGGTTGGGGCGAATGGGTTGCGGGTCGCGAAGCCAATGCTGATCTTGATGAAATAAGAGCATATTCTATTATCCCTGAGCCGATCACAATTGGTTTTATCGGATTAGTAGGGTTTCTTGCTCTCAGAAGAAGGAAATAATTTTAGCTTCAGCTAATCAATTTAGCAGAAGATACTTTTGAGTATCACCTGCTTATAAATCTTAAAACATAATAACAAAAAAGGAGACCGAAAAATGAAAAATCTAATTA
>Ga0164318_10005762_pt1 | contig 11987 bp, 11 predicted proteins | sample GuaBasSedimGuay9_FD_113734 | JGI IMG/M metagenome (GOLD analysis project Ga0164318, IMG submission 113734) | Subseafloor sediment microbial communities from Guaymas Basin, Gulf of California, Mexico - Guay9, Core 4571-4, 0-3 cm | ecosystem: Environmental > Aquatic > Marine > Hydrothermal vents... | reverse complement strand
ATCTTACGAAACGGGAGCTTTAATGTTAACTGGGATTATTTTAGGGCACGAATTTTCGGGGGATGTTATTGAGGTGGGAGATAAAGTTAAAAAAATTAAAATAGGGACAAGAGTAACTGCAAATCCAAATTTGCCTTGTGGTAAATGTTATTGGTGTATACATGACCAAGAAAATATGTGCAAAGATTCTTACGGACTTGGACTAACGCATAATGGAGCACTTGCAGAATATATTAAAGTAAAAGAAGATAGACTCCATAAATTACCTGATAATATAAGTTATGAAGAGGGTGCGATGGTAGAACCGCTTGCGGTCGCGACATATGCTGTACAGGAATCAGGTATTAAATTAGGTGAAAATGCAGTGGTGATAGGAGCTGGTACAATCGGACTTTTGACAATTCAAGTATTAAATGCAGCTGGAGCTGGAAAAATAATAGTTATAGAGCCAGTTGAGTCAAAACAAAAGAAAGCATTAGAAGTAGGGGCAGATGTCGTTTTAAACCCTAAAAATTGGTCAAAAATAAGTAAATTTACCAAAAAAATAGGCGCAGACCATGTATTTGATTGTGTAGCAATTCCTCAGACTATAAATAATACAATGAAAATTGTCAAGAAAGGAGGACACATCACCTTTATTGGAATACATGTAGAGCCATTTCAAGTGGAAGGATTTCTACAACTATTATTGAAAAATATCAGTATTAGAGGCGTATTTTCTTATACAAATGATACATTTACTGACACAATCACATTGCTTGAGAAACGAAAAATAAATGTTAAGCCCTTAATAACAAAAATTATCAAATTAGAAGAAGTCCCCGAAATGTTTAAAATACTCTCCCAATTGGAACATGAGGAGATTAAAGTACTTACTAAAATTCAATAATTTTTCTTATTTTATCAATTTTTATTTATATATTTGACTTAATATCTTCTTTTAACTTATCTAATTTTGTCAAAAGTTTGCTTATATATTGTATTGCTATCTGGTGTTTGTCATATTCATCTCTAAGCCTGTCCATTAAGTCTACAACATATTTTAGTTTCTCAACAGGATTTCTAATATTATTTATTTGTGCCAGTTCTCTTTCGTAAAATTTTAGTCCAGGCCATGATTCTAATAGTGAATCTTGTGAATCGGAAAATTCCTTTAAGTTTTGGTCATCTTGTAGTTGAATACTAAAGTGTTCTTCACTGAAATCAATTAAAAATTTTTTAAATGGAAAATCTTCTGATAATGTATAATATTTTCTCTTTCTGCCTCTACCACGGTTTTCATCTTCTATTTGCTCTTCAAAAGACTCAAGAAAATTGAATTCACTCAACAATTTTAGATGTCTGAGTATCGCTTGCTGCCCAACATCTAGTTCTCTGGAAATTTCGCTAACATAGCATTGTTTTTGAGAAAGTAATCTAAGAATCTCTATTCTGGTTTCATTTCCTAATATTTCTAATAACTTTTTGGCTCTTTTCCATATATCTTTTTCAGACATTTTTTGTCATATTCTCTCAATTAATTCAATGTATAAAAAATATAAATAATTAAAATAATTCCATAAACTTTTTATTTTTGTCACACAAAGTTAATCACATAAAGTTAAAAAATTTTTCGTATAAAATTGTCTAAAATTTTAATAATTATTGAATTCAGTGTTTTAGTATGGTATCTGATGATGAAATAAGACTTCGAGTAGCAGAGATAGACAAAAAGTCAGCTTTTAGAGGCTGGGTACGGATCGATATTGAGGTAATGAAAAAATATAAAATCGAAACTGGTGATATTGTTAAAGTTAAAGGAAAAAAATCGACAGCCGCCATAGTAATTCCTGCACCTCAAGAAGATAAGGGGTCTAGAATAATTAGAATGGACGGTTTAATTAGGATTAACGCAGGAACTGGACTGGGAGAAATAGTTAACATTAATAAAATCGATGTTCTGCCAGCGAATAAAATTGTTTTGGCACCAACTAGAGAAGGAATAAGAATCAACTTGACAAGTGATATAATCAGAGAAAATTTATTAAATAGACCTATCACAAAAGGCGATTATGTTTCTTTGATTAGTAGTAGACCTCAACATTTTCCGGAACTTTTTGACCAATTTATAAATTTTGATAGAGATATTCCTAAAAGTAGTACTTTAGGAGAATTGAGGTTTGTCGTAATCTCTACAATACCAGATGGTATTGTACAAATTAAAAAAAATACAGAAATAAAAATTACGTTTGATGTTGTTAAACCTTCAAGAACAGATATTACGTTGATTTCTTATGAAGATGTAGGGGGGTTAAATGAAGCTATTCAAAGAATAAGAGAAATGGTAGAATTACCACTCAAACATCCAGAATTGTTTCAGACTTTGGGAATTGACCCACCTAAAGGAGTATTACTACATGGGCCACCAGGTTGTGGGAAAACTCTTTTAGCAAAAGCTGTCGCTAATGAATCTGATGCCCATTTTATTTCTCTTAATGGCCCTGAAATTATGAGTAAATTTTATGGACAATCCGAACAACGACTAAGAGAAATATTTAATGAGGCAGAAAAAGAATCACCAAGTATCATTTTTATAGATGAAATAGATAGTATAGCACCCAAAAGATCAGAAGTAACAGGGGAAGTTGAAAGGCGGGTCGTAGCTCAACTTCTAGCTTTAATGGACGGACTTAAAGGTAGAGGTAATGTAATTGTAATAGGTGCAACAAATAGGCCCAATTCGATTGATGAGGCATTAAGACGTCCAGGTAGATTTGATCGAGAAATAGAAATCGGAATTCCTGATATTAATGGAAGAAAAGAAATCTTACAAATTCATACTCGCGGAATGCCACTTTCAAAGGTTGATTTAGATAACATAGCAAAAAGAACGCATGGATTTGTTGGCGCAGACTTGGCTGCCCTGTGTAGAGAGGCAGCAATGTTTTCATTACGTAAAATTTTACCAGAAATTAATTTAGAACAGACTATTATTCCCAATGAGGTTTTACAGAAATTAAAAGTTACTATGGACGATTTTGAAGAAGCAATGAAACGGTTAGAGCCATCAGCATTAAGAGAAGTTATTGTAGAGATTACAAATGTCCATTGGGATGATGTTGGAGGACTAGAAGATGTTAAAAAAGAACTTATTAGAGCTATTGAATGGCCAATCAAATATCCAGAAGTATTTGAACGAATTGGAATCCGCCCTTTAAAAGGAATTTTACTTTTTGGACCACCAGGTTGTGGAAAAACACTTCTTGCAAAAGCTGTAGCTACTGAATCCGAAACAAATTTCATTACTATTAAAGGACCTGAAGTCTATAGTAAATGGGTGGGAGAATCTGAAAAAGCAATAAGAGAGATATTTAGAAAAGCAAGGCTGTCCGCACCTTCAATAATATTCTTCGATGAATTAGACGCAATTGCACCAAAAAGAGGGCTGTATGGCGGTAGCCAAGTCTATGAAAGCGTCTTGAATCAATTATTAGCAGAACTCGATGGTATTGAATCTTTAAAAGGAGTTGCTATTATCGCTTCAACAAATAGACCAGATATTGTAGACTATGCATTACTACGTCCAGGACGATTTGATAAATTAATTCATGTCCCAGCTCCAGATGTTAAAGCCCGATTGAAAATTTTAGAAGTCCACACTAAAAAAATGCCCCTTGCAGATGACGTAGATATTGAGAGCTTAGCCAATCAAACCGAATGGTATTCAGGCGCAGATTTAGAAAACGTATGTAGAGAAGCTGGAATGATTGCAATTAACGAAAATATTGAAGTTAAAGAAATAAATATGAAACATTTTCAAACTGCTTTAAAAGAAATAAAACCAAGTCTCTCTTTGGAAATTATCCGCGAATATGATAGATTTGCGGAAGAAAGTAAGAAAAAAAGTCGAAGATTTGAAAAACCACAATATGGTTAATTCATTTTCTAATAAAATTTGTTTTATTTAAATTTGCATTAAATGAATTGAAAATTATAAATTATAAAAGATTTATAGGAAACAAATATAATAAATAATATGAATATAATGTTTTATTACTACCTAATAATTAATTTCATAATTAAAAATTAGATTTTAATACGACTCGTTCAATTCTTAATAATAAAAAGGGTTTCTAGAATATTGAAGGATTTAAGTAAAGAAATTGAGCAAGTTATAAAAGGCGTCCAAGCAAGAAAAGTAATACTACAAACTTTACTTGAAGGTGTTCCTAAAAAAGGTTCCGACTTGAGGAGAGCATTAGCAGACGCATTTGATAGACGTATAAATGGTGTTTCGGACGCCCTAATTTATTTTAACCTTCAAGCTCTAGAAAATGCAGGTTATATTCATTCCTATCGAGAATGGAAAGACAAGTATGCAAAATTAAACCCTGAATGGATTCAACCATTACGAAATTATTTCCGAGTTATTGCTCCTATAACTTGTGTTGGGTTTATTGGAGATGACCCAAGAGTACATTTACAACTGCGAATGAAATTTAAATTAAATAGACAATTCAGACCTGAAAAATTCTTATTTTTTACTAGTTCAAGAATGAGGGGAAGAATAGCTGGATTTTTCGATAATGTAAAAGTCGAATTTATTCAAGATAATTATTTATTTGATTATAAAACTGTCTTAAAAATAATTGATGAGCATATAAGAAAAATATTACCTACACATGAAGTTATAATTGAAGTAGGACATGGTACCAGGTTCTGTTCAATGGCATTACATAAAATATCACTACAATATGGACTTAAATCGTTTTATCTGACCGATGATGACCAAATTATTTGGATTGATGAGTAATCCTAAAATAATTTTCTCGAATTTTTATGGGAACTACTTGAAATTTGTCTAAAATAGAACAAAACTCAACATCTTTTTTATATCCTATAGACGAAAGATATTTTCCATTTCTTGAATTGATGAGTTTATAAGTAATTTCTTTTTGAGATAAATTTATTTTTCTGGATCTAAGATATTGTAAAATTATTTTACTGCCCAAATGATCTTCTTCTGAAAAAATTTCAGCAGTACCTACTTGAACTAATAAAACTTTAATATTATTTTTTGCGTTAATTAATTTAATATAGTTTGCTACAGCTTTGGCATTTAAAATGCAGCCCACAATTATTATGGGCGAATCCTTATAATATTCCAAAACTCTTGAGAAATTTGAACTACTAAAAACTATTTCTTTATCTTTTAGATCCAGATTATAAATTTCTACCGGTGAATTACCAAAATCAAAATCCTTAATTTTAATACCATGTCGTTCTCCAACTAAAATTAGATTTTTATTTTTTGACTTTAATTTTAATACCTCTTTTTTTTCTTTTACAGAATAAATTCTTTTAACCCCTTTTTCAAAAGCTGCAGTAATTGTAGAACTCGCCCTTAATACATCAATTAAAACAACTAAATAATCTTTAATTTTATAATTGTCTGCTGTTTTACACCCCAATGTCAAATTTACATTCATACTTATCCCGAACTTCCATTTACCTGTTTATTTTCTAATTTCTCCATTTGTTTATAATATACATATTGACGATAAATTGCTGTCCCAAACGAAACAAATGTCAAAATTATCAAACCAATATAAGGAATTAAAAACCAACTAGTAACTACTAAAATAAACAACCTTTCAGATCTCGCACCCAAGCCAATATCACAATTATAATCTCCTAAACAAGTTTCTGCCAAACTTCGAGAATAACTCACTAAAAATGACCCTAATATCGCTAAAAAAACCCAAATATAAACTGGAATAAATAATAATTGTATATCTAAATAAAAATATTTCATAAAACTTAAACATAAAAATGAATCCGAAAAACGGTCCAACACTGAATCAAAAAAACCACCAAATCTTGTAACTTTATGTGTTTTTCTCGCAACTACACCATCTACACCATCAAGAAGTCCCGCTATAAAGACTAAAGAGCCAAAAATTATAGGAAAATACCAAATATTAATTAAAAAAAATAAAATCGAAGCTATTAAACTGACTAAAAATCCAATAAAACTTATCATATTCGGTGAAACCTTAAATTTAAGAAATACTTTGGCAAATTGTATAACTAATGGCTTGAATATTTTCCTTACTCTATATTTTGAACCATTATTTATTTTTTATCACCATTTTACGCTATTTTTTCTCCCTATCATTGAAAAACTTTCTAGCTTGATTAAGAATTTTAATATCGTCAATATCAAACCAATAATTTCCTGTCAAATCAATATAATTTGTTTGATTACCATCCTCAAGGTATAATCTCATCGCATCAATAATTTTAGTAAAACCAGAATTTATAGCTAAATCGACATATTTCAAAAATTTATTATTGAAAATAATAATTGGTATTAATTTTCTATCATCATTTCCCTTTTTATTCGTAAAATTATAATCCTTTACAATACCATATGACTTATTAACATTTTTAATTTTCGCAGTTACTCCTTTTAGTTCTTTACTACGGTCAATTGCTATTAATAACTCTGGATTATTCTCACGAAATACTTCTAAAAATTTCCTAATAGCCGCTGGCTTAATAATTAAGTCTGCAGGACAAAGTAAATAGTTTTCTACCATTTTTTTATCTATGTCTAAATCATGAAAAGTGAAAATAGGACCCTTTAAATAATTCCTAGATTTAATAACAACACAATTTGATTGATATTTTTCATGTCTATTTACGAAATTGATTATTTGGTCTCCAAGATGTCCAACAATGATATATATTCTATCAATATCTACATTTATTAATATGTCCAATAATCTACCCAACATCGAAATATTAGAAACGGAGATCAAACTTTTTGGAATGTCTTTATTAGTGCTCTGCCTAATTCTTGAACCAATACCTGCAGCTAAAATTATTACAACAGTCATTAATATAAGACCTAAAAATTTTTCGTCTTATTTAAGAGATAATTTCAATTTAAATTATTCCCTAAAATTTTTGAATAATCTATTAAATGATTTAAATTGATTTAATTTGATTATTAACAAAATGATAGATGTTTTTTAAAAATAAAATAAATATTTACAATTAGGAGAAGAATTGAAACTTGTACAAAATTATTAAATTAAATCCCCAAAATCCGAATTTAACGGAAATTAAGAGAATAGGGAAAATTTTAAGATCTGGCAAAATAATTGTATTCCCTACTGACACTGTTTATGGGATTGGATGTGACCCCTATAATATTGAATCTATAAATAAAATCTATGAAATTAAAAATAGAAAAAAAGAAAAGGGATTACCTGTTTTAGTTAGCAACTTTAATAGACTAAATAATTTTGCATTAATTGATGAAACTGCAAAAATTCTTATTAGAAAATTTTGGCCGGGACAATTGACTTTAATTTTAAATAAAGTAGAAAAAATACCCAAAATTTTAACGGGGGGAAAAAATACTATTGCAGTTCGACAGCCGAACAATCTAATTGCAAATTTAATATCTAATGAACTTAAATGTGGTGGTATAATTGGTTCATCTGCGAACATTTCTGGTGAAAAAGAACCAATTACAATAAATGAGGCAATTGATCAATTTAAAAATAAAATTGATTACTATATTGACAGTGGAGTTTCCGAAAAAAAAGTCCCGTCTACTATTCTAGATTTAACTAAAAAGCCACCAATATTAATTAGAGAAGGGCCAATTTCATTTGAATCCATTAAAAATATTATCGAAATTAACTCAAATTTAAATAAAAATGGTGGTCATAATTAAAGAATATAATTTATTAATTTCTTGCCCTAGAAACCATGAACGAGATGCAGTCGCTGAAGCAATCTATTATTTAGCTGAAATTGGGGACGAAAACGCTGAAGTTGCTCCTTTAAATATACCCAGTCTATTAGCAGGTAAAACTAATTTAGAACCAATTTCAACTGTTAGAAAATTAAGAGATCTATTTAAAAAAGATTTAATTTATGTTCAATTCACTCAAAAATTCATTCCATTAGAAATTATGGTCAAGTCATCAATTGAAAATATTAAAAAGGCAGTTGACAATTTAAAATACAAAATCAAGGACAATGAAAAATTTAGAATAACAATTGAAAAAAGATATACAAATCTAAACAAAGATAAATTAATTAAAGAAGTAGCAGATCTAATTTCAAATAAGGTTGACCTAAATAATCCTGATAAAATTATTTTAATCGAAATTATTAGCGATAAAACAGGAATATCTATTATTAGACCGGATGATATTTTATCAATACCAATTTTAAGAAGAAATGCAGGAATGGATATTACTAATAATGAATTTTTCTAATTGCTTTATTTTTCTAATGCTATCATAGAGCCCCGATCAATAATAATTTTTGGTATAACCTGAAATTTTGCTTCTTCAGACTCTTCAGGTATCAAATTTGATATTTCACTATAATTTATGTTAAATAAATTAATCAAATTGATAAACTTTTTTTCGTTGATCTCAAGGAGTTTAATATCTTCAACCCCAGATAAAAGACGCTTAATTTCTTCAAAAACATTATAAATCATTTGTTCATCATTTGAAAATATCACAATGGCAATTTCTCTTATTAAATTATTAATACCTACCTTTTTCAACGCAACTTTTATCTGTCTCGTCCCAGCAATGTAAAGTAGAATTTCAAGAGATAAATTGTTTGCTAAATTATTTCCATTTTTAAACGAATTTAATGCATTAATTGCTGCGAAAAAAATATGCTCCCACGTAGCAACTATATTTGCATTTAATAATTGAATTTCACATTCACTTTCATTTGAAATTTGTTTAATTCTATTAAAAATATCTTGAATATTGATGACTTTTTGAATAGAAATTGCAGTTATACCTATCAATCTATATTTTAAGTCGTTTTCGATAAATTTTTTTACTATCATAACTTAGACCATTAATTATTTTCATATTCCAATTAAAATTTGATTCATTTTTACTATGAATAAAATAAAAATTTTCCTCTTTTAAAATAGGCTTTATTTTGAAGAATAAATTAACAATTCTTAATTTTGATTGGTTTTTCACTCCAAAAATTCACAAAAATATATTTTTTGTCCCACGAAAAACACCGCTATTCTTTTTAAAAGTTTAATAATTTTTAATGTATAATAAAATACTCTGTAAACTTTTATTATCTTCTACGATATAATCATAAAAATTTAAGACCACCTCTACGTCTGTAAAAAGAAATTTATTATTTTCAATTAATATTACTTTAATTAATCCAAGTGATTTTAATGAATTTAGAAATTGCCAGCCAAATTGCAGAATTTTTAAATAATTATAATAAATTAGATATTATTTTAACGCCTAAAGATATTTTAAAAGATGCAATTAATTATATTTATATTTTAAATAATAACGAAAAATTAATAGGAGTTGTTAAATTATTAAAATTGGATTGGTACCTGGGAATAATTAAACATCTATCAGTTCATCCACAATTTAGAAAAAATGGATACGGAACAAAATTGTTAAATATGGCTGAAAAACGCGCCTTAACTCAAAAAGTTAGAGTTTTACAAGCTACTATTAAATATTTAGATAACGCAGGAATTAATTGCTTTAAAAAGTCGGGTTATAAACAAGTAAATTGTTTTTTCAATAACCGTACCTCTAGAAAAATATTAATTTTCCAGAAAATTTTGGTACCATGTTAAAAATTTGTTTGTTAATAAAATATCCAGTTTATTATATACGAAATTAAATTTAGAAATGTCTGGAATAAATCGTTATATATGACGCAATCATAAATTCTAAAATTGAATTCTAAATATATGATGAATAATATGGATGATATAATATGATTAAAAAAAGAGATGATATTGAAGAAATTTTCCACCCGAAAGGAGTTGCACTCTATGGAGCAAGCCCTAAAGGTGGACTTGGAAATTTGTTAATAATGGGCCTAATTGAATTAGGTTTTCCAAATATATATCCAATTCACCCTAAAGTAGATGAAATACTTGGCTTAAAGGCATATCCAAATATTAAACAAGTTGAAGGAGACATAGACCTCGTAATCATTGCAGTCCACCCTCGACATGTTAAAAAAATCCTTTATGATTGTATCGAAAAAAAAGTTAAAGGTGTAATTCTATTTACATCGGGTTTTCGCGAAATTGGTGAAAAAGGTAGAAACTTCGAAAATGAAATAGTCCAAATCGCCAGAAATGGCGGAATAAGAATAATAGGGCCAAATTGTATGGGGATCTATTGCCCTGAGTCCAGACTCTCATTCTTCCCATCATTACCACTTGAAAAAGGAAATATTGCATTTGTCAGTCAAAGTGGGTCGCTTTCTACACTTGTAATTATGTCTTCTATGCTGAGAGGAATTTATTTTTCAAAAGTAATTAGTATAGGTAATTGCGCTGACTTGAATTTTAATGATTTCCTGGAATATTTCGCAAATGATGAAAATACCAAGGTAATTGGATGTTATTTAGAAGGAATTGAAAATGGTAAAGAATTTATAAAATTAACTAAAGAAATATCAAGAAAAAAACCAATAATTATGTGGAAAGTCGGACTTACTAATGCAGGCAAAAAAGCCGCAAACTCACATACTGGCTCCTTAGCAGGTAATTCCTTATTATGGGAACATATTTTCCAACAAACTGGTATGATTAAAGTCCATAACATAAACCAACTAATTGAACATTTTGGAATGTTTCAAAATCCAGTCCTACCAAAAGGTAATAAAGTTGTTGTAATTTCAGGACCCGGCGGACCAGCAGTGTCCTCTGCAGACGCTTGCGAATTAGCAGGACTCGAACTTGCTAAATTATCTAATGAAACTAAAATTAAATTAAAAGAAATATTACCAGAATTCGGAACAAGCGTTAATAATCCAGTAGACCTTGGACTAAATATCGCTTTTCAACCAGAACTGGAATACCTGGCATGCGAAATTGCAGGAGCTGATAAAAACGTGGATATGGTGCTAATTTATATCTCCGTACTAAAGAAAATCCAAATCAAAAATTTTATTAAAGTCCAAAATAAAATCAAAAAACCTATCGCATTGGTAACAACTTTCGATATTTCAGCTTCATTCAAAGATTATAGCGTCAAAGACTATTTTCAACCTATCTCACCTAAAAAAGCCCCTAATTATGTTAGAAAATTATATAATAACGGCATTTCACTTCATAACTCGGAACAAAATGCAGCACTCGCCCTCTCTAATTTATTAAAATATAGTAAATTTTTACGTAAATTAAAATAAATAAAATTTATTGATTTTTAGCAAATACTATTGCTGACTATTAATGTATGGATACCACCTTTTTTCATTTTACAAAATATAACGGACAGTACTCCATGACGCCATGGAAAGAGCCTGTTCTCTGGGGCTGAACCCGCACCTATCTCTCTGGCTAATTCTAGAATTCGAGCTGCATTTCAAACAAATATTATAGTCCTCGGGCCAGTTTTGTTCCTCCCTGAAGGGACTTCTAGGTTTTCTGGCTGCAATGACACGACTACATAACCTTCCTCTGACTTAGAAACATCTTTCCCCTTGATCTAAAGTAATTAATGCGTCATTATGCCGTGCACTCTTATTAATAAAAACACCAGCTCAAAAATTGTACCGGGCATAAATTACAGGATGTATTCCAGCACTGAACCGTCTACCCTCAGTCTTTCGGCCTAACTGCTATTTTCTTAATTTTATTCATATCTTCTCTTAGATATTTTATTATATTAAACCTTGCTAAATATCATTTGACCGCGGAATAATAATTGTTTTTACTATGTGGACTTAACTTTCTGTTGTCAGCTCTATACCAGTAATCTTCGGTCTATATTATTATAGACTCTGGAGATATGTCTTTAATTCCCAAAAAAGTCTTTTTAACATATTAAGTTTTTTAAATAGTAGACGGGGCTAAATTCTCTATATTACAAATACATTTTGCGTCCAAAATTAAAATCTCGACCAATTCTATGCTCATTTTAATACAAGTCTTCGATTTTAATTATCTTTTT
>Ga0164318_10005761_pt1 | contig 11987 bp, 23 predicted proteins | sample GuaBasSedimGuay9_FD_113734 | JGI IMG/M metagenome (GOLD analysis project Ga0164318, IMG submission 113734) | Subseafloor sediment microbial communities from Guaymas Basin, Gulf of California, Mexico - Guay9, Core 4571-4, 0-3 cm | ecosystem: Environmental > Aquatic > Marine > Hydrothermal vents... | reverse complement strand
AGGGTCGGAGCTATCCAGGGCGTCTATGTTTGCCTGCTGGTCGTGTTCAGATAGATTCCCCCAATCACCTGAAGAGTGCCGACCAAGGTAGCGCTGCATGAATATTTGCACGATTGCCCATTGGCCCATCTCGTCTGATGTCATCTTTTTTGCGTGCTCCATCAGCTTAGTATTCACAGAGACTGTGACACTGACACTTCCCAGAGGAAGGGGCTTAGACTTGCACGATCCAGCTCTTGGTCTTACTCGTTCCATGTTTATTTTCCTAGCTGACTGTCAAGGTGTTGTGCGAGGTAGTGCGCATAGGTCAGCACTAGCGTATGTCCCTCAAAAGTGAATACCTCTTGGCCGTCGATTCTGGCATCCCGGATGGCTGCCTTCAGCCTATTTAATTTTTGTCTATTCCACTTGATTGTTCCTGACATCATTTATGCATCAGCTCGTTTATTTCCGGCCCCTGGTTGTCTTCTTGGCGGTCTTCTTGGCGGTCTTCTTGGCGGTCGTTTCCTTGGGGGCCTGCAGTTTTCTTTTCGATTCAAACTGCTTCTCACGAAGTCTCAAAGCTCGGACAGCGATCCCCCTGCCCACAAAGTTGCAATGTGTCTTGGCTTTTGCCTCATCGCCGTCCGTACAAAAATCGCTGTAGGCTTTGTTGAGGGCACTTGTCATTCCTTCATCCGTTGTAAGATCTTTCATCTCTTTCATCTCTTTTCTCTGACGAGCTTTAGGATTTTTCGGCGGCTAGACTCAAGCTCAAAAAGTGCAGCGCGCTCGGAGTGAAACTCTTCGTCAAATGGTTCAAGGGCTCGATTTAGGTTCTGTTTCCGCTTTCGGGCTCTCTCATATTCTTTTCTTTGTGGACTCTGCGCAGTCTCTCTGCGTCTTTGGCGTTCGCAGGCAACGCAACTACCGTCCAACACATACCGAAGACCTGAATGGCCTCGTTTGCAAGGGGTGCCTTGGTACTTGCCGTCTGATCGGCCTTGTGCCTTTGCCTTCGCCTCTCGGGCTTTCGTTTGGTTTCCGCGATTTTTTTTGTTAGCTAAGCGCCTGCACACTACACAACTCCCTGTAGCAGTGCCTCGACGTTTGACGATGTATCTCAAAGACATCCCTGTGCCCTCATGGTCATGGTTATGAGGGCACAGATTTCCCAGTCCTGTTGCCATGTCTTTCCTTCATCCTATTTAGTTTTTCTATTCCACTTGATTGTTCCTGACATCATTTATGCATCAGCTCATTCAGCTTCTCGGTAACTGAGGCTGAAAATTCTTTATCGTAAACGCTGTCCAACTTGCTCGATAGGGTACCCTCCGGGTATTCTCCCTGGAAGGCATGCGTCCTTGATTGGTCGTGAAGTTTGTCTCCGTCGTGAACGATGAAGAAGTGTCGCGTAGGCGCTTCCAGCCCTCGAACCCTAAAGTGGCGAACCGCCCACCTTCTTGGCTCTGCAAATACGTGAAACTCGTGAGTGTCTACTTCATGCATCTCCGACATGCCTTTCTTGCTCTCATAGATCCGGACCGGTCTTCGCTGATCACCAAGAACATTCTTGGTTGCTCACCAACCCACCAAACTCGTTTACCACAATCACACTTCTCCCACCAAAAAGCATGGTGCTCGAATGCGATGATGACCTCAGATAAATTAGGTGAACTCATCTTCAATGAACTGCTCTAGCACGTCGTTGCATTTTTCATAGGTGAAAAAGCTCGTGCGGATCGGTATGTCAGCACCGCAGCTTGAGCAACTCACGCTTACATCATCGAGATCGTGTTCATCGTGCCAGGATTCGCAATCACTGAGAACGCTAGTGATCTTTTTGAAATCTCCGAGCAGTGGGTCCCACTCCACCTCAACAGACAACTCGAATCTATTCGTCACGGTGCCGCTGCCAACGACAAACACATCATTCGACCCACATTTGCAAAGCGCCGCGCCCCATCTGGCGTCGTCGTCTAGCATCACAGTGCCATCGGCGAGCACTAGATCGAAAGAGGAACGCAATTGAGTCAGTTTTTTCCGTGCGTAAAAGGTACTTTCTGGGCTTATTGAAAGCCGCCTCTTGACGACCCGAATATCATCTGGCGAGAATGCAATCGCTGCCTGTAGGAGTTCATCGTAATCGTGAACAAGGCATGCGATGACAAAATTCTGAGGACAATTAGGAGACCCGCCCTGTTTCTCTTTGGCGGCCCAGGTTTCAGGTTGCAATTGATTCATGATCTTGTCAAAGGTCGCAGACTGGCACCAGATGGACCACATATATCCCGCAACTTCTTCGGCGGGGACGTCTGAAACCTCTTCCGAAAAACAGATTGATTTTGATTTCGCTTTACTCATTGTCATTCTCTCCACTCAACTTTCGAAACTCCTCGACGCTCATGGGTTCACAGACGGTCACACCGGGGACTTGCAGATTTGTCCCGGCGATTAGGTCTTCAAGTTCTTCAATTCTCTTCTTGAGCGCCTCAAGCTCCTGTGCCATCTCCATAAACATCGCCAGCGCAAATGGCTGTGGTCCCGGCTTTGGGGCAGCGATGCCTGTCATCGGGTCAACATATAGGCTCATGCAGCCATTTTGTTGCTGGAGCAGTTGCTCAGCCTTGACGTCCTCGTCAAGCTGTATGCCGACTGCGCCAATCTTGTAGTCCTTTTTTTCTTTTCCTGTGATGATTGTCATTTTTCTTCAATCTTTTTCTGCAACTCGCTTTGACGGGTTCTAAGTTCTTCCAGTTCAGACTCCCATCCAGAAATTTCAGACTCGGCTCTGGAGATCATCTCTCGGATTTCCACGGATTCTTCTTTCTCTGTCGGTGCTCGGAATTTCGGCATTACGACTTTGGTTCGTACGCCTTGAGGCTCGGAGATCTGAGTACCTTCGTCAAGCTCTCTCTGCTGGTGAGCACCCCACGTCCTGTTGGTGACATGCCGTTCCTGGAATCCGATTTTTACACCAGATCCTTCCGGGAAGACCCACAAGTGATACTGGTTGTTTGTGTCAACCAGCCTTGATTCGGCAGGGTAGATCTCGACGGCTTCCCGATCTGGACCTGCTATCTCATTCTTGATTCTTTGGAGGTGGCGCCAGTCACGAATAGGCCTACGGTCTCTCCGAACAATAGAAAGATGCAACGCGCCTCCGATGTCCTCATCGACAGAGACTTGGTACAGGTTGTTGATGAAGGTCTTTGACTCACCGAAAGGATCTCCGCTACCGGCCCTTTCGAACTCAGTCCAGCTTTTTGTCATGCGATTCGTGAATTTACCCATCGGTCGCTGCCTCATCCCCCTCGTAGTCGATAAAAAGCCGAAACTGCGCCTTAATCTTCTGCATTGCCTTCAATCTCCTTACTTTCTGGAAACTCCGACAGCTGGGCCATGAGGTCGCCTTTCAACTCCTCTACGATCGATTGGAGTCCCGACAACTGCCGTAGTGCGGCTGCACCGCTATCAAGGCCCTGGGGGTACTTGTTAAGCCATCGCTGGACGACGGCCTGATTCAACTGCTTGAAAATCTCCTCGATCTCTTTGTCTGTCATTCTTTCGTTCTCCTTCCGGTGCTCGCCGCCTTCGATAGCGTTGGCGCAGTTCGTCAACGTAAAGAATGAGGTAAGCTCCTCCCTGCGCGCCTCGTCGCGTTCCTTCCGGTGCGACATCACCCGATCGAGCAATACGTCGCGGTCTCGTCTCGCCGTCTCCAACGCGGCGCGGAGATGCATGATCTTGTAGGACGCCCACTCAGGTTCCGTTCGGCACCGCTCCTCTAGGGTAATGGGGTTACCGTCCATGTCCGTGTAACTTTCTCCGGTCATTCTTCGCCATCCTTCCGGTGCTCGCCGCTCTCGATTGCATCAGCGCATTCCATCAACGCGGCACTGAGGGTGTAGAGCGTCGCACCGATGCTGTCGTATGGATCGGGCGCGGGCCCCAGTGCTCCCACGTAGCGGCGGGCGCGTCGGCGGAGATACGCGACGATCTGTTCTTTTTCTTCTTCACTCATTCTTCGCCATGCTTCCAGTGGTCGCCGCGCATCGTAGGCTCCTCACAGCACTCGCATCGATCCTCCCGCCGCGTGTACCAAAGGCCAGAGCCGGGGCATTCCCACATACCAAGCGCCGGCAGGTCAGAGAGGAACGCATGGCCGCCGTTGGCGAAATCGCAAGCCGCATCCTCTGCCTTCTTCACTTCGGCGCGGAGCCGGTCGATCTCAGCAAGCAGACCCACATTCTGTGCAATAAGATCGCGCAGTAGTTCCTTGCGCTGTTTCTCGGTTGTACCTTCACTCATCTTCGTTCTCCTTCCTCTCATGGCACAACCCGCTCTCAATCAGCGCCTTGGCCGTTCGTCCGTAGTGCCCTTGAAGTGTCCACGCAGAACCATCGTTGATGAGTTCTTGGAAAAAATAAACCATGTCATCGTCTGACATGGTTCCGCTTTCGTATGAGATTATCTGGCTTACCCGGTCCATATCTTTAGCTGTCATGTGTGAAGACTCCATCCATCGTGAGGATTTAGGTTGACCGAGTACGTTGGCGCACTCCCGTCACCGCCGTTGTCGTGCTTCCCATGGAAGATCATGCCGCCATTGAGCAAGTGTTTGCCGTTGTTGTTGACTGCGAACGAAAACGACCTTGGGGCGAAGTCACTTCCAACCCAAACCTCATTATCTCTGTTGTCGGACCACTTGCAAAGGCGATTCAGGCATCGCAGAAATGTCTCCTCTAGTTGGGGGGATGACTCTCTTGCCCACTCTAAGTTTGCGACAAAGTCGCTCTTGATTTCTTCGGATGTGAACTTCAGCTTTTCAATCTGCTCCATTGTTTATTCCTCCTCATACCCGTCGAACCATGGTCCGTGTTGGTGTGTGTAATTCCTGGGTCCGAACTCTGTGCATGTCCGGCTGCTAGTCTCTGGGTCATTGCAGTGCTCTTGTGCTTCTTCCAGCGAGAGCCCTTCTTTGATTGTCCTCCGGGGCTTGTCGATATTTTAATGGAATCTAATGATGCGGTAACTCATGTTTCAATTCTCCTCCTTCTCCTTCATCTCCGCCAAGATTTGATCGTGGTATTTACAGGCAAGGTTCCAGCCCATAAAGGCTGCACCAATCGCCTCGGGGTTGTCGGAGACAGTCTCCAACAACTCTTCCCATGATTCGGGCGTCTTCACGAGCCCAAACTGTAGTAGCTTCTTCATGTATGCCTTATGGTTTCGGTGCGTTGGCAACCTGCTTCATCATCTCAAGAAGGTTGGGTTTGACTTCGTTGAACGGGTCCAGCTCGCGGATTTCAACCCCATAGCCGACCTCGCTTGCCCACTTCGATGTCGAAGCCTGCAAAGACATTGGTGCATTGACACCTGAAAGGACTCCGAGCATGGCTAGAACCCAGTTCTGGTTTTTGTAGGCAAGCGCCTGCCTCACTGTGTTTAGGCTAAGGAACTCGGGTTCACCTAAGACCTCTTCCTCTTCAACGAATGGGGTTTCTTGCCTTCCAGCCTGCTTGAAACTTTCAGACAGAAAGTCGATCGTTGAAAGGCTAACACCAGAAGTCCTAAATATGGTGAGGTAGAGTCCATTCGCTATTTGCGGCGGCATCCCCTCCCAGTGCTCTTCGATCTCATGCAGGAACTTCTCGGCGCACCAAAATGCATGTTTCGATTCAATTTTACGGGCGAATACCCGAATCTGTGTAAATGGGTCAGCCTTCATACGTTTACCCCTCTAGCGAGTCAAGGAAACGATTCATATACGCAGCCGCTAGGCGTGCCTGGTCTCGCTGATATTGGCTTCCTTCCCCGCTGCCAGCGAAACGCTCAATCTTTTTTGCTATCGCTTCGATGATTCTCCGGTCATTCATGTCGAACGTGAAATAGTTGGGCTCTTCCATTATTTTCTTCCTTCGTTTATCAATTTATTGGACTGAACAGTGGCGCACCAGGAAGGGCTCGAACCTTCGACCCACGGCTTAGAAGGCCGTTGCTCTATCCGACTGAGCTACTGGTGCATAGGTGCCGCGCCCCTGGGCAACGACCCATGACGCGACTGCGGGTGTTATTTCCATGCCAAGGGCACCGCCCGCTGGCCCTTTGTGGACGTTCTCGGGCTTGAACCGAGGACCGATCGGTTATGAGCCGACTGCTCTGACCAACTGAGCTAAACGTCCAGAGGGGCACACTTTGACCGGTGTGCCAGCGGCTTGCCTGCGTGTTTCGTGCTACAAGGATATCGTCCTGGGCTCTCCCCAGGCACCATGCGCAGGACTTCTACCTTAGGCGTGGAATGCGTCCACGTCCACTAGGGCGTCGCTCCTGTCGTCATCGGACGGGACGGATGGTGTTGCCAGCCACGCCCCGAGGACGTTAGCGTGCGTCTCAGCGGCCTTCTCGATGTCAGAGCGGTCGTCTGGCACCTCCGGGGTCACCATTTCAATGTGCTCCTGGAGGTCGAAGGCAGCCCCCAGTAGGTCTTGAGCAGAGATGGAGATGTTCGGGTCACCGCACGAACGGTCGAGCGCGGCGTACTTACTTCGCTCCACCGCCTCCCGGATGTCAGATGGCTTGAAGCCATCCATGGCGGTCCCCACCTCCGAAAGGTCTTCCGAGTCAGGGATGAGGCCCCGACCGTACTGGCGAAGCAGCTTTTGTGCAGCCTCAGCGTCAGGCGGGGTGAAGCGGATGATAGAGTCGATGCGACCAGTGCGGAGCATCGCCTTGTCGATCATCTCTTCGTGGTTGGTCGTGAACACCATGATCAACTCACGATGCTTGCTCTCAATGCCATCGGCGATGTTTACAATCTCCGTGGTGCCATCCTCCACAGAACGTCGACCATTCGTTCCGTGGAACGCCTGGTCGATATCCTCACAGAAGATGACCGTTCGGCCATAAAGCTCACTGAACTTCACAGCCTTGGGCAGGTCACTGGGGTCCTTGATGTACAAGAACGTCCAGCCGTTGGCCACCGCATACTTGGCGGCGACCATCGCCGTCAAGGTCTTGCCAGTCCCGTAGGGGCCAGCAAGCAGGGTGCCCCGCTTAGGCGGGGTGCCAATGCTCTTGCAGGCATCCGAGTAGCGGATGGGCACGAAGATGTTCCGTGCCACCGAGTTCATGAGCTTATCCGAGAAGATAAGCTCATCTGGCTTGACATTGGTGAGGTCAAGGAACTTCGGATTGAAATCCGTCAGCGCCACGTCCTTCCAATCGCACTTGGGGAAACTAATCTCCAGTGCGCAGTTGCGGTAGATGGAGTTGTTCTTGCACATATCCCTGACTTGCTGGGCCAGTTCATGCACCTTCTTCTCATCCCGACGCTTGACGTTGCCAACAAGCGTCATGATGGGGTTTCCCTCCTTCGTAACGGTCAGCCGCGTCTCGATCGTCCCGGCGATGCCGATGACAGTCATGGTGCCCCAGGGCACCTGGACCGTCACATCATCACCCTTCTCGTCTTTGTCGACGACCACGCCGAGCATCTGAGGGGGTTGTGCCCCGAACGTTCCCTGCTTCTTCGTCAGGGACTGTCCACTGTACTTCTGGTCAAGCACAGTCTTCAGCGCGTAGGCTGCGTCGAGAGGATAGGAGTGAATCTCCTCCTCGACGCAGACCTCCAGTTCATCTTGCTTGTGCTGCTCAATAATCTGAGCAGCAGCTTGCGGCAGAAGCATGTCCTGCGGCAAGATGATGTTCTTGTTCTTTACATCGACATGCCGGGAAATGTTGCTTCCCGGCATCTTGACGGACTCGGTGGTGGTGGTGGTTTGTGTGGGCTTTTTACCAAACATAGCGTGTTCTCCTTCTAGCGCTCTGCCATCTTGTTGAATGCTGCTGCTACCTCAAGTAGAGCGGCGGTCTGAATAATGCCGACGCATGTGTTCACGACACACAGCGCCTTTTCTTCGCTCATTCCGTTGCCCATCTCGGCCTCAAGGCCACTGAGACGATTAAGGCACTGGGGGACAAACTCCCCGATCATCATTTGAGAGTCTTCGCCGATTGCTGCTTGTGGGATTGGTGTCATTGCTTGATATCCTTCTCAGTGTAATAGGCGATTTCAGATCGACCCATCTTGTCCATGATTTTGTTGCAGAGCTTGAAGAACTCTGCATCGTCTACACATCTTAGGTGTCTTATGTTGAGTGTTTCCGCGGTCGCGAGAACAACTTTTCTCATCGCATCTTTCAGACTTGGTCCATCGCCATCCTTCAGCATGACGGTGGCGCATCCATCAAAGATTTCGATAGTATGATCAGGGCTCAACTTGATGCCCTTCTTTTCTAGGTATTCGGTGACTGCATCTCGCAGTTCCTGCTCACCGATCTCGATGTACTGTTTCATTCCATAAAAAAAGGCCCCTCAAGGGGCCTCGACTTCTCTCTCTGTTGCTTTTTTTAGGCGAACGCACTGGGCATTTGCCGGCACGCATTCTTATATGTTTCCCATCCCTGCATGAACCGCTGGGGGCCGTAGTGGGCGTAGGAGGCGATGTTGATCGGCCACTTGCCGCCCACGATGACTGTTTGGTCCAGGCGCTCGGGTCGGTGTATCACATCGACTCCAATCAAGTTGGGGACTCCGTTGCACCAGGCGACAATGACGTGCCCGTGGTGGGCTTCGTCCACCACGCTTATCGTTGCGTCCACTAAGTCGGCATACGTGCCGACTGCGACGCCGGCGGGAAAGCTCGACAGGTAGTATAGGGGGATTCCCTCTTTTTCAAGCTCATGAATTGTTCTGAGAAGTCGCATATTCATTATTTAGCCCTTGGTTATTGTAAATGCAAGGGATTACATCCCCGACAGTGCGACAAAAATGAGGGGCCACCGGAGTTTCTCGGCGGCCCCAGGGAAGGTTTTCATGAGTAGCAGTGCAGTCATCGCTTACTCCTTCCATGCTAAAGGGCATTGCCAACGCAAAGCCCCATGAATGCACCGAATGCCAACATGGCCAGAAAAATCTTTGTATCTTCTCTCATTGGTCTTTTCTCCTTCTACCTGATTACGTTCCTGAGCCAAACGGCCCATACTGTTTCGTCCATATACTCTACTGCGCAATACTCTCGCACCCATATGTTATCTCCGCCCAGCCGATTCATCAGCTCGGTCCAAACAGGGGCTGACGTAGACCCGTTTTTTACCTCCCTCAGCTCATCAATCAAAGAACTCACTGAATCTGGAGCCATTGAGATGACCCTGTCCCTCATCATCTCGAAGTGTTCCCTCATGGGTCCGGTGACCTTGGGGCAGTTGCGCTTGTCGTGCCCCTTTTCGCCGCAGACCGAACAATGCCGACTGGCCCGGTACTCCGCCTTCACCTCCTCTGGTCGAGTATCGGCATATTCCACGTCTTGACCTACCAGGCCGCCAGTCCCGCTATACTCCGCCTCCTCAATCATGCGTATTAGCTCCTCGGTACGCATCCGATCGGAGTTACGATGTGCCCTTCCACGGCGATTGGCGCGGGAGACTCGGTTGCTCTCAGTGTTCGAGGGTTGGAGCGCAGGGGCCATTGCCCCCTTAGACTTCAGAATGTTTCCGATTGTTGCTTTCATGACTATCCTGGCCCATTCGTGCCATTCGCCGCGAATGGGCCAGCCGCGGCGAATGGGATTGATCTTGCGGAGACAGTCCGTATGCCGACTTGTCTCCCAATGGCGGGTCGCCTCATTCTTGAGGCACAAAAAAAGCCCGCCGAAGCAGGCCGAAAAAAAGCGCCCCCCGAGGGGGGCGCGGCGTCCTGATATACTAGAACGCCATGATGCTGGCAGAGTCTACACCCTCAGGGGCTTGCTCGCTCTTTGCCTTAGTCCCACCGATGCTTTCGTGCATACGCTTTCGCACCCCTTCTTTGTTGGTCATGGGATCAAAGGCATACCGATCGTCGCCCCTGGAACCCTTCTGAGCATAGAGGAGAGACCCATCGTCATGGGCCTCTCCAGCCAAGAGAGCGACAATCGCGTCTCGGATATTGTTGGGGGCATTGATGACGATCTGCCGATCCTCATCGGTCGCCTCTCCAAGTACGAGCTTAGCGACCAACGGGTAAGAGTTAGGGCCGCTCTGGCCAAAACTCCTGATTCCGTTCGAGAGCTTGACCCGCTTACCCTCAATTTTACCCCTTGTATCGTCATCAGCCCAGTCGGTAGGCAGGTGATCCTTGTGCCTAAGGCCAATGGGGTGCTTTGCGGGGTTATACTTAGGCTTACCCTTGGAGTCGACCCCATCATATCCAGCCAATCGCCGAATATCCTGCTTTACCTCACTCCAGAGCTTATCGCAGAGGATGAGCCGGGTGATAGGGTTCTTCTCTTTGACCGCAAGATGGTAGGTCGAGAACTTGGCATCGAAGTAGTTCTTCGCGAGATTCTCGTCCGAATCCGATCGCGTTCGGCGCTTTCCAGTCTCCGTTGGAGCGACGCTCGTACCTCCGACATTGATCAGTCCGGCTTCCACCAGAGCCTTGAGTTGAGCAGGAGAGAGTTCATTGATATCGATGTTCATCATGTTTCGTTTTCCTTACCGGGTATTCACCGGCGAATGGTCGAGAGATAGGTGAGGCAGAAGCGCCGAGTACCGTAACAGGTATTACCGTACTCACCAGTCATATCCCTCAGAGAGTATCTAACTAGTGATCCCTGACTGGCCTTGACAGCATCCCACGCCGGATGCTAAACTCGTTTTGCCTAAGCGCACAAACCAGCGCGAGCGCTTGGCAAAACGGTTCTCAGGCCGCTTTCGTAAAGCCCCCACCCAGTCCCACTATGCCCCGAAACCCACTCTCACTCGACCCTTGCGACGCAGGCACCAGGAAGCCCAGGCCCATGGCTGTACGCCTGGGCCCCTGGTGCCACCTATCGCCGCGAATGGTACAATTTCACGATGGATCGCCCGCGAATGGCCCTCAGGGCGTGCCTTGTGGCACTTGGAGCGCTGCTGGGCCTGGGCGTCCCCACGTGTCCCCACCTCAGCCAGCAAGAGAGACCTAATGAACGAGATATACGTCAAGAGAGGGTGCCCGTACTGCACCAGGGCGATGCGAATAATGGACCGCATGGGCATCAACTACTCAGTCTACAACCTGGAGACGGCGCGAGGGGCCCAGAGGGACGTAGCGCGCCAGATAGTGAGCAGGGGAATGACTGTGCCGCAGATCTTCATTGATGGACATCATATTGGGGGCTGTGACGACCTTGAGGCCATGATCAAGGGCTACTGATGCTGTGATAAGATATTACCATGCCCGACCTTACGGACCTGGAGAGCACGCTTACGCGGGCAATTAAGGTCGAGGTTGCCCGGGTATGCGAGGAGAATCAGAGGATTCTACAGGCCGTTGAGCGGGAAACTGACGTCGTCCGATCCCGAACCCGGGAGCAATCAAACCGGACCGACAGCCAGCAAAAGCGGATGGAGGTCCAGCAAGAGGCGATCCAGCGCCTACTGGACCTCCAGGTGGAGGGCTCCGAGGAGCGCACACGTCGCTCAAGGGCATTTACACGCCTGGTGGTCTTCCTGGTGGCCATCGTCACATCTGGTGGCGGCGTAGGCATCTGGACGGCCCTGAGGTCCCCCTCGGACGATGAGATACGAAAAGAGGCCGAGCCCGTCATCAGGGCCGTGGGTACATCCAGCGAGACCATTGAGATTCGCTTACAGAGCGCCGAGGCCAAGATAAACAGGCTTGGCAAGGCGGTTATCGAGCAGCAGGTCCAGATCTCCGACGGATTCGAGTTCATCGCAGACAAGATCGATGCCGCCCACCCTAGCCAAAAGCACAAGGTGGAAATCGCTGACTACCCTGCGGTAGAAGCCGCGAAGAAGAAGTCCGACGCCATCAAGCTCAAGAAAGGCGTTCAGAAGCTCTTCGACGAAGAGGACGTGTTCGATGCCCCCTAAAACCCTTCAAGCCCACGTCTCCGACCGCAAGGTCGAGATCCGCAGGTCCATTGAGAAGATCGAGTCCGATGTCCAAATGGGCATCCCCTTCCT
>Ga0164318_10005760_pt1 | contig 11988 bp, 10 predicted proteins | sample GuaBasSedimGuay9_FD_113734 | JGI IMG/M metagenome (GOLD analysis project Ga0164318, IMG submission 113734) | Subseafloor sediment microbial communities from Guaymas Basin, Gulf of California, Mexico - Guay9, Core 4571-4, 0-3 cm | ecosystem: Environmental > Aquatic > Marine > Hydrothermal vents... | reverse complement strand
GAGGTCAACGGAGAAATCCAGAAGAACCGATGTGAAACATGTGAAGAGTGATGTGATAGAACACGAAAACCTGAGAAGATCGATTCTGGAAATCCACACTGTTGAGGATTCTTCTCCATACTCTGAGAAGATCCATTTGAGGTTGAAGGATAGAATCATGAACGAGATCGAGAAAACGATCGAGAGTATAGAAGCAAAGGGTGAAATCGGGAATTCGGTGAAAAAGATAAGGCTGAAGCTTCACCCACCGGAGCTCGGAAAATTGGAGATAAGAGTTGTGAAGGAAGGTAGGAAAATCGAGATCAGATTCAAGGTCCAGACTGAGACGGTCGAAAAGATCATAAAGCAGAATGTGGAAAATCTGGAGAGGAAGATCAAGGATCTTGGGTTCACTCTGAACAGGATGATCGTTGAAAGATTCGACGATTTCGAGATAAAAGCTCATCACAATGGAGATAACGGGGATGATGAAAGAAATGATCGCAGCGATGGAAATTCATGGAATCAAGGTGGTGGAGGTGAACGCGGTAGAAAACAATCTAAAAGGGATTTCTTTGAACTTCTGATGGGGAGTGATGGAGATGATGAATGGGGTTGATCCCCTACCTTACTATTTTTACTTCGATGGATTCGAATCGAGGGAGAGAAAACTTGGTGGAATATTGGATAAAGATGATTTCCTACGCCTTCTGATAACCGAACTGCAGTATCAAAATCCCCTCGAACCTCTGGACAACAAGGATTTCATCGCACAGATGGCTCAGTTCTCCTCGTTGGAACAAATGAGCAACATATCCCAGTCGATCGATAGATTCCTCGAAACCGAGATGAATGCGATGAGGTTGAACGCCATCTCGATGATAGGTAGAAATGCAGTTGTCCAGGATGATACGATCATCCTGAGCGACGGATCCGCGGAGAGGATCGATTTTCAGATCGATGAACCAGCGAACGTCATCATAACCATATACGACTCTGAGGGTAACGTCGTGAGGAGGGAGAATCTCGGAACTCTCGATCCCGGACTTCACAGCTTCGTTTGGGATGGTAGGAACGACGATGGCGAATTGATGCAGGATGGGGAATACAAGTATGAGATATCCTGTCTCACGGATGAAGGAGAAGAAAAGATAGGTGGGTTGATCGCAGGAGTCGTTGAAGCTGTCCAATTTGATGAGGATGGAATATACATCGTCATAGATGGAAGAAGATACCCACTGAGCTCTCTCGTGGAGATATCTTGACGGGGGTGAAGACCCATGATGAGATCGATGTTCAGCGGAATAACGGGATTGAAAATCTTCCAAATGGACATGGACACCATTGGCAACAACATAGCGAACGTCAACACCGTTGGATTCAAGGCATCGAGGATGACCTTTCAAACGACATTGCTTCAGACTCTGAAAGCTGCCAGTGCCCCTCAGAACAACGTCGGAGGAACGAATCCGATGCAGATCGGTCTTGGATCCAAGATAGCGAGCATAGACAAGATGATGTCACAGGGAAGCTTCCAGAACACTGGGAAGAAGACAGATCTTGCCATACAGGGTGATGGGTTCTTCATACTGAGCGATGGGGTTGGTAGATATTACACGAGGGCTGGAAATTTCGATCTCGATACGAATGGAACTTTGATTCAGCCATCGACTGGATTCAAAGTTCAGGGATGGAGTGCCAAGGTGGATCCGTCGAGTGGAAGAAGATACGTCGATACGAACGAACCGATAGGTGATATAGTCATAAGCGCTGGAATGAGCATGGCAGCTTCATCGACCTCCAACATGAAACTCGGAGGAAATCTGAAGGCTGATGTTGGACCGCAGAACTTCGTCATGAAGGTCAGAGACACCACGACGGGAACGGATTACACCGTGAGATTCTTCTTCTCGAAGACTTCGAATGATATAAACACAAGGCAAAGTGGTGATCCCTTTTCGACGAACCAATCTTACACGTGGGAAGCTGACTGGACGGGAGATGGAACTGCGGATGCGACCGGTTACATAGTTTTCAACGAGTTCGGGAGGGTCGTCAGCTCAGGTATAACGTCTGGAGGAAGTGGTGATACCATCGATCTGCCCGGTGATGCTGACATAGTCATTCCATCGACTGGGGAACCGAGATTCTACGAGGCTGATGATACATCGAATTTCTACGTGGCTGAGTTCACATCTCCAAGATACGTAACATCGGTTCAGGTCTACGATACACTCGGAAGAGCTTACAATTTGTATCTTGAATTCATAAGACTTGGAAAATATGGTAGTTTTGATAACGCATGGGTTTGGAGGGCATACACCGATACGGGCGAAACGATCGAGTACGTGAACGCATCCGGTAGCACCGAATTCGCACCGGGTCAACCCTACATCGGTGGGCTCCTCGAGTTCGACACCGCCGGAAAGTTGAGCGCTATGTGGGGAGTATACGATTCCGGTGGAACCATGGGGGTGGATACGACGAATGAGTTGAAGACGATACAATTCGACGCATCCCACAACGGTGATGGTGAGGTCAGAATAACCATAGATTTCACATCCATGACCCAATACGCTTCCCCACATTCCGCTGCGGTAACGTATCAGAACGGAAACGCGGAGGGAACTCTTCAATCCTTCGCGATAAATGAGAACGGCGAGATAATAGGAACCTTCAGCAACGGTCTGACGGACATCCTTGGAAAGATAGCTCTTTCGGTTTTCAACAATCCAGCTGGTTTGGAGGAGGTTGGGAATTCCCTCTACGTTCAATCTCCAAACAGTGGTATCCCACAGATCGGTGCAGCTGGAACGGGAGGAAGGGGAACGATAATCCCGGGTGTTCTCGAGATGTCGAACGTCGATCTGGCGGAGGAATTCACGAGGATGATAATAGCGCAGAGGGGATTTCAGGCGAACGCGAGGGTCATAACCACATCGGATACCATACTCGGTGAGCTCGTGAACATAGTGAGGAGATGAGGATGGGTGATCCCAATTGATAACCTTGACGCACATGAACGGTAAGACCTTCGTTCTGAACGCGGAGGTGATAGAAACAGTCGAAAGGACACCTGATACCGTTATAACGCTGATAAATGGGAAAAAACTGGTCGTAAAGGAAGATGTAGAAGAGGTCATAAACAAGGTGATAGAATACAAGAGGAGAATATTCGAAATACTTCTGGAGAAACGGGAGGGGTGATGTATGGATATATCCACCCTCCTCGGTATTGTCATAGTTCTGGCAGCGATAATCATGGGAATAGGAGCTGGAATACAGGCTTTCATAGATCTTCCATCCGTTTACATAGTCGTAGGCGGATCGATAGCTGCGGTGATGGTCGCTCACCCAAAGGAGTTGTCCTTCAAGTTGTTCAACATAATGATGAGCACGATAAAGGAGAAGAAGAGGGATCCGATAAGCACCATAAAAACGATCGTGACCTTCGCGGAGAAAGCGAGAAGAGAGGGATTGCTCTCACTCGAGGAGAACATAGCGGAGATAGAGGATCCATTTTTCAAACAAGGTTTACAGCTGGTTGTGGATGGGACGGATCCGGAACTTTTGAAAACCATGCTCGAATCGGAGCTGGAACTTTTGGAGGAGGATTTCGCATCTCAAAAAGCGGTCTTGGATTCGGCGGGAGCTTACGCACCGGCTTTTGGAATGATAGGAACCCTGATCGGACTGATACAAATGTTGAAAACCTTGAACAATCCGGACACGTTGGGACCAGCGATGGCGAAGGCTCTGATCACGACCTTCTATGGTGCTGTGCTCGCGAACGGTTTCTTCCTTCCGATGGCGGAAAAGATAGGCGGAAGAGCGAAGCGCGAGCTTTTGGAGAAGCGAATGATACTCGAAGGGATTCTGTCGATACAGGCTGGAGACAATCCGAGGATAATAGAGGAAAAGTTGAAGGCATACTTGAGCGAGAAAGAACTGCAACAGTACGAAGCTGAAACACAGAGAGCTGGTGTATGATGGCTAAGAAGAAATCTGAGGGGAGAAGAGGCTCACCCGCTTGGATGACCACCTACGGCGATATGGTCACACTTCTTTTGACCTTCTTCATAGCCCTGATATCGATGTCAACCATAAGTCCCGGAAAATTCCAACAAGTTGCGGCAGGGCTCCAGATGATCTTCTCGGGGAAACCACCGAGTGTTCTACTTGGGGGAAAATCCCTCAACAAGGAACCGCTGATAACCTCGAAAAAGGGAATAAAGGAAGAGTTGATGAGAATAATAGAGGATGAGAGATACAAGGGAAAGATAACGATCGAGGAGACCGACAAAGGGGTTGTGATAGTTCTGAAGAACATGGCGTTGTTTGAACCTGCGAGCGCAAAACTCACGGCTCATGCTAAGAGCATACTCGCAAAGATAGGGACCATAGTGATAGAACACACGACGAACGTTCTCGAAATATACGGATACTGTGATGATACACCATTACCGAAGAATTCGATCTACCCCTCAAAATGGCACCTCGGATCGGCGAGAGCTGCAAGTGTTGCCAGATTTTTCGCGGTCGAACTGAAGGAAAAGAGGATAAGGGAGAGACTGGCGGATATCCAACTCGGAAGATTCTTACCCGACTATTTCTACAATCCGGACAGGTTCATACCGATAGGCGTGGGAGACAAAGCCATATTGAAGGAGATCAAAAGGCTGGAAGCGGAATTTACCGCCAAGATGAAGTTGCTGAACGATAAACTCATGAATGGAAGCGTGAGCAAGGAGGAATGGAAAAAAGAGAGCGAGAAACTCAAGGAGGATTTCGATGAGAAGCTCAAGGAACTCAGGAAGGAATACAGGAGAATTGATATACTGGTAAAAAGAGAAGCGGTGAGGTGATACCCTTGCCCGAGGAGGAAGAGATACGGGAAGGAAAGAAAAGGGGTGGATTGATGTCCCTGATAATATCCATCGTGGTTGCGGCGGTCGTATCTTTCGCTATAACATTCTTGATGCTCAACATGATAGGAACGAACAAAGCTAAGGCGCAAAAAGCTCAAGAACAACAGGAACAACCGGTTGAGATAAAAGCCATACTGATTCAACCCGGATCGATGTACACTTTCATGTTGAAAGGTGGAAAGAACATCGTGGTCATCGATTCTCTGAGTTTCAAGGTTGGAAGTGATCAGTGCAGGGCTTCAATCGCGGAGAAGAAGGATGAGATATTGGATGCCATACAGGAGATATTCCTGAGAAAGGAATTTCAGGAACTCGGATCCGCAGCTGGATTGGATCTTCTGAAGAAGCAGATAAAGGATGCGGTGAACAGAATAACAGGATTCGTGGGGGAGAAGGAAAAGTTCGGCGTCGCACGTGTATTTTTGTACATAAAAGCCATCTCCTCCGTGGAATGAGGTGGTGAGTATGTCGGATGTTCTGAGTCAGGAAGAAATAGACAATTTACTCGCCGCTCTGAACAAGGGTGAACTTTCCGCCGAGGAGATAAAGAAGGAAGAGGAAAGGAAAAAGATAAAGACCTACGATTTCAGCAAACCAACGAAATTCTCGAAGGATCAAATAAGGACATTCGAGATGATCCACGAAAATTTCTCGAGGGCTCTGTCAACCTACCTTTCCGGTAGAACGAGATCGCTCGTGAACATAAATCTCGTGTCCATCGATCAGATAACTTACAACGAATTCATAAGATCGGTTTCCAATCCCACCTTCATGGTCATATTCACCGCCAAGGAGTTGAAAGGCAGTTCCATAATCGAGATAAACCTCAACGCGGTCTTCACCATAATAGACAGATTGCTCGGTGGTCCGGGGATAGTGACCGGAAGCCTGGGCAGATCCTTGACCGATATAGAGGTTAACATAATGAAAAGGGAAGTCTCGGCTATACTTGGATACTTGAAAGAAGCATGGTTGAGTTTTTTGGAGTTCACCCCTGAGATAGAAGCGGTGGAAACAAACCCACAGTTCGTGCAAATAGCACCTCCGAATGAGATGGTGCTCTTGATAACCTTCGATCTGACGATAGGACAGGTTGAGAGCTTCATGAACATCTGCTGGTTGTCCTCTGTTTTGGAACCCTTTGCCCCGAGGTTCTCCAGCCAGATGTTCTTCACCAAATCTTCGGAAAAGTCCAGCCCAGAGAACATCGAATTGATAAAGAAAAATATGCTGAGAACGAAATTAGAGGTTAGTGCTCTCCTTGGAAAGAGCGTTTTAACCCTTGGAGAACTCCTACAACTTCAGGTTGGTGACGTGATAAGGCTGAACACCAAGGTTGGTGAGGAGATAGATGTGCTGGTTCAAGGGATCCCCAAATTCAAGGGAATACCGGGGAAGAGGAAGGACAGGAAGGTAGTCAAGGTGACCAAGATCTGCGAGGAAACCATCGATCTCGTCGAGATGCTGATGAACGGTGCAGGAGTCGAGGTAGGAGGTGAAAAGTGATGGGTGACTCCAACGAATTCCTCAGTCAGGAGGAATTGGATGCACTCCTGAAAGGTTTACAGGAGGATGAATCATCCGGATCCGAGAAAGAATCGGCGGATTCCAAGTCGGAAGATTCTCTGACGCCCGAAGAGCTCGATGCCATAGCGGAGATATCGAACATAAAGATGGGATCGGCAGCAACTGCGCTGTCAACCATACTTGGGAAGACGGTGAATATAGAGACTCCCGAAGTCTCCGTGATGACCCTGAACGACCTGAAGAAGAGATACAAAGGGAACATGATAGTGACAGCCATAGAATACACCGAAGGTCTGAAGGGATTGAGTGTTTTGATGACCGAACCGAAGGTTGCGGCGGTTATAGCCGATCTGATGATGGGAGGAACTGGGAAGACGGAGAAGGAGACGGTGGATGAGATAGGGTTGAGTGCGGTCGGTGAAGCCATGAACCAGATGATGGGATCAGCCGTAACCACGCTCTCCGATTTCCTCGGAATGGTGATAAACATAGCCCCACCGAACATCAAGATACTGAATTTCGATGATCCGAACTTAGATTTTCCACCGGTTCAGGCGGATCCAAACGAACCCCTCGTCATAGTGCAATTCAAGATGAAAATAGAGGATCTGGCGACGACCTATCTGGTAGAGGTTTACTCGATGCATCTGATAAGAGAGTTGATAAGAAGGTTCAAGGAGAAAGTGCTCGAGGAAACGAAGGAAGAACAAAAAGAACTCACACAGGAGAAAGTCACAATTTCACAGCCAGCTGAGCCACAGAGAAAGGAAGAGAAGGTTCCAGTGAGAAAAGTGGAATTCGCGGAGATGGAGAGTGAAGGAACACAACCTTTTGAGATAGAGGATGACAGGTTGAAGATGCTCTACGACATTCCGCTTGAGATATCCGTCGAACTCGGAAGAACGAGAATGACCTTAAAGCAGATCTTGGACATGGATATAGGTTCCATAATCGAGCTCGAAAAGTTGACAGGTGAACCGGTGGATGTTCTGGTCAACGGCAAACTCATAGCCAGGGGAGAAGTCGTCGCCATAGGTGAAAATTTCGGCGTCAGGATAACCGAGATAGTCAGTCAAAAGGAGAGACTGTACAGTCTGAGATGAGGAGGAAGTAATCTCGTGAACATCAAGAAAGTGCTGTGGATGTCGAATGGAATGGTGGATCTTCTTCCAACGTTGATGGACTTCGGGATAAATGTGTTCGTTCCAAAGGATTTCGAATGTCCAAGCGATTTTAAATTCCACAGGTTGGAAAATCTGAACAGGATATTCCTCGAGGAGACCTCGGAATTCGACATGATGGTCATCGAGATACCAAGTCCATCGAATCTCAGGGATGAGGAGATTCTCCTCAATTCGATTGAAACGGACAGGAGTGATCTCGTTAAATTCTGCGTCAAGAACTACAGGGAGATCGTTCCCGTAGTTGACAGGGAAGGGCTCGAGAGGGTAATTCACCACATAGAGGAGTGCGGTGATGTTCCCCTCCAGGAGAGAAGGAAACTATCTTTGAAGGCTCTTTTGAAACTCATAGATTACTACACCAAGATCCACTCCATGCTCTCCGAAGTCTATGCATCTGAGAAGTTCGAACATCTGATACTTGAGAAGATAGACGATCTACTGTACGGTGAAAATCCCCATCAGGAAGCATCCATCTACAAGTTGATGGGAAGAAGGACATTCCTCGAGGGGATAGAACCATCGACCAGGATCGAGCTATCCTCGAACAACCTCCTCAACATCCACGAAGCGTTGAGGTTGATGAAACACCTGCCGAACCATTCCGCGATCCTCTGTGCCCATGGTTCCATAAGAGCGGTCGCAACTTTAGATGACCCCATCGAGAACGTGAGATGGGTCGTCAGAATATGCGAGAGATCCAGAATGAGAGGTTCGGTAGTGTTCAAGGGAAAGATCGATGGGAATATCAAGAAACTCCTCTCGGATTCCGTTTACATGGTCGTTGCGGAGGATATTGAGGGAGAGATTCCAGGTCCCGCAAAGAGTGTGAAGGTGCGGAATATGTCCATCGAGGATGAGAAAAATGTTTACCATTCTCTGGGAAATGGATTCGTGAAGTTCGACACGGATTTCGAGGATGCTCAGGGGAAGGCGAAGGATCTCAATGCGGATGGAAAATTGGCTGTCACGATATCCAAATTTTTGAGATCCGCATCCGCCGTCATGGTAAAGAATGGAATGAGCATCGGTTTGGTGAACAACGCGTCGAGTGCTTCCGAGGCTCTGAAATATCTCATATTTTCGTCCAAAGATTTCGAGGAGGATGAGGTGAAGGGATGCACCGTTGCGGTTGATGAAACCATACTGGAGAAGGAAATCCTGGATTCACTCCGTCGAATCGGCGTTGAAACGCTGATAGAACCCGGCGGAAGCAGGAAGGATGAAGAATTACTTGAAACTGCCAAGAATCTCGGCATGAAGCTCCTTTTCACAGGTGTGAGACATTTCAGACATCTCTGAAGGATACACAGTAAACTCATCGATGATCCTTTCCCACGGAATCACGATATCCTTGACTTTCATGTACAATCCCACGGATTTCACCACGAACCTTATCCTGTCCCTTTCAACTTCCGCCAAGACGTAGTGAAGGAATCCCGCCATTTCCCTTTTGGACCACGGGAGATGTCTTCTCTTCTTGGAATAAAGTCCAAAACCGAGAGGTGCCCCACCTCCACCGGTCACCACGTAGTGTATCCCGTTTCTGAAAAATCTCTCGTAATCATGAATGTGTCCACTGAAAACCGCGTTCACGTGGTATCTCTCGAATATCTCTCTCCATTCATCCTCGAGTGTTGGTTCATCGTTTGGTGTGTTGGTGTAGAAGGGATGGTGAAAGAAAACGAGCTTGAATTTTTTATCTCTGTTCTTCTCGAGATCCTCGATCAACCATCTTGTCTGTTCCTGCATGAGCGGTGTTCCACGTGGAACGTTGCTGTCCAAGACGACAAAATGGACCTCACCGGCGTTGAAAGAATACCATCTCCTCTCGAAATCCCCTCCTCCCCTTGGATTCATGAATATGAAGTAATAGAGTATCGCGTTCCTCTCGTGGTTGCCGAGAACAGAAAAGTAAGGGACCTTCGATGTCAATTCAGCCACCGCATCAAAGAATCTGTCCCAGTATCCTTCGTAATCCCCACTGTCCACGAGATCCCCGACATTTATCACGAACGCTGGTTCTTCCTGTGCAATCTTTTCAGCCACCATCCTGTGCCATTCATCGTTCGTTCTGGTATCTCCATACACGACGAATTTGAACTCCGCTGAATCGAGAGTTCTGAACCCACACACAGCCCTTTTTCCATCGATCCGAACTTGAACTCTGTATTCTGTGTTGGATTTGAGGTTCACGAGCTTGATCGAGTGGAAATTGTCGAATAGGGGATCCTTCATTCTTCCAACGATCTTTCCATCTTCCATCAAGATCAGGGAAGCAGTCGCCGGTTTCGAATATTTGAAATTCAGGTACGCACTGTCCGTGGAGAGGGATGTTATGTAAGGTCTCCACAGAAATTCACCCTCAACTGATTGAAGGATGATCTTTTTGTTCTTCGGATCCACTTTCTTCACACGATATCCTTCCATCTGGTATGGGAAGAATTCGTAATTTCCAACCGGCAGTTTGAAATGTAGGATGCCTTCATCATCGGTTGTCGAGACCGTCAAGATCTTTCCATTCTCCCCTATACCCATCCTAAGCCCCTTCACTTTCACTCCTTTCTCATCCAAAACCTTGTATTTCTGCACATCAACATTCCCTTCAAAATCTCCCCGGAGTTCTTCGATGTCCAAGCCCACTCGGAACATCAGAGAGAACTTCGTTTTCTTTGAATCTGCCTTCCTCTTGGAAAGAATCATCAACCCCTTGGCAGTGTATATGGATTTTGAATTCTCCATGCGGATGAGGTATGCGACATCCCTTCCTTGTACGAAAACCATTCCCCTTCGATTGTCTCGAAGTATGACGGGAGACAGATCGCATATCTTGAGCAGGATTCTCAGGATCAGATTTTCGTTCCGCTTGGAGTCCACGGTGATGGATACATTCAAATCCTTCCCATTCAGAGAATACACGAGTTTCACATTTCTATCATCCACATTCCCGAAGAAGGTGATCTTTCCATCCCGGATGATGTGATCGTGAAATTTTATGAGCTTGTTGTTCATCGTGAATTTCATCGTTCCAACTGCATCGTATCCAATGGATGTCAACACAGCACTTTTCAACGCTCCGACATCATCACCCGAACCATCCACGGTGAATCTTAATTCATCGTTCGATAGCACAATGTCTTCCGGATCCTCGTATGGACACATTCCTCGAAGTGGCATGGCATCGGGATTCGTCAACACTTCGACCATACCAAAGGCAAACAGATACGCCATGATGAGCATCATCCAAAATGCCAGGATCTTCCTCAAATTCTCGCCTCCCTTTCAATCACCATAACTTTGAGAAATACTTCCCTATCCATTCCGCAACGACTTCCGCTATCTTTTCCGAATAACTTCCTCTGACGAGCCTCATCTCAACGGACGGATTTGAGAGGAAATCGCACTCTAAGAGAAGGGAAGGCATATTCGTGTAGGCGAGGACGGCAAACTCACCTTTCTTAACTCCTCTGACCTTGAATCCACGATCTTTCAGAAATTTTGCGAGATCTTCTGCCATCTCCAAGCTTTCCGCTGTGTGATTCCTCTTCTTCATCACCCGAATCGCTATCTTGTCCTTATCCTTGACCGGATCCAAATTTTCCCTCCACACTAACCTTCTTATGTATCCATCCTCCGAGAAGTCGAAATAATAGATCTCCATCCCTTCGACGGATTTGTCATCGCACGAGTTGAGGTGCACACTGAGAAAGAGATCGGCGTTGACGGAGTTCGCGAATTTCGCTCTGTCGTACAGATCCACATAACTGTCCCCCACCCTTGTGTAATAAACCATGAAACCTTTCTCCTTCAACTTCTTTCCCATCTCCTTCGCTATCTTCAACACGATATCCTTTTCCAAATTCCCAAAGATTCCAACCGCTCCGGAATCCACACCACCGTGTCCCGGATCGATGACTATTCTCATGCTTTTTGAAACACTGGTTTTTCTCTTCTTCACCATCTCCTCGACGTATCCGACATTCTCAAAATCGAACACAAATCTTCCAACTTCCTCGACGGAGATCCTGAAGGTCGTTCCAACGTTGTAATGAAATACTATTCTGACGGTCGATGGATTGAACTGGGACAAAGTGAAGGATACGAGAGATGAGCTGTTTATCTCCTTTTTCAGATGTGGAGGATCGATGAAAGCCCCGAACACATCCACTATCAACTTCGATTCATCGGTTTCCACAACCTTGTAATTCACACTCTTGCTGAATTCCAGTATGGCTCTGGTTTTTCCATCGGTCAGTATGTTCACGTTGAGAATCTTAGACAATCCAAGTTCGACTTCTATCTTCTTACTCCGTTCATCGTATCTCAGATTGAATCCCATTATTTCCGCGATCTCGCGAAGAGGTATGTAGGAT
>Ga0164318_10005759_pt1 | contig 11989 bp, 8 predicted proteins | sample GuaBasSedimGuay9_FD_113734 | JGI IMG/M metagenome (GOLD analysis project Ga0164318, IMG submission 113734) | Subseafloor sediment microbial communities from Guaymas Basin, Gulf of California, Mexico - Guay9, Core 4571-4, 0-3 cm | ecosystem: Environmental > Aquatic > Marine > Hydrothermal vents >... | reverse complement strand
TCTGAGCCGGAGTGATTCCAGATATCCTTCCATTTTTTCATAAGAGACCCGGTCAAATACGCCTTTTCCCTCTTTTACGAATACACGGACATGGTGCCCCTTCTGTGCCAGGGAGCGGGCCATATGGATCATGGCCGTCTCGGTGCCGCCGAGGGGTTTCTCCGCCAGGCTGTCCCCTGCAAATGGAAGCCCTCCCCACAAAAAGGCAATGCTCAGCTTTCGGTCTCCCCCGCTGATCCATGCGGCGGGGTCTGGCTGTGAAAGCCTGTTCCTGAGCATGGCTGCCTTCTCTCTTATTGATTCCGGGTCAGGGCAAAGCTCCAGGGCCTTTTCAATATGGACAAGGGCATTGTCGTATTTTCCCTGGTGCTCAAGGGCCAGGGCAAGGTTGTAATGGGCCTCCAGGTGATCGGGTTCCTCTGCGAGGATCTCGCGGTAGAGGGTTATGCAATCATCGACAAGCCCCTGGTTCCAGGCCTCAAGGGCAAGCCGGCAAAGCGTATTTACATGTCGAGGACGCAGCTTCAGCGCCTCTTGATACTGCTCCAGTGCGGCCTCCCTCTGTCCAAGCAATTCAAGGAGATATCCACAGAAATACCTGAGATCCGCATTGTCTTTATCATGCTCAAGTGCGGAAACGAATGCCTCCAGCGCCTCGGTCCACTTTTCCTGCTTCAGGCAGGCAAGCCCTCGGGCGGTAAAATCAACGTTCGAGCTTGTCCTCGCACTATCTTGTCCGTCACTTTTCATGGTAAATCGCTCCTTTTCTTCCATATCGGAAGAACGTCTGAGGTTGGGAGCTGATCTGAGCCGATTCTTAGCAGGCGCAAAATCAGCATCAATACTCAGGGCCTTTCTGTATTCACCCACAGCCTTCCGCCAATGTCCCTCTTTCTCAAGGAACAGACCATAATTGTAGTGAAGCACGTGATGATGGGGATTGTACCGTAGTGCCGTTCGGTAAAGATCCTCGACCTCGTTGTTCATCCCTTCTCGGAGCAAGATCTCGGCCAGATTATTATAAGCCCCGATATGTGCAGGATCGAGTGCCAGAACCGTCCTGTACATCCGGGCCGCTTCCTGGTTACCGCCGAGCCGGGACAGCGCCACCGCCAGGTTAAAGGCGGCCTTCGGATCCCTGGGATCAAGCCTGTGTGCCCGCCGCAGGACTTTCTCGGCCTCGGCATTCAGGTCCAATTCCAGATACTGGATCCCAAGTTCGCAAAAGGCACGGGAGTTAAAAGGGTGATCCCTGAGCTTCTCCTCTCCGATCCTGCGATAAAGCTCTTTCTTTCTCCGCAGACGTTCTTGCCCCAATATTTTTCCGTAATGGTGAATCGCTATATCTGTATCTACAATGGCACGTCCCTGGGACAGCAGGTCATACTCCACCAGTTCGTGTACGCGGCCCCTGAAACGCACCTGTTCAACGTTTCTAAATAGTCGAACCAGCGGAGAAGGTATATAGCCAGGGCAGCCGCGAGCCAGGGGCGTCTCCGCCTCAAGGACTTTCCATTCAGCCAGAGTGGATTGGTTCTGGTAGGTCCGCTGAACCAGGCGATATCCGTCCACATTCTTCACTGACAGCAACTTTCTAATGCGCCTGTGATCCCTTGCATCGATCACTTCGTCTGCATCCAGCACCAGAATCCATTCTCCGGTAGCGTATCTTAAGGATTCATTTCGGGCTGCGGAAAAGTCATTGTTCCAGGCAAAAAAGTAAACTTTCGCCCCAAGCGACCTGGCCACTTCCTTGGTTTGATCCGCAGAACCGGTATCCACAACAACAATCTCATCTACCAGGCCTCGAACGCTTTCCACGCAAGCGGCAATGTTATCGGCCTCGTCTTTGGCAATCATACAGAGTGATAGTTTGGGCTTTTTCATAACGATTCCAATACAGGTACGCCGAATTGCTTGATTGTTTCCACAACGGTTGTCAGACGCTCGATAAAAAGATGTGATAATTCGACTTCCATGCACAGTTTTCGATCCTCGTCGGAGGTCCTTTCCAACTCGAATCCCATCCGGTATTTTTTTACCGACACCTCTCTCATCCAGTCTCCAATCAACTTGGTAAACTCTCGATGGTTACTTATCTGATCCGCAATCTGATTCACTCTTCGGATCTTTTCCGCTATGGTCGCTTCTGCCTGTTGTCCGCACTCAAGATCGTCCAAGAGGGAACTCAAGATGGGCCGGGCTGCCTCACAGCAGATTCTCACCTCATCGGCCTGATCCATCAGCCATGTGAGCCCTGCCTTAATCCTGCCGCTAAGTTTCGTTCTATCCTTCAGGCGATTTTCAGACCATATCTTTTGAAACAACTCCGTAAAATCAGTACAGCCTCCATGGCCGCACAGATCAATTGTCTCTTTCAGGGTCATAACCTGCGTACCCGGAATCAGCGCCCCTCCCTCGGTCGCATCGATACACCGCGCATCGGTAAAAGCAATCTGCCGCTCAAAAAGGGTAATCATGTTGATAAACCCGCCGATGGTGGTAACCCTGTCCCCATAGACGCCCGGCACCGTCGGCAAGTCTTTCCCTGCCGGATCAACGTGCCAGGTCACGGCGCAATCTTGCGCATGATCTTTAGTCCCGGAAAGGGCGAGGTCAAGACCTGCAAAAATAATCGGCTCTGCCTCCACGGCCCTTGCCAGATAGAAAGCATAATGGGATACACTAAAACCATGAGGAAACTCTGCCACTTTGCGCGCCAACCCCACCCCCCACCTGCTTAAAGGGTTATGCTCACCAAAAACAAATTTTGTCCCGGCAAAGCGTCTTGGTATTTCGTGGTAGACGTCTGGAGAAAACAAAAGTGGAACCTCATTCAAAAAGCGAGAAGGAATCTGATCAAACTTTTTCAAATTGATCGGATTGGGGTCGACTGAGACCACAAGATTGGGTCTTATCCCTCGCGCCATCAATGGCTTCAAGGCCGCATCAACGGCAATGATCAGAAAACGGCCCTCTACATCTTTGATCTGCCTGATATTCTTGTCCAGCGACGGCCCCGCAGCTACCACCAGCGCCGGGTGACCCTTCGCCACTCCGAAGATAGTATCAACCGGTGCAGAATCTGCCAGAGCCAGAAGGTTTGTAAAAATATTTTCGACAGTAATCGAACCGATAGCCTCTACGAAATGGAAAGTACTCTTGATACTGCACACAAAACGCTCGATCCTGTCTTCCACGTTTCTGTAAGCTTCGGGGAAAAGTCTCCGGGAAGGCGGGTGAATCAACTTGAGAACCTGACCGGCCATGAGCTTCAATTTGTCTCTCTCTAATTCGTCCCAGATCAGCTGCACCTGGTTTGTTCCGAAAACATGAACCCGGTCATCCGAAAAAAGCGTCGAAAGATCGATTAACTGGCATGCCTTCAACAGGATCTCCGGGCGGGCTTCCACTACAAATAGGCGATGTTCGGGGTCCATACGTCGTGCTATGGCAAGGGGTAAGTAGCCAAGCCCGAAACCCAGCAGGATAGTGATATCTTCACCCCGGAATTCATAATCCTCAATCAAGGAAGAAGCTTCACGCGCCGGGTCGTCAGGGCTGTGCAGGAAACAGGGCTCCGTATTGGCGGAAATACACAGCAGCGTGGGTTCGCCACCGGGCGTGGAAATCTCCTGACACAAAATTTCCGGCCTGTGGCGCAATAGCGTATCGTGCAATTCCGGGAATCTTTCCCGAAGCAAGCTGAGATTTTTTTCATAGGTTCGAGTCATGGCATTAACGTATAGCTTTCAGGATCTCTTCAAAGGCATGGATCAGCTTTTCTGAAGAAAACGACGCCAGGCAGGGACTAAAATGGCTACCCTTTGCCAAGGCTTCGGGACACCTTTGTTCAGCATCAACCTGGCCTGACTTGAATTCTGAAAGGATGCTTTTCCCGCAGGGGGACTGACACAATTTGCCTTGGTACTCGGCGTCCACGGCCACAACAGTGGGATAATAGGTGGTTCGAAGTCTGGAGCTTATGGGGCCAAAAAGAGCCACACATGGCTTGTTTAATGCCGCCGCAATGTGGTAGCCCGAAGTGTCCGCTGTGACCACAGCATCACAGCGGATGAGGGCCGTAACATAACGATGGAGAGATTCCTCGGTATCAAGCCAGAGGATATTATGAGTATCCAATATCTCCACGCCGTGATCACGATGACGCGCAGCGTAGATAGCTGGCATAACAAAAAGGATATCGGGAAATCTGGCAGGTAAAATCCGGAGGAGCTCTGGCGACAGATCACGGAGTTGATCACTGGCCAGTCCGTTCAAATAGACCATGTGCCTGAAAGAAGAGCCGGCACGGTCCAGGAAAGCCGCCACCTCCCGGTCAAAAAAGGGTTCCGCATTCAAGACCAGGCTCTTATCAGAGATTTTCTGAGGATCCAGGCCCAAACCTTGCAAATAATAATCAATCATAGGGATGCGAACCATTAACGAAGCTGGATCCTTGAACTCTACATAATAATCAGCCTCCATGAGTTCACCCAGTGTCACGGGTTGAGCTATGACCGAATCAAGATAAGGATTGCGATCAAAAAAAAGGCGATTTGATTTGAATGTTGCCAGGGACAGGTGAACATCTTCGGGCAGGCGCCTCCGGAGCTCTCTTATGGCCGGCGTCAACATCAGGACATCTCCTATGCCTCCACCCCGGATCACGATAATCTTGCTTCCTGGTATCACCTGATCCAGGGTCGGCAAGGGCATGGGAAAGCCGGGCAATGCCTGTGCGTTAAAGCGAATCCGCTGGATCTCTTTTCTTTTTTTTTGCAAGATACGCCGCCCCAGTTCACCTTCCACCACGAGGATATGCCCGACGTTCACCTCTCGAGATATGATCGGTTCGAGGTAAAAGGAAGCCTCATAGACATTGAGGGTGCACGGTTCTGCTGCTGACAAAAAAACCATCGTATCGCGTTAGCCCTACAGGGATTTTCGAAATTCCAAACTGATACAAATCACCTCTTTGGCTAAGATCTGCCTACTCCCAATTTCGTGGTAAGGTTTTTGGCCGTATGTCCCCAGGTCATGTTTTTCATGTCTTCACCCGCCTGCTTTCCCAATCTTTTCAAGATATCGCGATGACCATATGCATATTCCAGGCTCTCTATGACCTCTTCCAAGCTGGGTTCATCCCAGATGGCCACTAAACGTCCCGCATCGTCGCGAAGTTCAAAGGGAGACATCTGTTTTAGGCACAGGCTGTTGCTCTCGTTCAGAATATCCTTGTGCCCACTATTATAGGATGCCACGACAGGTTTACCACAGGCCATGTATTCCATCAGGACCAGGTTTGTCCCCCCCTCGCATCGATTTGGAAACAACCCGACATCGGTGCAGGCATAGACCTTCCTCAACTGGTCCTGCGGAATAAGCGGCAATATCTCTGTACGATTCAGGTCGACCCCGTTTTGAGACAGGAGCTGCTTCAAATAATGAAAATCCCATCTCTTTTGAGGTCTGAACCGAATCCAGGGAGACTTAACCATCGTATTCATGGAAAACGGCCATACGTTATGCCAGCAATTGACAAAAAGGATATCCTTGTGCCTTTCCTGCATCACCTTTACCGCCCTTATTACAATGTCCTGACCTTTCCTTAGCTCGAATTTGCCGCCGGAAAAGATGACAAAATACTCCCTTGCTCCCGCTTTTTCCCCCTCAATGGGATAGAAAAGGTCTGGATCAATCCCCTGGATCAATACATCCGACCAGGTAATGCCGTTTTCTACCAGCCTCTCTCTGCACCATGTGGAACCAGCAAAGACGACATCAAAAAAGGATGCGTTCTCCCGTGCGTTTCCCGGAAGGAGGTTTTCGAAAAAGGTGTAGCCATAGTTTTCTATGCCGGCAATGTTCATAATCCTGGTGAGGTTGTGATCGCCAATGGTGTGGAATACCTTGCCATCTACGACTTTGTTTTCAAAAGACTGTAGCTTTTCAGCACTGATAACCATAGTCTCTGTTAACTTACCAATCTCCCTGATCAGGTATCTGCTGCACACACCCCAGCCAACATAATCTCCCGGTATTAGAGCCAGATACAACATAACAACCCTCAAACCCGGTCACCCAACAAGGCGGAAACCTCTTTTGCTCTTTGAATCATTTCCTGCGAAATGACTTTCATGTCCCTGTAAAGCCTTGCAGTCTCTGCCGACAGTCTTAAGATATCAGTCTGTTCGATGTTTTCACGCAATACTGTTAGAAGCTCTGTCAGGAATGAAACGCTTGATCCGTCGCCAAGAGCGGAGAGCTCGGTTTCCAGCGCTGTTAGACGCTTGCCTAAGGACTCAACCACCGGGCGATCTAAGGCCACTTTTAAAAGTTGTGTTTGTATATCGAGACAGACTCTGCAACCGGCATCAAGCAGATTGCTGAACTTGGACAGATTCAGAAGAAGTTTTTCCAAATCATCAAGAAGTTCAATCCTGTCAGCAGGGTCGCCATATAACGCCATTCTATTCAGAACATACTCATGCGCGGTATTATTAGAGCTGTTGATCACATTGCAATGATAAAGCCATGTAGTCTTCAGCAGTATCCGTTCCACGTCTTCAAATGTCATCGGGTTCTTGCCGAGAGGGGTCCACTCGAGGTTTCCCCACGGGTCAAAGGCGGAACGGTAGACTTTTACCATCCCCTTGTCCCTGCCGAGAAAATCGGTGTCAGAATTGCTTCCCAATGCCTTTCTATTGAGGATTATTGTCTCAATGGTCTCGGGGGAAATATAGTTGAGACACTTCTTATGAGGGCATTTGACCGTGCTCTGGCACGGAAAACAGGAAATAGCGGGATGCACGGCGATATGCCCTGCACCATACGGGCCGGTTTCTATAAAATGTGTGCTAAAGAAAAGAGAGACAATGCTGGTCCCAACCGCAGAAGCAAGGTGCATGGGACCTGTGTCATTCGTTACCAGCACATCGCACAATGAGAAAAAGGCCTTTAGTTCATCAAGTGTCGTCTGACCGGACAGGTCTTCGGCACCATTGCCGATATAGCTTTTTAACTGCTTACAGGGCCCTTTTTCTGTTTCATCGCCAAATATGATCACCTTGTAACCATGTTTTTGAACGAAGGCCCGGCCCAAATCAGCAAATTTTTGAAGCGGCCATCTTTTGTAAGCTCTGCTCGCCCCCGGATGCAGCCCCAAAATTTTCTTATTTTCAAATCCTGCCTTCTGCAAAAGAGCAGAGACCCTGGCAACATCCCCGTGCTTCGGCACAATTAGAGGGGGATGTGGTACAGATGGAAGCCCCAGGATGTTTTTGTTTATGTCAACCCAATTGAAATTACTGTACCGGCGGTTCATAAAGGAGGCTAATGAGTATGCAAACCATTTTTCTTTTGCCAGATACTGGCGGTTCTTGTTAGCTGTAAACCCTGAGCGATGCTTCGCATCCAAGATGAAGCTCAGGAGCGCAGACGAAAAAGTATAACTGAAATTGATGACCCAGTCCCATTTAACCGCTCCAACTTCATGCAGGTCAGATCTCAGTTGCTCTACAGATAAAAGAATGTCTTCTTTGTTGCCGGTTATCAAAAGGTTAGCCATCTGTTCTTTGTGGAGTGTGAATATCTCATCGATTTCCTCTTGCCCCCCAAGGATTGATGCCCCCAATCTCGAAGTAAGAAGGCATAGCCTCGATTGAGGAAAGACTTGTTTGATCCCCTTTATGACAGGCACGAGCTGCAGGGCGTCACCGATTCGTAATATCTGTATGATCAGAATGTTCATGCCTCTCCCTCTTTAGCGAGTTCTGCCAATAATCTGAGCACTGCCTCATCTTTACCCATGGAGGGTACTTCGGCTTGTATCCTGGCTAACACCGCCTCCAGACAGTCTGTCTCTTCACATTGATCTATTAGCATCTTAATCTTCTCGTAATTAACATTCATTGCCTTGCCTCTCTATAATGAGATCCTAAACTTGCTTCCCTTTTCAAAGCGGTTGAAGCTACCAACCTCATGACCAAAAAGGTATTCCTGGCGTTGAGGAAAAGGTTTCCCCTGACATTTTTAACCTGTTTCAGGCAGAGGTCGGCTTCTTTAATCTTTGACAGGCAGAATTCCAGGCCGTTCTTGTTCCTCAAACACATCAGGTGCCGGGAGAAAATTTCCCTGGTTCTCTCTTTTACCGATATCAAGTCTTTACTTTGAGCTTGGCATTCTCTTTGACTCAATATCTCTTCGATGCCCCCCGGGATCCTGATATTGGGGGACGTCGCACCAACCTTCATGGCACGCAAGGCCGCAAATCTCCCCGCTCTGGCCCCAAAAACCTGGGTAGCAGTCATCATGCAACCGCCGATCCGGTCGGCGCCATGGGGCCCGGCCGCCACCTCGCCGGCGGCAAAAAGCCCCGGAACAGAGGACTCTCCCCGTTCACCAATCTTGACACCTCCATTAAATGCATGCGAAAAATGTACCACCTCCGCACCCTGCTCCATCGGATTACCTTCTTTCCAAAAAACCTTCTTTCCTTTTTGCCGCTCTCTGGCCACGGCAATATCCACCTGGCAAGAATCATCACGGCAACTGAAGGGAAAGTGCTTCCCCCTTTCATCAACGGCTTTGGACCTTATATTCGAGTCCGGGATATGCTTTTCAAGCAGATCACGACCATCCGAATCGAGTATCGCTGCCGGCTTTTTCAGATCCTGGAGGGGCAAAAACAGGCGTCTCTCATCTTTCTTCAAGCCAAGGATAAACTGAATGAACTCAAGGTTGTTTAACTCGGCTCCAGCTCTGTGGGCCAGGGCATAACCGTCACCAACCTCATCACTGCTTACAAGATGATTCATGAAGACACCGGCGGCACCGCCCGTTGCCAATATCGTGGACCCTGCCTTTATTTCAACTATTTCAGCGTCTTCTGTAAGGACCCAGGCCCCCCAGCATGCGTTATCTCCTATGATTAAGTCTAAGGCATATCCCTTCATTGTTTTGACGGCCGAGCCTCTGATAACACTCAGCAATGATTGCCTGATATTTCCTACGTCTTCAGCGATAAACGCCCTCTTATAATCACTAAAACACCCCTTCACCCTTGTATAGTTTCCTTGTGGATCTTTCTTTAGACGTATTCCATATCGAATTAGATCTTCTAACCGTGGTCCCGACTCTTCCACGAGAATGCGGACCAGTTTAGTGTCACACACTCCAAGACCTACCCGGACAATATCATCATAAAAATCTTCTAACTGTTTATTTGTCCGCTCTCTTCCGACCAGGGCCTGTATACCCCAGCCTCCTGAAAGGTGCGAGAAGCTGGCGCCGGATTTCCCAACTCCTCCCTTCGCCAGGAGGGTCACTTCAGCCCCTGTTTCAGAAGCAGCAAGGGCGGCCCGAATACCGGCCGCCCCAGCGCCTATGACTAAAACATCTGTTGTGATCGTTTCCATGATTTACCGGGTTTTACTCACCGCAGAGGCACAAAGGTCGCAGAGGAAAAATATTTGTTGTTTGTCGGGAGACAACGACAAATAACATGCAGCCCCTTTGGGGCAACCTGTTGGCCGCAGGCCTGAGATGGTTTTGTCCAATCGGCCTCTTCTCTCCGAGGTGCGGGCTCTACGAAGCCGGGGACTGATTGGACAAAAAAGGCTTTCTCAGCGTTATCTGTGTCTCTGTGGTGAATTACTATTAGATCACATCCCGATTCTCATCCATGGCCTTTTTCAGACTGAACATCGTCTCATCATCAAACCGGGTGAGATTTATAGAAAATTCTGTGGCATTCCCAAGCGACTGGATAAAGCTCTCTTCATCCTTAATCCTCGATAAGGCCTGGGTGTAGAGTGGAGTCCCGGGATAAGGAGTGGCAAAAAAAGAGCCGCACTTCAGGCCCATCTCTTTTTTGAAATCTATGGTCTCCTGGATCGACTCAAGGCTTTCTCCCGGATATCCGAAAATGAAAGTGGTGTTTGGATAGATACCCACCTTTCTCGTATTGATTATTGCCTCTTTTGCCTCCCTAACCGTGGCTTTCTTATTCATGGCATCCAGGATTTTTTGGCTGCCTGATTCAATCCCATAACCGATCCAGACACACCCTACCTCTGCCATGCGCTCAAGGATTTCCAGCCCGGCGCTGGTCACGCGACCGTGACACCCCCATGTAATGGGAAACCTCTTTTTTTCCATCAGGTCGCAAAATTCAAGCAACCGCCGCTTTGAGGCCATCATGTTGTCATCCACAAACCCGATGAAATCCACATTGTATCTATCAACAAGAACTTCGATCTCATCAACGACATTCTGCGGTGAACGGAAACGGTAATTTGAGCGCCCGAACAGGTGATAGCAGTAGTTGCAGGAAAACGGGCACCCGCGGCTTGAAATGACGTTCATGCTCTTTGTGATCTTGACATCTTCTCTGAAACCCGAAGAATTATTTGCCACATCCCCCCATATCGGATTTTTCAAATACACTTCCATGGGCAGCAGATCCCAGGCCGGGAAAGGAATCGTATCCAGATCATCGATGTTTTTCCTGTCACTGTTTACAATGATGCTGCCGTTTCTTCGAAACCGGATGCCCGGCACGTCACTCAGGTCACCACCATCTCGGATGGTCCGGCAGACTTCCAGCATGGTTTGCTCACCTTCGCCCACGGCCACCGCATCGACAGGTATATTTTTGAAAACCAAGCCTGGACTGGATGTCGCAAGTCCGCCCCCGGAAAGCACGAATGCACGGGGATTTATCCTCTTTAGCTCCGGAATCAGCCATTTTTGATAATTGTACGTCGTTATAAGCCCTGATACGCCGGCAATCTCCCATTGCCTGCAGGACAGATCCTTCAGAACAACATCCGGTTTGGGCCGGGTGGCATTGATATCGTAGATTTCAACATCAAAACCATCCCTTCTGAGCACAGCAGCAATTGTGGCCAGCCCGTAAGGGATGCAGTTGGGTTGGGCCTCAAGGCGAATAGGGCAGTTAATGAGAAGAACCTTCATAATGCTGACTATTGGAGCAGATTCCCCTTGGTCAGACCCCTTCCCGTGCGGAAAGCTTCTGTGCGTGCCCGGGGGTCTACTATTCGGGGTTGCTTGACAGGTAACAGCTCAATATTTAGGGGAAACGCAGTGGCATCGGGCACCAGCTCCCGGGGTAGAAGGGCTTTTCTTCCGCTCCGAGCCTCCCGACAGTCGCATCAGAAAAGCCCTTCTACCCCTTTTTATTGAGCTATTACCTTGACAGGTTAAATGAAAAATTATACCCGTAGGAATAAAGAAGCCACGACGGATACGAACCGGAGAGAGTAGCCACCTGATCGCAGCCCGCTCATTATCTCAAGGATACACATAAAATTAAGGATAGCCAAAAGATATGCAAAAGATACAATGTGGCCCTCTGTTATATTTCCGGTTCTCAAAAACAGCAGGGAAAGGCCCTGTTAGAAGGGAAACATTTAGAGCCGACGGATCCAGAATCTGATATTGATTTTGCAGTGCTCTTTACCAAACCCCCTCAAAACAGCCTCGACGTTTATGCCTCACTGAGTCTTGACCTTCAGGACCTTGTGTCTCCTTTCAAATCGGACCTTTTGTTTTTGCACGAGGTTGACCATCTAATCCAGCTCGAAGCGATAAAAGGAATCAACATTTACGCGATAGATGAAAGATATAAAGATATCTACGAAGAAAAAGTCCTCATGTTCGCATCGGATGAACTGGTAATATTCAAACTGAATGAAAAGGATTTACTGGAGGCTATCGAGAACGGTTATTTCGGATTTGAATATGAAGCTGATAGAAGATAGACTCGGCTTTGTAATAAGCTCTGTAGCGAGATTAAAAAAGCTGTAACACTTTAGCTCTTTTAAAAAAACAGACATACGGAGCGGACAGGCCATCCGATTGGAGACCGTCTCAAACTCGAGCCTAACTGAGCGTAAAGAAAAAACAGCGCTTAGAAGTTCAAATCAGATCCATTCGCTCACAATATCAGTTATCGTCAAGGGTG
>Ga0164318_10005758_pt1 | contig 11989 bp, 7 predicted proteins | sample GuaBasSedimGuay9_FD_113734 | JGI IMG/M metagenome (GOLD analysis project Ga0164318, IMG submission 113734) | Subseafloor sediment microbial communities from Guaymas Basin, Gulf of California, Mexico - Guay9, Core 4571-4, 0-3 cm | ecosystem: Environmental > Aquatic > Marine > Hydrothermal vents >... | reverse complement strand
CTCATGAGTCTGGGAAGATTGAAATTATGGGAGTTGACCACAGACACATTTATCTCAAGTATCACCGGGCTAAACACGAACGTGACAAGCAACGAATCCTTATCTGCCAGCGCGATAACAACGCTTACTGGTTGGATCAGCTTAAACCGACCGGAGGATACGAGAACAGGTACTATGATCGAAGCCAGGATTACCTCGGGTATGTATAGGTGTGGGAATTATAGGTATACCTCAATAATATTGATCTGGTAATGCCTTGTCCTCATAGTTGACTTTCGTTATTATTCAATGTTACTTGTTCCTCATGAACAAACCAGATCGCAAACAGGGACTTACTTACGCTGAAAGCGGAGTCGATATTGCAGCCGGTGACGAGGCTGTACAGAGAATAAAAACACTTGCACGCAAAACCTTCAATTCTCAGGTACTCTCAGATATTGGTGCTTTTGGGGGATTGTTCAAACCGGAACTGTCTGGTTTTGAACGACCAGTCTTGGTAGCTTCGACTGATTCAGTAGGAACCAAGCTGAAAATAGCCTTTATGACCGGCATACATAACACTGTTGGTGAAGACCTTGTCAATCATTGTGTTAATGATATCCTGGTACAGGGCGCCCGGCCATTGTTCTTCCTGGACTACATTGGGATTGGACATATTAAGCCGAAAGCTATGGCTGAGCTTGTCAGTGGTGTAAGCCGTGCTTGTTACAACACAGGTACCGCTCTTCTGGGGGGTGAGACCGCCGAACTGCCCGATTTATATCAACCAGGAGAGTACGATCTGGCCGGATTCATTGTGGGAATAGTCGATGAGTCAAAGATAGTCGATGGTTCCACAATCAAGCCCGGTGATATCTGCCTCGGCTTGCCGTCTAACGGCTTACACACCAATGGCTACACAATGGCACGCAAAGTAGCCTTTGAGATAGCCAATCTTAAGCCCGATGATCGCATTGATGAGTTAGGCTCAACTATCGCTGAAGCTCTAATGAAAATCCATCGTTGTTATGCGTCGGTGATTCACAATCTGTTGGAGAAACATCAGATTAAAGGGATGGCACATATTACCGGCGGAGGTATAGCCGGCAACCTCAACCGTGTTTTACCCGATTCCTGTGACGCAGAGATTCAAAAAAAATCATGGCCGGTTCTACCGATCTTCAAATTTCTTGAAAAAAGTGGTAATATTGATCCAGATGATATATATTCTGCGTTCAACATGGGGATTGGCTATATTATAGTGGTTGAGGCAAGTAAGGCTGACGCAATTGAGGCCGATCTTAACAATATGGGTGAGAAGGTTTACCGTATCGGTCTGATAACCGAAGGAACTGGCGTAGTTAGACTCATAGAGTAACGAAATATCCCAATCACACAGAAGACCGAGGGGACCTTATTCACCAGAGTTAAAAATAATCCCTTGAAGGAGGCTTGGCAAGGATGCTTAAGAAAGTTATACTTATGGTTTGCGATGGATTGGGTGATCGTCCGGTAAAGGAACTCGGGAATCTTACCCCCCTGGAGGCGGCTAAAACACCCAACTTAGACAAACTGGCTGCTAAGGCTGAGTGCGGTTTGATGCACACTCTTGGCCGAGGCAAAACCCCCGGTAGTGATACAGCCCACCTGACGATATTCGGTTACCCTATCGATCAATGCTATTCCGGTCGCGGTCCTATTGAAGTTGCCGGACTTGGGCTAAAGCTGCAAGGAGGGGATGTTGCCCTGCGAGGCAATTTCGGTACCGTCGGTGACAACCTGATTATCAAGGATCGCCGTGCTGGTCGTATTCTGGAAGTCGAGCCACTTACAAGGGCTCTTGACGGAATGGATGTTGATGGTGTTAAGTTCATCGTCAAACCCGGTACCGCCCATCGTGCAGGTGTCATTATGCGGGGGAAGGGTCTTTCGGGCGCTATCGTCGATGCTGACCCGCATGTTCCGGATGTTCCTGTTCGAACAGTTACCGCAACCGATGACACCCCTGAGGCAAAGCGGACAGCCGACATACTCAACAAATTCCTGCTGCAGGCGCATGAGGTTCTCAAAAAGCATCCCCTCAATGCTGAACGTGAGAAAGATGGGAAACTTCCGGCTAACTTTCTTCTGGTTCGCGGGGGAGGTCAATATAAGGAACTGGTGCACTTCAAGAAGAAGTATGACCTGACGGCCTGTTGTATAGCCGGCGGTGGACTCTACAAAGGTGTGGGAGCATTCCTTGGTATGGATATTATTGATGTCCCCGGCGCCACTGGTCTTCCGGATACAGACATCGAAGCGAAATTCAAAACTGTTCTTCAGAAACTACAGGAATACGATTTCGTTTTTGTTCATGTGAAGGCGGCCGATTCTCTGTCCGAGGATGGCAACTGGGAAGGCAAGCGCGATTTCATCGAAAAGATTGATGCTGCGGCGGCACTCCTGACCGATCTGTCGGCCGAGACTTTACTGGTCGTGACTGCTGATCATTCGACCGCGTCTGAGATGAAAGCCCATTGCGCCGACCCGGTTCCAATTATGTTCTACGGCGGTGGTGGAGAGAGCATCAGAATTGACAATGTGACCGCCTTCAACGAACGCGCCTGCGCTGCAGGAGGGCTGGGCCACATAGTTGGTTTGGATGTCATGCCGCAGGTCCAGAACCTTCTGGGCAAGTTGCATTTGGTGGGAGCGTAAGTTCGCAGGGTGGGAGCTTGTCTCCCGCCTGATGTCATGCTGAGTGGAATTCGGACAACTTACAATGGAGAAATACCCAATCTCTCGGGATGCCCTGTTGGGCACTCGTCAAGAACGAGACCTTGCCATTGTTTATATGATGACGGGAGCACATAATGAGGCGATTGACCTGCTGGAACATGTCATGAGATCCCCTTCGATCTTGAACCTGTTGCAACTCTGCGTCTCAGCCCCACGTGGGATCCCCTTCGCGACCACCCGCGTTTCAAGGCATTGATAGAGAAGTACTCCTATCAAGTTCAGCAATAAACGTAGTATCGGCTCAATCAAAACACTTGTTCCAGCCTGTCCAATCATGTAAATAGTTCTGTAGGGCAGGAGTCCTGCGCTCCCGCCAAAAAAATAGGCAATGCCTGGCGGAACCACTAAGAGGGTTCCACCCTACGAGACTCTGCTGTTCACGATATAAGGGAAAGGCAACTGACGAGATTACTGAGCAAAATAGGAAGATTCTTTCTTCCGGTCGATGTTGATTTGCGCAAGCGACGTCTGGAATTGATGATCTGGGCTTTTCTGCTGTCTCTGGCGTTCTATCCCGGTATCTTCGGTTTTCTGGCGTGGCTGTCTCTGGTGCGGCCGATGCTGATAATCGCCAAACTAAAAGGCCGTTCAGCTTTCAATGCCGCATATTTCTTTAGCCTCTTTTTCAACCTGTTTTCCCTGTACTGGGTAGCTATGGTCACACCACCGGGCATGATCGCTGCAATCATGATAGTGGCTTTTTACTATACGGCGATCTTCATGATTTTCCATCGCCTGTACCACATACGCCCCTTCTTGGCTTTTGTGGCTATGCCGTTTCTTTGGGTGGGGATGGAGTATTTTCGAACCTTGACAGAATTTGCTTTCCCCTGGTCAGATCTAGGCTATACACAGTCTCATTTTCTCTATATTTTGCAGATTGTATCAGTATTCTCTGTTCACGGGTTGTCATTCCTGATTGTAACAGTAAATGTTCTGCTCTGTCAGTTATTGCGTGGAAGTGTTTCTCCTGAACGGAAGATCACTTCCTCGTTTGTATCGCTGGCTATTATCGGTGGTCTGGTCGCCTATGGCTGGATTGTTATGCCACCCTATCCTGTTCCGGGGACTGTGAATGTAGCTCTTCTGCAAGGCTCGGTCCCGCTGGAGGTTAAATGGGCAAAGGGCAATGCCGAACACAGCTACCATCTCTATGACTCACTAGTTCAAGCTGTCGATGATAGCACAATCGATTTGTACATCTGGCCTGAGACTTCAGCTCCGGCATATCTATCACACGATAGTTTTGCCCGTAAGCGTGTAGGAGACATTGTCAGAGCATCATCAGCTCCTCATCTGATAGGCGCCCTTTCAGCAACAAGAGTTGGCGGAAAACACCGGTACCATAATTCGTGTTACCAGTTTGATTTGTCCGGCCAAATAGTACATCGGCACGACAAGTTAAAGCTCGTGCCGTTCTCCGAACATGTACCTTATCAGGATTATCTGCCGTTTTTGGAAAAGGGCGCTCTTCGCAAATATCTGACCTTTATTGACAACTGGGGAGTTCGCTGGTGGTCGGATTTCTATCCCGGTGATTCGGCAACTCTGTTTGAACTAGATTCACTTCTTTATGGCGCGTTGATCTGTTTTGAGTGCACCTTCCCCGAGTTTGTACGGCAATCGATTCTGGACGGCGCTGATTTCATGGTAGGCATCACCAACGATACATGGTTCGGACGATCAGTAGGTATCCATCAGCATTCAAGTATTTTCATTACCAGAGCAGTCGAGAACCGATGTTGGATGGCTCGCACAGCCAACAGTGGTCTGACTTATATAGTTGACCGCTATGGCAGGATCAGAGACCAATTGGAACCGTACGAAGTCGCAACTCTGGTCGGTCGGATCGGAGTTCTTGACGGGTTTTCGACCTATACCCGCATTGGAGACATAGTTGGGAAGTTCTCTTTCTTGCTCACAAGCATTATTGGATGTATATTTATTATCCTATGTTTAGTAAAAAAGCTGCTTGTTCGTATTCGATGGTTATGATTTATTCCGCGCTCTTTGTGGTTCTGTTAGTGCTGTTGTTTCCCTGCCCGAGTGTGGCTGATGATGAGTGGACCACATGGACATCCTTCAAAGAGGTACAACGATTAACCGTAATCGATAATGCTCTTTACGCCGCTACTTCCGGCGGATTGCTGATTATCGACAACCCTGATGAACCGGGAATAGCATTCCTTAATACCGATGGGTTAGGTACCACCGATATTACCGATATCCTGCTGGATGCCTCGGGACAGATATGGTTGTCTGCCTTTGGCCGGTTGATCAAATTTGAACCGGACAACCCTCAACAGTTTGTCTTTCTACCGTCTGAGGGTGAACTGTTTGCACTGACAGCGCTCGAGGACGATTGGAATGACTTATGGGTAGGAACCGATTCCGGGTTGGTGCTGTTTTCCAAAGTCAACGATGATGGTCAAATTGAGGGTCACTTTCCGTTGACAACTGTTAATTCGTTTCCATCTGTTTATGCTATTGCCGTCGATGGTGACCTGGTCTGGGTAGCCACTTCGTTTGGTTTGGTTATGGCGGATAAAAGTAATTCCGGCTCCTTATACCCACCCTCAGCCTGGACGCATTTCACCTATTCCGACTACCCCGAGCTGGGATCAGACACCATCACCGCTGTAGCTGTTTTCGAGTCTGATATTTATGTTGGTACGTCACATGGCTTGTTCCGACTTGACGCTGTTTCCCCTGAAACCTCATTCGTTGCGGTTTCCTTTGCCTTGGGGCAAAGATTATACGATCTCGTCGTAGAAAATGACTCGATGTTTGTGTACTATTCTTCCGGAATAGGTGTTGTTACTTCCAGCGGCACAGATATACTTGCAACAGATGGACTTCCTTCACCACCGGTTACCGGCACCAGTTGGCAAGGCAGTCGTTGGGTGGGAGTTGCAAGTGGGGACATTTTTACTGAGCAATCCGGAACCTGGCAGGAATACCAACATACAGGGATACCCGATAACAATGTGACGCAAGTTACAGTGGACGGCAACGGCCACATTGTAGCAGGATTCGGGCTAAACCTGTATGCCCGTTTTGATGGGGAGTTTTGGGAAGATGCTGGTACCAATGTCCGTGACGGTGCTATTTGTCTTATAACGGATTCAACCGGTGCGGTTTGGGCGGGAACATGGGGACAGGGTTTGTGGCGCATTGATGGCGACTCAGCAAAAAAATACGATGACAATAACTCAACCTGCGTTGGTATCCCTGTTGACCATGATTATGTAGTTACAAGAGGGATCGCCACCGACGGAAAGAGGATATATACCAGTTGTTATCTCGCTTACAACAACGCTCCTGTAGCTGTCTGTCCGCTCGATCGGCTTGATGACCGTTCGGCCTGGGATTCATTTGGTATTGCCGAAGGGTTGACTGATTACCTTGTTACCGGATTAGGGTGCAGTCCCTATCAGTTGGCGGTCGGTACTGAAGGGTCGGGCGTGTTCCTGTGTGATTTGACCGACGAACCCGATGGTTCAGTTAGTGCTTCCTGCACCCAGTATACGCGTGAGAACTCCCCGTTGATTTCTAACACAATCAATGTAATAAGCTATTCCCCACATGGAAATGCCTGGGTTGGCACTAACTTTGGTTTGTCACGATGGGACCCCGGTATTGAACGTTTTGTCGATGTAAATCTTCCGGCTGGTCTTGGGCCTGACATTACCGCTATGAGTTTCGATGGGCGGGGCAATCTCTGGATAGGAACCAGCTCCGGTCTGGCGTATCGTGACGCTGTAACATCGGTTGTCACAGCCTACACGACTGACAATTGCGACCTTGTCTCTGACCGGATTTCAGGGCTGTTTCTTAACGGCAAGACTGGTGATCTTTTCGTTGCTACCGATGCCGGAATGTCGATTCTGATATCACGGATAAGGCACCGAACAATAGCTCTCGATTCTGTAGCTGCCATACCCAATCCATTTGTGATTCGTTCCGACAGTGATCGCATGGAGTTTAACTACAACAAACCCGGGACGGTGCGTCTTTACACGGTAGCTGGAGAGCCGGTTGTTGATTTCCCTGTCAACAGTTCCTGGAATGGTCGAAACAGCCACGGTCGTAAGGTTGCATCCGGTGTTTATATCTTTATCCTTACAGACGAAGATGGCAACATGGCTCGGGGCAAAGTGCTGGTGGTTCGCAATCAATGAGAATCTATAGATGTCCGACCGAACATCTATCCGGTGACATTATTATGCCGCTGATAGCGGATTCGTTCATGGCCTCGCCAGAGTTTGCTTTCGTTTGGAAATCACTCGGAGGAAAGCCGGTTTACTGGACAGCGGAAGATGCCGGAAACGTCGTAGCAATAATGCCCGGCATAGAATTTGGCGTGAGTCCGTTACTCCGATTTGCATCCATGCCAAACGGTTGCTATGGTGGGCTTTTCACCAAGCGAGACAACTCAATCAACCGTGAGACAGTTGGCGGGCTGATTCTAAATGCGGTGGCTGATTATGGTTATGCCAAAATCCATATTTACGATTTCAAATCTTTATTACCCACTTCCGAACACTTCAGCGTCGTGCCATGTGAAACTAATTTGGTAGATATCAGCGATCCCGATTGGCAACCACCGGATAAAAAGCTCAGACAACAAATTCGTAAAGCCGAGAAGGAAGGAATTGAGGTCCAGCAATTTGACAGTGACCTGCATTTATCCGGCCATCTCAATCTGGTGCATAAGTTTGAGCAGCGAACAGAACAAAAAAGCAAGTACACACCTGAATTCTTTTCTGAGTTGGCATCATTAACTGACAGGGACGACCGTATGCAATGGTTCTGGTGCGAACACGACGGACACCCTGTATCTTCGAACATATTCATAGTTGAGGGTGATCATCTGCTTCACTGGCAGGCTTATTTCGATGATACTTACTCTTTCCTTCAACCGGCTAAATATATCCCTTACATAGCTGCGCGTAACGCTGCCCAGGATGGAATCAGGTATCTCAACCTCGGAGCATCTCCTGAAGGTGTCAAAGGTGTGAGTTTTTACAAGGCGAAATGGGGGGGGGTATCTTTCCATTACAATTGTCTGAAACGCCTGAAGGGATTGGGAAAACTTTTGTGAGTTCCGACGCACTGAAGATATTACTTCTGGCCGACAGTCGCTCTTTTCACACTGAACGTTTCGCTGGAGAACTCCGGCAACAGGGTTGCCATGTTTTGGTAGCTTCGGTCGAACGGGGTCACATGCTGCATTTTCATTTGAGAGAACACGGGGAAGTGTCTACACGGCACTATCTTTTGTCTGTCCCTCGTGCTCGTGCTCTCCTGAGACGTTTTCAACCGGATATCATCGATGCTCATTTTGCTTCGGGGTATGGATTCCTGGCATCACTGTTGGGACAACGATCTAACATTCCATCCCTGCTACATGTGCTGGGATCGGATGTGCTTATAGTGCCTAATCTGTCGTTCCTGCGTCGCAAGAAAGTTCAGCGAGCGCTTCAAAAAGCTAACTGCGTAGTAGCTGATTCCAAATACCTGGCTCAAAAGACAGTCTCTCTTGCGTCTCTCAAATATGTTGAGGTTATCGGTTGGGGAGTAGAGAAAAAAGCTTTAGTGCATCACAAAAAGGATTATACGTTGACTAAACCACTGAGGATAATTGTCCCACGCGGGCACGAGCCAGTTTACAACAACGGTTTCATTCTTGATGCCCTTGCGCCATTGGTTAATGACAAACAAGTGGAGATAACCTTTCCTGCTCATGGCTCGCTTCTGTCTGAGTTCCGTAACCACGCGTCAACACTTTCCGAGAGTGGAATACACTACTACAACAAATTACCGCGCGAGGAGTTTGTACCATTTATGGCGGGTTTCGATGTTTGTCTCTCAGCGGCAATATCGGATTCATCCCCCACAATATTGGTTGAAGCTATGGCTCTGGGGCTTATTCCAGTAGCGGCTGATATCCCTGGTGTTAGAGAGTGGCTTAATGCCGACAGTGGCTATTTATTTAATCTGGATGATTCCTCGAGCCTTCGTTCAGTAATAGGCAATCTGGCTAAAGGAAAAGATCCCCACAAAGTTATGAGAAGTCGCAACCTTGAAAAAGTCCGTCAGCATGGAATCTTTGAGGACAACATGAGCATTCATATAGAACTTATGCGTCGACTGGTAGCAGAGGTGCGAGTTTGAGTAACCGCCGTGTTCTGCTTGTTTGTTATTATTTCCCCCCGCTTGGTGGAGCTGGTGTAGGTCGTCCCTTAGCATTATTTAAACACCTGCCCGAGTTTGGCTGGGACTGCCATGTTCTAACAGTGAAATCGGTAGCTTATCGCGCCTACGAGCCGGAGTTGCTCGAGGGTCTCGATTCCGGCAAAATCTATCGAGCGGGCTCCCTTGATCCCCAAAGGCTCATGTACATTTTCGGGATGCGTCGAGTCAAAGCGTCAACCATTGCACGAGGTAAAGCCGCCTCGGATAGGTTCTTCCCTGATCCAAAAGTAGGTTGGGTGCGTCCAGCAATAAATCTGGGGCGTGATCTGCTGGAAAATAGAAAATATCATGCTGTAATATCTACTTCACCGCCGATTTCAAGTCACTTGGTCGCTAGGAAACTGTCCAGAGAGTTTTCCATACCATGGGTTGCAGATTTCCGTGACTATTGGACCGCCTACCGTGTCGAAGACCTCTACGCATCCCGACCCCGCCGAATAAAGCGCGGTCAGAAACTGTTGACTTCAATCAGAAACGAAGCTGCCGGTATAACAGCTATCAATGGGTCTATTGGGGAATACGCAGGCGCTACGGATATCATCTACAATAGCTTCGATTGCGACCTTGCCCGACAATGGACCGCACCACAGCAAGGCGGTGACTACTTGATCGGTGTACTGGGGACGCTGAATGATATTTACCCGGTCAGATCATTACTAAGAGTTCTCAATACTCTGCGCACAGCACACCACGACCTGTTTGATAGAGTGAAAGTTATTCAGGTGGGTTCGTATGATGGTAATTGGCTAAAGGCTCAACTTGAGGAGTTCAATCTAATCGACAAGTTCGAGCTGTTTGGTTTTCAGAAACGTGAAGAAACAATCAAACTGCTCTCTCGGACTTCTTTGCTGTACATTGGACTACCTTCCGTCAGGGAGAAAGGTTTCTCTACTGGACGTATTTACACAATGCTTTCTTCGGGGCGTCCTATCCTGGCGGCTGTGCCGCCCAACGGTGAAATTGCCAGACTGATAGATATTTCAAACAACGGCCATTGTTTTTTCGATGATACTGAAAATACTGCGGTGTCATACCTGGCAGAACAAATCAAACGCTTTCACAGGGGAGAATTATTAGTTCAACTTCAACCAGATTATGCTCAGCCCTTTGCTTCAGATATGATGGCTCGAAGATTCTCTGAAGTTCTTGACCGACTGTAACAAACTATCGCACCAACAACATTTTACGGGTTCGAGTGAAATTATCGGTTATCAATCGGTAGAAATATACACCCGACCCGCTCTTCCGACCGAACTGATCAATAGCATCCCATGTAACAGTGTAACTGCCGGGGGACTTTTTCCCCTCGGCAAGTGTAGCGACCTGTTGCCCCAGCACATTGAAAACGGCCAGCTCTACTGTCGCAGGCACAGGCAAATGAAACTCGATTGAAGTGGTAGGGTTGAATGGATTGGGGTAATTCTGGCTTAGTACAAATGAGGCTGGCAGAGAGTTTTCGTCACTGTTGACATCAGTTGTGATTGAAGGTGTGTAAGAAAGCCTAGTTACTGTATAGCCAACCCTGACAGCAGCAATAGTGTATTGTGTCCCCAAAGCAAGGTTTGAAGAGAAGATACCATAACCATCAATATCAGTTTGTACCCTTTCAATAAAATCACCATCGCAACTGAGTGTTACCAGACAACTATCTACAGGTGACTCATTGCAGGAAACTGTAACTTTCAGACCTGATTGAATCTCCTCAACAGTAAGTTTCATCTGTTCAGGCACTGATGTATAAATTCTAAGTGTGGGGTCTCCCAGGTAATTCTGACCATAGATAAGGTCACGGTAGTAGTAATACTTCTGTTTGGCCGCATTCACAGCATCCACAACCGGAAGCTCAGGATGAGCAAAGAGCGAATCAAAGAACGTTTTTTGCAGATAGTGGCTGCTTCCCACCCAGCCCCATCGGGATTGTCCAATAAGGCACACTGCTCCCGCACTTGGCAATGCAAGAAGTTGTGAGCAAAGGGGATACCCCGACAGATTGAGTGGCGGTTGATCTTTATCAAACGCAGCTCCATCACAAGCCAGCGAATAGTACAATGAAGCCCTATTATTATGAGCAAGGCTGTCAAAATTTCCGTGATCATTGCCGGGATCTCCGCTATAAAAATATGACTTGGGCCAATTGTTATATCCTGAAGTTCGCACTTCAAAGGCTGTATGGCAACCATGAGCAATTATGTTGACTATACCGAACCCTTCAGAAAGGTCGTCGATCAATTGGAAGGCCGGTACATTGTATGGGTTCGGATCATCACCACTGGATGCCTCGACAGCAAGAGTGGTATCAATTTCAAACCAATCCGGATATGCTTGAACAATTCTCCCGTGCTGCCCACCATTAGAGTAATCTCGCATTTCATCAGAGGAGAAAAAGAAGGCTTTCTCCAAGTAAGAAGGATTTCCATCTCCGGGGTTGGTTTCATAAATAATAAGCTTGTCGACATAGGCTGATATTTCTTCAGAACTGTTAAAAGGCAACCGGCCAACCCGAAGCTCGGCTATGATATCGGGGTCGTCGCAGTATGGTTCTCCCCAGACGTTGTCTCCATCTGCATTCCAATCGCCAGTGAGATCGGCGAAATAAAGATCGCATAATTGTAGACGATCCAGGGCAATTTCAATTGACGTTGAAGAATGATAAGCATAGCGAACCGGTAATATGGCTTCATCTCCAGCCAGAAGAACATACTGTCCTCCAGCATTGTGGAATTCCTTGAGAAACTCGCGCATTTTTTCAGCATCATCTCGCCCACTACGGGCTGAGAGGATGCTGTCAATCATCACTGTTGCAGTAATAACTCCGGTAGAGTTCTTGTATGCTGCCAGACGATTACAGGGTCCCCTAAGAGATGTATCAGTGATGATAATGTATTCGGGAAAGTTCTCTAAGGTACTCTGTGTTGGATACAGTCTGGTATCTTTATTATTTCTAAAGTTTATACTGCTTGGAGATAACAGTTCT
>Ga0164318_10005757_pt1 | contig 11989 bp, 8 predicted proteins | sample GuaBasSedimGuay9_FD_113734 | JGI IMG/M metagenome (GOLD analysis project Ga0164318, IMG submission 113734) | Subseafloor sediment microbial communities from Guaymas Basin, Gulf of California, Mexico - Guay9, Core 4571-4, 0-3 cm | ecosystem: Environmental > Aquatic > Marine > Hydrothermal vents >... | reverse complement strand
TCGGCGCTTTACCCTGGAAACCATTCGCAATGCCCTGCGCGAGGTTGAAGCGGATATCGATTTTTTACAGGAAATGCGCGGTCATTCTGACCACCACCCGCTGCCCCTGATTGAGACACCCGGGGGTGATACGCCGAAGAGTGATGCACCGAGCACCGCACAGTTTGAATACCTGGCCGATCAGCTCTGGCCCCACCACGCCTACGGCAAAAACGCCATCTACCGCAGCGGTCACCACGGCAACGCCATTCTTAGTAGCCATCCGTTTAGCGAATGGGAGAACATCAACGTCTCCAACCGCAGTTACGCCAGCCGTAGCCTGCTGCACGGTGTTATTAAGACATCGGCCGGGGCTCCGCTACATCTCATTTGCGTTCACCTGGGCCTGTTTGAGAGTGAACGCCGCGGCCAGCTGCAACGGCTGGTGGAACGTATTCGCAGCCACGTGCCCGATAATGAAGCACTGATTATCGCCGGCGATTTCAATGACTGGCGCAAACAGGCCGATGAGTACCTGTGCGGCGAACTGGGCCTGGTAGACATTTACGCGGCGCAGCATGGTAAGCCTGCCCGCACCTTCCCGGTTTGGCGGCCACTGTTAGCCGTTGACCGCATTTATGGCCGCGGCATTACCGCCGTCAATTGTCATCGCCTGCACGGCAAGCCGTGGACCCGGCTGTCTGACCATCTGCCACTAATCGCCGAATTTGAACTTGGAAATAGTTCTACTTATTAGCGCTGGTAGCCGTGAACCTCGAAATTATTCAAGCTGACTTTGTCCAAACCGCCCTGATCACGGTCATTGCCTTACTGGTAGTGATCACCTGCGTCCATGCAATGCTGCATAAAACCGACCCCCGCAGTGCGGCGCTGTGGATTGTCATCTGCCTGCTGTTTCCACTGGGCGGGATCGTGCTCTACCTAGTTTTTGGTATTAACCGCCTCAATCGCCGCGCCCAACGCCGGGCAGCGGGGGATCGACGAACGGCTGAAACTGCACCCCCATTATCAGATATTGCACCACCGGATTTGCTTGATTACGAGTCGTTAATCCGTACCACTCTCCGCGTGACCGGCCTGCCACTGGTAAGTGGCTGCCATTTACAATCGCTGTTTAACGGTGACGAGGCTTTCCCAGAAATGTTGGCAGCCATTCGCCGAGCAAACAGCTGGGTCTATCTGAGCATCTATATTTTTGATCATCGCGGCATCGGGCGGAGCTTTATCAAAGAACTGATCTCCGCCCATCAACGCGGAATTCAGGTACGCGTCATCATCGATGGCATAGGTGAGTGGTACGACGGCGGCAAAACCCGCCGTTTGCTACGCAGGCAGGGGATCGACGCCCGCAGTTTTCTACCACCCCGACTACTGCCACCGCAGTTGGCAATCAATCTGCGTAACCATCGCAAATTGCTACTTGTCGATGGTGAAGTCGGCTTTGTTGGCGGCATGAATATCCGCCCACAACATACTCACCGCCCGAAAAAACCACTGCAAATTCAGGACATGGTAGTAAAAATAAACGGGCCAGTACTGCAGCAGCTTGCCCAGGTAGCGGCTGATGACTGGCGCTACGTTACCGGCGAGCAATGGACGCCGGTATCCGCGACCGGACCCGCTTCGGGCACAAGTTTGTGCCGAGCCATTCCTGATGGACCAGAGCAGTCGCTAGACAAACTGCTGGCAGTCCTGCTGGGGGCAATCGCTAGCGCCCGCAACTCGATCCGTATCATGACACCCTATTTTTTGCCGCCGCCTGAGCTTGATGCTCTGCTACAGGCAGCGGCCCGTAGCGGGATTCAAGTGACGGTAGTTTTGCCGGAACGCAGCGATCACCGGATGATGCACTGGGCCAGCCTGCACCGGCTGCCGGCGATGATCCGCGCTGGCATCAATGTATATTTTCAGCCACTGCCATTCGCCCATACCAAGTTGCTGGTCATTGATAACCAATATGTACAGTTTGGCTCAGCCAATATCGACGCCCGTAGTTTGCGGCTTAATTTTGAACTCATGGTAGAGAGTTATGATGTGACGTTCGCCACCAAAATGATCGACCACTTTGACCGCATTCTCGACCATTCGCAGCAGGTTAAATCAACCTCTCTTAACCATAGTCCCTTGTGGAAACGAATTCGCAACGCTGGCTGCTGGCTGTTTTCACCGAATCTGTAACCCTACAAAGCAGCAGCGCCCGTTAGCCATCTACTGGAGCAAAAGATGAAAGATATTTACATTACGGGTGTCGGCATGACTCCATTTGGCAAACAGCCGCAGCAGACTGTAAAAAGTCTCACCAACACGGCCGTCTCTGCGGCGCTAGTCGACGCGAGCCTTGAACTGGCCAGCCTCGGTGCCGCCTATTTTGCCAACACCGGTCAGGGCCTCCTGGAAGGCCAACAGATGGTTCGAGGGCAGATAGCGCTGCGCGCCATGGGAGTGCAGGGCATCCCCGTCATCAACGTCGAAAATGCCTGCGCCAGTGGCAGCAGTGCGTTGCAGCTTGCCTGTCAGGCCGTCGCCGCAGGGCAGACGCCCATCGCCCTGGCGGTCGGCGCAGAAAAAATGGTCATCGACGACCGAGAGAGGATGTTCTCGCTGTTCGACACGGCCTGGGATGTCAGCGTTGCCGATGAAAGTTATCGCCGCCTGCAAGCAATGGTAGAGGACGCGGATACCGATCCTGACAACGTCGCCACCCGCAGCCTGTTCATGGATATATATGGTTTTCTCACCCGGCTGCACATGGCGCATTTCGATACTACTCAAGAACATTTAGCCATGATCGCAGCAAAAAACCACACCCATTCAGTGCACAATCCGTTATCGCAATACAGGCAAGCGATGACGGTGGACGAAGTTATGGCCGCCAGACCCATCAGCTGGCCACTCACCCTGCCCATGTGTGCACCGGTCAGTGATGGCGCGGCGGCGGCGATTGTTTGCCACAGCGATGTACTGACCGAAGAACAGAAACAACGGGCGGTACCGGTACTAGCCTGTGAAATCGGTATCGGTAGTGACCGCCAGCCCGAACAGTTCGATCAACACTTATGTCGACTCATCGCTAATCGTGCTTACGAACAGGCGGGTGTCGGACCCGCCGATATGTCGGTGGCAGAGGTACACGACGCCACCGCTTTTGCGGAACTGCAACAGACCGAAAACCTCGGTTTTTGCAGCCTCGGTGACGGCGGGGCGCTAGTAGCATCCGGCGCGACAACACTCGGCGGGCAAATTCCAGTGAACCCTTCCGGTGGTCTGCAATCAAAAGGGCACCCGATTGGCGCAACGGGACTTGCTCAAATTGCCGAACTGGTCACCCAGTTACGCGGAGAGACCGGGAAACGACAGGTTGAAGGTGCCCGCTTCGCCATCGCCGAGAATGGCGGTGGGTTTCATGGTTACGAAGAAGCCGTGGCGGCCATCACTATTTTGGGACAGCCCCAGGGACCATTTTAATCCGGCAACTGAATCAAATCTGGACGCTACAAAGACCTCATCAATCAGCGCCGGCTCATCAGATACACTGAGCAGAGATGCATACCACCCGTTCACAGGAATCCTTGAAACAATGAGTTCAAAACCATCAATACCCTTCTTGCGATTGTTATTGCTGCTATTTGCTGCCGTGCTTATCGTCTTTCCCTGGCTGCCCGGCACTGATGATTTTAGAAGTAACGAGGTATCGTTGAACCTGATGGCACCCATCACCATGCCAGTTCTGACCATGTTACTGCTGCTGGATGCCGTCATGCTTGCGGTCTATCGATCGAGCAGTGATGACGAACAACAAAACAAACTATGGGGGTTCCTGATCCGTCTAAACCTGATTTTTACCGTATTATTGATCGCTAGCTGGGTGCCATTTTTTGTACGCTTGAATAGTTGATAAAACCGGAGTGAACGATGGATCTCATTGTTGTTACTCGTGACCCAGACCTTGAGAATAGAATCGCCAGTAGGCCCGTTGCGGGGCTGACGGTCAGCGTCACCCTCACTACTTCGGTTGCCAGGGCAGTCAAAGCTGCTGAGTTACATCCTGCCACGCTGGTCGTCATCGACCTGAACACCATCACGCTGACCCCTGTCGATTACACGAATCTGAACCCTGAAAGACTGGTTACTCTTGGCCCTCAACCCGATCCGTTGCTAACCACAGCCCTGCATTTGGCGATCGATGCACCGGGTAATTTCTGGACCGCGCTGCTGCTATATGGTCAACGGTTGCTGTTGCAATCGCCCCATGAAACAGACGGCACCACCCCGTCTATTCTCACTCCCGAAACCGCCTACGCGATTACAGAAAGCGCGAGCATCGGCATGGTTGCGGTGAATGACCAAGGCCGGATCAGCGACATCAGCGAACATTTGCAGCTCACTTTTTCAGATCACTTCGATACTCTTCTCGATCAACCGATCACTACTGTGATGGGCAACTGCCAACCGGCCAACCTGAAACAGTTTATCCGCGACTCGACACCGGGATCAGTTGCTCAATTTGAATTTGTCGACAACCGCCAGGATCCTCCAACTACCTGGCTCTTAATGGGACACCTGGTAGTCAACACCGGCACCCAGCATTTGGTAGGCGTCGTGCGCAACATTACCCCGCGGCGCCTTGCTGAAGCCGCTGTACGTGATGCTGCAGCTAAAAACCAGACAATTTTTGACACTCTGCCTGACGGGATCTGCGTCCTCGACCACGAGTTTAAGATCACCGCCTGTAACGTGGCGCTGGCTGACATGCTTGGTTACCCACATGAGGAGCTGATTGGTCATCTCGCAAGCATCCTGACGGGCGCAGAGTACTGGGCCCAGAGACAACCTGAAATGATCGACACATTGGAACATCAAACCGATTTGGGCCAACGCAAGATATTCCATCGTGATGGCCATACTATTGATGTGGAGGTGCACCAGACCAGTATTGGCAGCGGTCATCACCGCCAATACTATGCCGCCTTTCGGGATCTACGCGAGCGGCAAGCCGCAAAGCGCGAGCTGCGCACCAGCGAAATTCGCTACAAAACCATATTCAGCGCCATCCCGGACGGGATCGCCATTACCAATCAGGCCGGCGAGTTCCTTGAGATTAACCATGCCTACAGTGAACTCACCGGTTACAGCCGGGAAGAGTTGCTGGGTAAAAATATCTCCATATTAGCCACCGACCCGGAAGGTCCGAAACAGTTTTATAAGGCTATAGCATCTAATGGGCGAGCCTATGCACACACACAGCTCGTTCAACATGATGGCCAAATAATCACGATGACCGCATACGGCTCGCTATTTCCGGCCAACGACCCCGATGCACTGCCTGACGTTGTCCTCACTCACCGAAACCTGACCGCACTCACCGGCGCCAACCAGAGTCGGCAACAATTGAGCGACAAACTAGATCAGCTGATCGCCGCAACACCATTAGCTGTGTTTGAGCTCGACACGGATAGCGATATTGTCAGCTGGAATCCTGCCGCTGAAAAACTCTTTGGCTACTCGATAGCCGAAGCCTGTCAGCGTCAGCTGAGAAATATAACTCCGCCCGCCAGACACCATATTTTAGATGGAATCTGGTCAAAGGTGATGGCAGACCCGACACCCTTTTTCTACCTCGGTCAGGGACTTAATCGTGCCGGAGAAATCCTTGAACTGGAGTGGTACATAACCCCGATAACCGCAAAAGACGGCGAGGTCAGTAGCATCATCGCCCTGGCAAACGATATCACCGACAGACGTCAATTAGAGCTGCAGGTGCGGCAAGCACAAAAAATAGAGGCGCTTGGGCAACTTGCCGGCGGGGTTGCCCACGATTTTAATAATATTCTCACTGGCATCCTCGGCTACAGCGAACTGGCGGCTAAGACCCAGGCTGCAGCAACTGATACGCGCCTGTCGGAGTATCTCGCCTCAATCCACCGGGCTGGCAGCCGGGGTCGTGACCTAATTCGGCAGATTCTGAATTACAGCCGTGTTCAACCGCTAAATTTGCGAGCCATTGACCCCGAACCGGTCGTTACTGAAGTGCTGGATATGCTCAGCGCCACCTTACCAGCGACAATTATCGTTCAGCGGCGTTTCGAACCCAACCTGCCAACCATTGACGCCGACCCGACCCAGCTGTACCAGGTGGTCATGAATATCTGTATAAATGCCAAAGACGCGATGCCAGATGACCGCGGGGTGTTACAGGTAGAACTGGCCCACAGCAATGTCGTCAGAAGCAGCTGCCACGCTTGTGAACAACTGTTTGAAGGCGAGTTTTTAAGAATTTCGATACAGGATGACGGTACCGGCATTGCCAAAAAAGTCATCGCTGAGATGTTCAACCCGTTTTTCACCACTAAAGAAGTGGGTCGGGGCACCGGCATGGGCCTGGCCGTAGCGGACGGAATTATCCACAGCCTTAACGGCCACCTGCACGTCCACTCGTCACCAGCAACGGGTACCCGCTTCGATATTTATATACCTATTGCCATCGGTGCTGTGGCAGATGTTGAAGAGCAAGCTGAAGAGCTGTCGGTTACCACTCCCGGCGACGCGCAACACCTGTTACTCGTGGATGATGAACCATCAGTGCTAGCACTACTGCAGGAACTCTTCAGTGCCCAGGGGTATCAGGTAACCGGCTGCGCGTCTGGTAGCGAGGCATTGCAACAGTTGTCCGAGAAAGTTACCGACTTTGACCTGGTAATCACCGATTACTCCATGCCAGGGATGACAGGCGTCGACCTGGCGACTGAGTTGTACCGTCGCGCGCCGCAACTGCCGGTGGTCCTGTGCACGGGCTATATGCTCAATATTGACCCTGTCACGCTCTTTCCAGGCAACATCCGTGAGCAATTGCAAAAACCAGTACCCACTAAGAAGTTATTCAGTGTTGTCCAGCGCTTGCTCGCTGAGCAAAACACTACTCCTCCGGAACAACCGCCGGTAAAGTGAAGTAAAAACTGGCACCGCCACCCGGTTTGTTAACCCCCCCAATATTGCCACCGTGAGCATCAACAATCTGTTTGCAGATCGCCAGCCCGAGACCCGTACCACCTGCCTCAGTACGAGTGCGCACGCTCTCTACAAATGGATCAAACAAGGACTCTGTCCCCCCATCCGGCAGGCCCACGCCCTTATCTTCGACCATTACCATAGTTTGTTGCTGATTGTCGCAAGACAGCACGACCGTCACCGCCTCGCTTGGATCACTGAACTTTAAAGCATTTGAAACCAGATTAGTCACCACCTGGGCAACACGCTCAAAATCACAGTAGGCCCGAATGGGATTGCCAGTCGTCACCGTGTTGACAGAGACCTGACGCTCGCCGATTTCCAGTTGCATATCGTCGAGCGCTTTACCGACAAGCTGGGGGATATCGCACCATTCCATACGATAGTTAACACTGCCAGACTCTAATAAAGTCAGGTCGAGCAAATCGTTGAGCAACCGTAACAACCGCTTGCCGCTTGCCTGAATACGATTGAAATATCGCTGCAGCTGACTTCTCTCAGCTTCTGTCGATTTCGATTCACCAAATTCGGCGTAGCTGAGCACTGAGTGCAGAGGGGTACGCAGTTCATGGGACATATTGGCTAAAAATCGTGACTTTGCTCGGTTAGCAGTTTCCGCCTCGTCAAGCGCCAAACTCAGGCTGAGGGTCTTTTTTGCCACCTGGTCAGCCAGAGTATCGCGATGTTTTCGTAACGCTCCGACTGCTTCAAACTGCGTTGTGATATCGCGCACAAAGGCAACCAGCGCAGGCATTTCATCATGCTCAGTAACTACCGCGTTTACTTCAATACGGATCCGCGAATCACTGTTAGTGCGCACCCAGAACTCCGCCCTCAGGTCTTTGCCCGTGGCAAAGCTGTTCACAAATAGCTCAACGGCCTCTTCGCGGTTATTTTCGTCGAGAAACTGCAGATAATCACGCCCCTCTATCTGCTTGAGATCAAAACCGACCATTTGTTGAAACTGCCGATTCGAAAAAACAACTTTACGATCAAGATCAACGATGGCAATACCGTCGCCACTGTTGTTAACGATGGTGTTGTACATCTGCTCTGAATGCTTCAGTGCTAGCTGCACAGCCAGTCGCTCGGTAACATCACGTATAAGCGCCTGCACACAGGATTCGCCGGCTACATCGACTTGACTGAGGCTGACTTCAAGATCAATCAAACTACCGTCAAACCGCCGACCACGCCAATCAAACCGCAGCGATTCCCCGCTTGCCACCATCGCAAATTTTTGTCTGATCAGCTCGTTACTCTGCCGATACCCCGGTTGCAGCGCAGGTGACAACATCTCAATGGATTTACCAATAAACTGCTCACGAGTGGTACCGAACATCGCCACCGCTTCTCTGTTCAAGTCCACAACTTCTTCGCCACGCAACACCATCACCGCGTCGTTGGCCTGGCTAAACAGCGTTCGATATCGGGCCTCGCTTTCCGCCAGCGCGGTCTCCCAGCGCTTCTTTTGGGTAATGTCGCGGAGGGTTCCTTCAATACCACCCACCCAGCCAGCCGCATGGTGCCAAACAGAGCCACTGAAGCTAAACAGCAGCACCTCCCCGGTAAGCGTACGCAACTCCAGCTCCAGGTCGTCACATTTGCCCTCTGCCGACGCCATAATTCCTTGCAGGCGCGCCCATGTCTGCTCATCGATAAACGTTCTTAATGAGCAACGCCGGAGCTTCTGTGGGCTATCTACCCCCAGGACCGGCGGGAGATTAGGCGAAGCCACTAAAATAGCTCCCCCCTCATCTACACGCAGATAGAAATCACGCAGATTGGCGAACACTTCCCGCAGCTTCGGGTTGCTGGGCGTGTCTCGATCGTCAGCATCAGGCAGCGCGGGTGCCGCCTCGGCTAACCCTAACGGGACAGGGCGACAACTAATCAGTAACAGCGCATCACCTTCGCCTAAAAAAGGACGGATACGTACGTCCATCGTTGTCACCAACGAATGGCGTTTATCCCGTGCGGTCATCTGCAACCGTAACTGATCACCTGATCCCAGCCGCCGAGTTAAATCGATTAGTAGCTCTTTGTTAAATTGGGGCGAACGCAACAGCTCCCACACTGCCTGGTCTTTAAGCTTGCGGGCTTTTAGTCCCCAGAATTGGCGAGAAAACAGGTTGGCGAACACAACCCTGCCTTGCAGGTCAGCCATTAATAGCAGATCTGGCTGCTGGTCGAGCAGCTCATCTGCGCTGATGAAATCGGGGAGGGCGAAGCTCATTAAATGATTCGTCGATACTCGTCAGAAAGGGCGTCTGAAATTCGCGTATAGGGTCAACCCTGGCACAAAGTCAGCACACAAAAACTCGGTTACGCAGCCACAATAGTGATCCTGCGCCCTTCCTAATCGGCGAGAATCACTGGGCCTAAAGCCTGCCTCGCGGAAAATATCTACGCCTGCAGAGAGCCCTGCAAAGCGGGCACTCAGAAAAAGACGTCTACCTGCCGATCAATTACCCGCGAAACAACACGCTGTAAAGGCCGGTTTCCGTTAGCAACGCAATCACCGGTTTGCAAATCAAACACCCAATTGTGCTGGGGACAGGTGAGAGTTTTTCCGGCCAGGCCTTGTTGGGGAATATTGGTTGCCTGGTGGGGACAACGACTGTCGTAAACAGCTATCTGCTCCGAGTCACGCAGCACGAAAACCGCCCTCCCCGCCACCTGTAGGCAAATCGGTTGATCCAGTGGCAATTCATCCACCGCCGTTAACCGATGCCATTCGGGTTCTCGATCAAGTAACTCCGGCGAAAATTCGGGGATATTCATTTCGAGAATGATCTCAATCGCCCAGTTAATGCGGGTAAGCCCCAGCATCGGTAGCGAAAACAGCAGCACATCAATGACTTCTGCTGCGGTAGCGCCGTCGCGCAGCGCCCGCGGCAGATACTGGCGCAAGCCTGATTCGCTCTGCGCATGAACCTTGCCGAGTAGCGACACCAGGGCACGGGTTTTCGGGTCGAGATTACTCCCGGCCTGCTTCAGGAATTTGAAATAAGACCCCATAGCTTCGCCACGCGTCTGCAACAAATAATCCATCGCCTTGCTCATCGCCCATCCCCCTACTGAATCAACTGCTACAGAAACATCAGGTATAACGGCGCAATTACCATATAGCCAACCATCGACAACGACAGCGCTGCACCGTAAAGCGGTGCATCGAGCTCGTATCGATAAGTCAACAAAATGCCGACTGCCGGACTGGCTGAAGCCATCGCCAGCGCTGTAATTGTCAAGGTCTGGGTATCAACCGACAGCACCCAGCCGACCAGCAGACCTACTGCCGGCGCCACCAATAACCGAATAGCCAGTGCCGGCGCTAACAACCCAACATGGCGCAGCTGATCAATGCGCAATGAGAGGCCAATGATAAACACCATCAACGGAATTCCCGCCTGGCCAAAATTCCAACCTGCATCCAGCGCCACCTCCGGCACCTCGATTCCCAACGCCTTCACCAGCAGCGCTGCTGCGACCCCCCATAGTGGCGGCAGCCGTAGCATCTCTCGGCCCAATCCACCGGGCGCTAAGCTGCCACCGCTATACCAAATGGCAATCATCACCCCCAGGGTCCAGATCATCGGCACCGTAGCCAGCAGATCAAACAGCATGGCACCTTTCATACCGGCTTCACCAAACAGAGCCATGCAAACCGGTAGCGCCAGGCTGCCGTTAGCAAATGATGACGCTAGTACTAATGACCCCTGACGCTGCCGTGACAGGTTAATTTTGCGGCCAAGGTATCCATAAAACAGCACACTAAAACCAACACCCGCCAGAATAGAAGCGACACCGGCAACAGGAATGGCCACAACCTCCATACCCAGCTCAGCCCGCACTAGCACAGCAAAAATCAGTACCGGTGCAAACAGACGCAATAACAACTGATTAAGTACATTCGCCACGGTTTGAGCATCGAGCCCTCCCGGTTCAACGCGCTGCCAGACATAACCGGCTAACATCGTCAGCGCTACGGGAATCAAGGCGTCATACATTGCCGGGGGCTCTCGAAATAGTGTGATGAAAGCGACAAGTGCTGGCTTAGAGTCAACACCTCGCTGGGGGAGGTAAATTAGTGTTGAACCGAAAATGCCAAATTATCGGTTCAGCGGCAGTCAGGGAAGGGAGGATTAAGTTTCGCCAGAACGACGCAACCCCCCCAACAATCCGGCGATCCGGCGATTATACCCGTGAGCTAAAAACTAGCAGCCCCGTCTTACGCTATGTTTAGTCCGTCCCTGATGGCTGCTGGCCATAACCGGCAAACTTCTTCATCACCTCAGCCATTTCACCCTCGGTCAACAATACCGGCTGGCCAGATTGCCGAGCCAACAGGTATTGAGTGGCCAACTGCTCGACTTCAACCGCCAGATCCAGTGCAGCAGGCAAATCAACCCCGCAGGCAACCAGACCGTGGTTCGCCAGCAGGCAAGCCCGACGCTCATGTAAAGCCACGAGCACGGCGGCGGAGAGCTCCTGCGTACCAAATAACGCATATTCGGCACAACGGATATCCGTGCCACCGGCACTGGCAACCATGTAGTGAAATGAAGGGATCGGCTCACGTAAACAGGCCAGCGCTGTCGCAGCACGGGAATGCACATGCACAATAGCGCCAAACTCTGCACGCCGAGCATAAATATCGAGGTGAAAAAGCCACTCGCTGGAAGGGCGCCTTGACCCTGCGATTACGTCACCCTCTGCAGACATTAATACCAGGTCTGCATCGGCGAGATCAGCGTAGTTCATGCCGGTTGGCGTGATTAGGAACCCATCTCCCTGGCGGGCGCTGACATTGCCTGAAGAACCAATGTTGATGCCCAGCCGGTTCATCGCTCTGGCGGTCTGAATTACTCTGGAACTCAATTTCATTATTCGATTTGCCGCAAAAAAAAACCGCAGTCACTTTTGCTCCGGTCGCCCCGCCTGCAGATTATGCTGGATTTTACTGGTCAGGTAATCAAGCGTT
>Ga0164318_10005756_pt1 | contig 11989 bp, 9 predicted proteins | sample GuaBasSedimGuay9_FD_113734 | JGI IMG/M metagenome (GOLD analysis project Ga0164318, IMG submission 113734) | Subseafloor sediment microbial communities from Guaymas Basin, Gulf of California, Mexico - Guay9, Core 4571-4, 0-3 cm | ecosystem: Environmental > Aquatic > Marine > Hydrothermal vents >... | reverse complement strand
CGAAAAAATTTGACGCTTGTGTGGCTGGGGTAATTTCTGGGGATCCTAAATTATATATGGGACCAGGTAAAGGGAAAATGCCTTTAGCTTTAGCCGGGATTGTTAAGTGTAAGGTGAGTGCAGAGAATGGAAAAATTCAAAGAGGTGACTTATTAGTTAGCTCAGGCTCTGCTGGGTATGCAATGCGTGCTGATTCCAAAGATGTGCTGCCTGGGATGATTGTAGGCAAGGCATTAGAAGGGTTTGAAAAAGGCAAAGGGAAAATTTTTATTTTGGTAAATAAGCAATGAAGAATAAATATAGAGTTTTATATAAAAAATATTGGCACCGGATAGTCTTGAGTATTGTTTTATTAGGGCTTTGTTTTGGGAAAGTTTGTTTTTCCCAGCAAGGTTCTACGCATACCGTAAAATTAGCAAGTAATTTTTTGCCTCATTTTGCCGCGTATAGCAGGATTATGACAAAAAAAATATTGGATGCTGATAACAATGCTAATTTTTGCGATCCATCAGCGTTAAGTGTTTTTCTGGATTTAGCTGTAACCGGAGATATTAATGTTGAGTCAATGATAGAAGGTCATTTAATACCCCCTTTACCAGGCCTATACCCCCAATATTTTATTAACCTGGATCCATCTTTAGCTGTAGGGCCAGCTATTTATTGCGATAGCCTGCAAACTGTTGATACAATTACTATGGGGGCGGACAGTCCGCTGCCTTTAGATGGAAGTGGTAATCCTTTAACCGGCAAGCATGTTTATGATATTGCTGAAGCAATTACAGGTTTCAATTGTATGCCTGCGGATGTGGTGGTGATTAGCAGAAAGCAGGATTTAACAGTGGAAGTTTCAGGTATTGCCTTTGATGTGCGTGTGGCTGGAGTAATTTCTACAGAGCCAAAATTATTAATGGGCACAGATTCTGGTAAAGTGCCTTTAGCTTTAGCTGGTATTGTGCAGTGTAAGGTAACAAATGAAAATGGCAGAATTATTTCAGGTGATTTATTAGTCACCGCATCAAAGCCTGGTTATGCAATGCGTGCTGACAAAAAAGATATTTTGGCTGGAATGCTTGTGGGTAAGGCTTTAGAACCATTGGACGCGGATACCGGCAAAATTTATATTTTAGTTAATTAGGCTTAAAATTTTAACCTTATCCTCTTGTTGTAATTTTATAACTGGGGACGTGGTGACTTTGTGACTGGTGATTTTGTTTAAACTTGTCATTAAATAGAAAAAAGGATTAAATAATGAAGAAAAATGGAGCTCAGATTCTAATTGACGCATTATTAAAAGAAGGCGTTGAAGTAATTTTCGGCTATCCAGGAGGATCAGTTTTACCTTTGACTGATCTGCTATATGAGAGTACGTTAAAAGTTATTCAAGTACGTCATGAACAGGGAGCAGCACACGCGGCGGATGGTTATGCCAGATCTACAGGTAAAGTTGGCGTGTGTTTGGCAACCTCAGGTCCTGGTGCAACAAATTTGGTAACAGGCATAGCAACCGCTTTTATGGATTCTGTGCCTATGGTGGCAATAACCGGGCAGGTGAAGACCGGGCTTATTGGCAATGATGCTTTTCAGGAAGCTGATGTTACAGGAATAACCAGGCCGATTACTAAACATAATTATTTAGTTAAAGATATTACTCAGTTTGCCAGTATAATTAAAGAAGCTTTTTATATTGCTTCTACAGGCAGGCCAGGTCCTGTGTTGATTGATGTTCCGGTGGATATTCAGATCCAGGAAACAGAATTTGTGTATCCTGAAACTGTGAATATGCGTTCATATAAACCTCCGCTTAATGGAGATTCCGTACAGATACAAAAAGCGCTCAGGTTAATCAGCCAGAGTGAGAGGCCGGTGATTTATTCAGGAGGAGGGGTGATTATTTCCGGGGCAAGCGAACAGTTGCGTGAATTTGCTTTAAAATTTAATATTCCGGTAACTACTACGCTTCTGGGGCTGGGCGCTTTTCCTGAAGATAATGAGCTGTCTTTAGGTATGCTTGGTATGCATGGTACAGTTTATGCCAATAACGCAATAATGGAAAGTGATTTAATTATCGCGATTGGAGCGCGTTTTGATGACCGAGTTACTGGGAAAATTTCTGAATTTGCGCCATATGCTAAAATTATTCATATAGATATTGATCCTAGCGCAATTAGTAAAAATGTGGCAGTAGATGTTCCTATTGTGGGAGACGCGAAACATATTTTATTAGAGCTTAATAAAGAGGTAACGCAGTCTGATTTAGGAGACTGGCTGTTAAAAATAAAAGAATGGAAAAATAAATATCCGTTAGTTTATTCGAGAAGTTCAGGTAAAATTAGTCCTCAGTATGTGGTGGAACAGATTGATAAAATTACAAAATCAGACGCGATAATCTGCACTGAAGTTGGCCAGAATCAGATGTGGGCAGCCCAGTATTATCAATATACAAAGCCGCGTACTTTTATTTCTTCAGGCGGGTTAGGCACAATGGGGTATGGATTTCCTGCAGCGATTGGCGCAAAAGTTGCTATGCCTGATAAAGTTGTTTTTGATATTGCCGGAGATGGTTCAATTCAGATGAATATTCAGGAATTAGCTACTGCTGTTGAGAATAAAATTAATGTAAAAATAGTCATTTTGAACAATAGTTATCTTGGTATGGTCAGGCAATGGCAGGAACTTTTTTATCACAAACGTTATGCTTATACCCCAATATCCGGGCCTGATTTTGTTAAATTAGCGCAAAGTTATGGCGCTGTGGGGCTAAGGGTTGAGAAAGAGGAAGATGTGGCAAAGGTTTTGGAACAAGCAATTGCCCTTCCAAATGTAGTTGTGATAGATTTTATTATTGACCCAGGAGCTAATGTTTTACCAATGGTGCCTGCTGGTGAGGCAATTAATAGAATGATTGGCGGGATGTCTTAAATTTTTTGATTAAAATGAGGTGAATAGTGAAACATACAATTGCAGCATTAGTGGATAATAAACCAGGAGTTTTAGCGCGTATTTCAGGCCTTTTTAGCGCGCGCGGCTTTAATATTGATTCTTTAGCTGTTGGTGAGACCAATGATCCTACTGTTTCGCGTATGACTATTATTGTGGATGCAAAAGATGAGCGGATTTTAGAACAAATAAAAAAGCAACTGCATAAGCTTATTGATATAATTACAGTGTTGGATTTAACTGAAAAAGAATTTTTTGAACGTGAGCTGGTTTTAATAAAAGTTAATGGACAAAATACAGATAATCTCCAGTCTGCAATAGAAAAATTTTCCGCAAAGGTTTTATCTGCTGATGAAAAGACAACAATCATAGAAGCTGTTGGCAGCAGGGCAGAGATCAGCGAATTACTGAATGGTTTAAAAGATATAGGCATTAGCGAGTTAGTCAGGACCGGCAGGATTGCTATTGCTAAATGAATAATATGCGGGGGAGAAGTGTATGAAGATAGATGAATTGCTAAAATTAATGGTAGAAAAAAAAGCTTCTGATTTGCATCTTAGCGTAGGTATCCCACCACAGCTTAGAATTAATGGGCAATTAATTAATTTAGAGTTTGAGCCGCTTACTCCTGAAATTATTCAGAAATTAGTTTACAGCTTACTAACAGATGGCCAGATAAAAAGGTTTGAATTAGAAAAAGAATTGGATTTTTCCTGCGGCATTGAGAATTTAAGCAGATTCAGAGTAAATGTGTATTATCAGCGTGGTTCAGTTGGTATGGCTGCAAGAGTAATTCCTTTTAATGTTCCAAGCCTTAAAGAGTTGGGATTGCCTGATATATTAAAAACTTACGCTGATAAACCGAGCGGCCTTGTTTTAATTGCCGGGGCCACAGGCAGTGGGAAATCTACGACTCAGGCTGCATTGATTGATTATATTAATCATACCAGGCGCACGCATATTATTTCCATAGAAGACCCTATTGAATATTTGCATAAGCATAATTTATCTACTATAGATCAACGTCAGTTAGGCACAGATACACTTTCTTTTGAGGAAGCGCTTAAACATGTGTTTCGCCAGGATCCTGATATTATTGTAATTGGAGAGATGAGGGACTTAGAAACAATTCAGGCTGCTTTAACTTTAGCAGAAACAGGGCATTTGATTTTTGCTACTCTACATACGAGCAGTGCGACAAATTCTATTTCCAGAATTGTTGATGTTTTCCCAAGTCACCAGCAGCAGCAGATTAGAGTACAGCTCTCATTAGTTTTAACTGCAGTGGTTATTCAGCAGCTTATTCCAAATGCTAATGACCAGGGCAGGTCTTTGGCTTTAGAGATTATGAACGCGGTTTCAGGAATTCAAAATTTGATTCGGGAAAATCATATGCATCAAATATATTCTTTGATTCAAACTGGGGCAAAATATGGAATGTGTACAATGAATAACTCTTTATGTAATTTAATTGTAAAAGGCAACATTACTTATAAAGAAGCATTGAAACATACACATGATGAACATGAATTAATGATGTTATTGAAAAGAGATGGGATTGTTTTTTAATGTAATATAAACGTAGGGGGTTGATTTGTCAAATCCGTGACAATAATTTCGTAATAATTAAATTAAAATTAAGAAATTTATTCAAAGGAGGGAAATATGGCAAAAGTATATTATGAACAGGACGCGAATTTAGAGATTTTAGAAAATAAAGTTGTTGGTATTATTGGCTATGGCAGCCAGGGGCACGCGCAGGCGCAAAATTTACGCGACAGTGGTATAAATGTAATTGTTTCTGAGCTTCCGGGAACTGCTAATTACGCGTTTGCTAAATCGCATGGTTTTGAGCCAATTGAAGTCGCACTTTTAGTTAAACAGGCAGATATTATCCAGATTCTTGTTCCTGACGAATTTCAGGCAGAGCTTTATAAAAAAGATATTCAGCCGAATTTATCTGCAGGTAAAGCGATTATGTTTTCACATGGTTTTAATATTAATTTCAAGCAAATTATTCCGGATCAAAATATTGATGTTTTTATGATTGCGCCAAAAAGCCCGGGCCATTTAGTAAGAAGTGAATATGTTAAAGGCGGAGGAGTGCCGTGTTTGGTGGCAGTGTTTCAGGATGCTTCAGGCAAAGCTAAAGATATTGCTTTGGCTTATGGCAAAGGTATTGGCGGAGCTAAGGCTGGGATTATTGAAACTACTTTTAAAGAAGAAACAGAAACTGACCTTTTTGGTGAGCAGGTTGTGCTTTGCGGTGGTGTTTCTGAACTCGTGAAAAAAGCGTTTGAAACATTGATTGAAGCAGGGTATCAGCCTGAAATAGCTTATTTTGAATGTTTACATGAGTTAAAATTAATTGTGGATCTTTTTTATCAGGGCGGCATAAGTTATATGCGCTATTCAGTGTCTAATACAGCGGAATATGGTGATTTAACCAGAGGGAAAAGAATTATTAATTCTAATACAAAAACAGAGATGTCAAAGATTTTGTCAGAAATACAGGATGGCAGTTTTGCCAGAGAATTTATTGATGAATGCAAAAATGGCAAACAGAATTTTAAGCGTATGGAACAAGAGGGAAAAGATCATCCAATTGAGGTTGTTGGCCGTAATTTAAGAAAAATGATGAAGTGGATAGATTCTAAAGAAGTTTAATCTACAGCACAGTGAACGCCTAAATTTTACAAACCTATTACGTTTGAGTATAATTATCAATAATCCTGTAGGGAACGGGCATGCCCGTTCCGCTAATAAAAACAAAATAAATAATAATTTATTGGTTATTGTTGGATCATTCAAATCCGCTGTCACTAAACAAATTAATCAATTAAATAATTTATCGTAGTAGGAATTTTTTTTTAAGTTGTTTAGTTGCAAAAGGTTACAAAAAGAAGCTGCGTTGGGTTGTAGCCTTGTAATGTGTATTGTAAATATAGTTTAAACATAGCGAATTATATCAGACAGATGGCTGAATATGGATTCCCGCTAAAAGGTTGCGGGCATCTGTCTTGCTATGCAGGGAATGATATTGTAGGGTATCCTATAATCAATCCTACCAGCTTCATCATCACCATTTTTTTGTCATTCCCGCAATTTTTTAGCGGGAATTTAATTTATCGCCATTTAAATGGCAGAAATCATTTCATGATCATATTATCCGTGTTGACGAATCGTTAGATAAAATTTCCACCAAAGGCGGACAGGCGTGAATATATTGTAAACAATCCCGCAACATGGGATAATGATGAATATAATATTGGAAATCATAAATTAACGGTTCAGGCATGCCTGAACCCTACAGGATAGGGGATTTTAAAAATAAAATGGGTAAAAGAATAATTATTTTTGATACAACTTTAAGAGATGGCGAACAAGCGCCTGGCGCGAGTTTGAACGCTTTTGAAAAAGTGGAAGTTGCTAAACAATTGGTGTGTTTGGGTGTGGATGTAATTGAGGCTGGGTTTCCGATTTCTTCGCCGGGTGATTTTGCTTCTGTTAATCAGATTGCAAAAAATATTAAAGGCGCTGTTATTTGCGCTTTGGCAAGGTCTTTAAATAAAGATATTGAAGCAGCGGCAAATGCTTTAAAACCCGCGAAAAGAAAACGTATCCATGTTTTTCTCGCTACGTCTAAGATTCATATGCAGTATAAATTAAAAAAAGCGGAAGACGAAATTTTAAAAATTGCTGAGTCCGCGGTAAAGTACGCGCGTAAATTTTGCGATGATGTTGAGTTTTCACCTGAAGATGCTTCAAGGACAGAGCCTGACTTTCTTTGCAGGGTAATAGAAAAAGTAATTAAAGCTGGAGCAACTACTGTAAATATTCCAGATACTGTTGGTTACGCGCAAACATCAGAATTTGGCGCTTTAATCCGCTCAATTTGCAATAGAGTGCCGAATATTAATCAGGCAGTAGTGTCTGTGCATTGCCATAATGATTTAGGTGTTGCTGTGGCAAATTCGCTTTCAGCAATTAAAAACGGCGCTGGCCAGATAGAATGCACAGTTAACGGCATTGGAGAACGGGCTGGTAATGCGGCAGTAGAAGAGATTGTAATGAATTTAATGACACGTAAAGATTTTTTTGACCATATGTATACAGGTATAAATCCTAAAGAAATTTATAAAACCAGCCGTTTGGTGAGCAGTTTAACAGGATTTGCAATTGCGCCGAATAAATCGATTGTAGGGGGTAATGCTTTTCGGCATGAATCAGGCATTCATCAGGACGGTGTATTAAAAAAAAGGCAGACCTACGAGATTATCAGCCCTGATGATGTAGGTTTTTATGGGCAGGGGTTGGTAATGGGAAAACATTCAGGCAGGCATGCTTTTTCAGACAGGCTTAAGCAATTGGGCTTTAAATTAACAATTGCGCAGGTTGAAAAAGCTTTTGTTCGGTTTAAAATATTAGCAGATAAAAAAAAGGAAGTTTTTGACGATGATTTGAGCGCTATTGTTGAAGAGCAAATAGGCGGTTTTCCTGAGGGATGGGTATTAACTGAACTTGAATTTAAAGGAGGTACGCATATTAATCCTCAGGCAAAGGTTAAACTACAAAAACAGAAACAGATATTTGAAGCTGAGTCTTATGGCGATGGGCCGATAGACTCTTGTTTTAAAGCCATTGAAAAAATAATTAAAATAAAAAGTAAACTATTGGAATATTCTATTTCAGCAGTAACCTCAGGTAAAGACGCGTTAGGCGGGGTTAGTTTGAAACTTGAAATTAAAAAACAGCATATTCAGGGCAGAGGCGCAAGTACAGATATTATTGAAGCTTCAGCTAAAGCATACCTTAATGCAGTAAACAGGGTTTTATTAAAAACTAAAGTTATTGCGAATAGAAACGGAGAAGTTTGATGTTTAAATATGGATTGATTGGTTATCCTGTTAAACACAGTTTTTCAGCTGCTATGCATAATGCTGCTTTTTCCTATCTTAATTTAGATGCTAAATATGAATTATTTGAGTTAAAGCCTGAACAAGTTGCTGAATTTTTATCTTGTCTAAAGAATAAAAATATCAGGGGTTTAAATGTAACTATCCCGCATAAAGAATTTGCTTTGCAATTCTTAGATGAAAAATCTCCTGAAGTTGAACAAATTGGCGCGGTAAATACTATTTGTGTAACGCAGCAGGGAAAGTTAAAAGGTTTTAATACTGATTGTTCTGGTTTTCTGCGGCATATTAGTGAAACAGGCATTGCTTTTAAAAGAGCGGCAATTATTGGCGCGGGCGGGGCAGCTAAAGCAGTTGTGATTGCGTTGCTTATAAACGGAATAAATGAGATTGCGTTATATGACATAGATAAAAGCAGAAGTTTGTGTTTAGCGCAAAGAGCCGGGGGGTTTTTCCCGCAATGCAGTATTTTGGTAAAAGATTCTATCTCAGAGTTAAAAATTTTAGAAAAAGATATTCTGATTAATGCTTCTGGAGTTGGGATGAAAGAGGAAGACGTATGTATAGTTAGCGAGCAATATTTGCATAAAAATCTTTTTGTCTATGATTTGATTTATAATCCAGCGCAGACAAAATTGTTAAAATTAGCTCAGCAAAAGGGGTTAAAGTTTAGTAATGGCCTGAAAATGCTTTTGTATCAAGGTATGCAGGCTTTTGAATTGTGGACGCATCAGGATGCTCCTTTGGAAATTATGTTTAAAGCTTTAAATGAAGAGGTTAGAAAATGATGCAAGTAATTATAAAAGTATTTTTATTTATTTTTGGATCTGTAATCGGCAGTTTTTTAAATGTTTGCATTTTCCGTTTGCCGCGCTCTGGGACATTAACTCTTGATGCGTTTAAAGATATAAAGGTTAATAACGAAAAACTTTGGGACGAGTTATTTAAACATAAGTTTATTGATGAGGAAGGTGTCATCCAGCTTAAATTTAAGCAGTTGAGCCATGCTCACAAATTACATTTAAGTACAGAGTTTAAGAGCCAGCAAACACAAATTTATCATATTTTGCGGCAGTTATGCGCTTTGTCTATTAACAATCCAAAACGGTCTTTTTGCCCTAATTGTAAGAAACAAATTTTTTGGTATGATAATATTCCTTTGTTAAGTTATTTGATCCTTGGCGCAAAATGCAGGGAGTGCAGGCAGCATATACCATTTAGATATTTTATGGTGGAATTAATTACCGCGTGTGTATTTGTTGTTTTATATATATTTTTTGGTTTTTCAGCTAAATTTTTTATTTATACCGCGTTAACCTGCGCTTTAATTGTATCTACATTTGTTGATTTTGACTTCCAGATTATTCCTGATGAAATAACTTTGGGCGGATTAGTAATTGGCCTTATTGTAAGCTTTATTTTTCCGCAAATTCATAATGTGAATACTCATTTTTCCGGCTTGATTCAATCAGGCTTAGGTTTGTTAGTCGGCGGAGGCAGTATTTTTTTAATTGGGGAATTTGGAAAAATAATATTTAAAAAAGAAAGTATGGGCGGCGGGGATGTTAAATTTTTAGCAATGATTGGCAGTATTTTAGGCTGGCAATATGCTTTGCTGATATTTTTTGTTGCTCCTTTTTTTGGCGCAGTTGTTGGAATTACGATGAAACTACGCAAAGGTGTAGAAACTATTCCTTATGGCCCTTACTTATCTATAGCCGCGTTTTTAGTTATTTTATGGGGCAAGGAATTTTTGCGCTGGTTTATGCATTCCTCATAACAATTTGAGATTATAATTTAATGCATAAGAAAATTTCTCTTAAGCCGTTTAGTTGTAAATGGTTATAAAAAAATGTTTTTGTTCTCCCCTGTTATTTTTGCAGGGAATCTAATTTAGATATTTTATAGTATGCTTCGCTTCTTTTGCCAAAATGTCCATGTTATATATACGATGGATTTTTTGATATTATACGCTGAATATACTCAAACGCAATTGGTTTGTAAAATTTAGGCGTTTCCCTGTGCTGTAGATTGGAACGTTTTGACCTAAGTCAAACCGCAGGCGCAGCTTGCTGCGCTTAAGGATTTGCGAATGAAGAACGTTTCAAGATGCAGTGCAGGGGAATGTCATAAAATTACAAACCAATTGCGTTTGAGTATACATACATAAGTAAGTATTTATTTTTAACAGAGCAACAATATCGTGAGATAATGTAGAAATAAACGGCTCTTTGTAGTTTTGAGTGGGTAAGCAATATTTATTGAAGCTTCTTTTATATTGTCACACCTGCTCCGTTTTTCATGCCTTTTTGTCATTCCCGCAATCTTTTAGCGGGAATCTATTAATAGGTTTGGAATTTTATGATGTCCCCCTGCACCGCATTTTGAAACGCTCTTCTATCGCTAAACCTCAACGCAGCGAGCTGCGCCTGCAGTTTGGCTTAGGTCAGATCGTTCATAGGGCACAGGGAAACACCTAAATTTTACAAACCTATTACGTTTGAGTATATGTAGAAAATGTTTTTGTATAACCCTAATGGTAAGATATCTAAAGGCAATAACAAAGAAGAAAAAAGTCTGCCCGAATGGCGTTAATTTAAAAAAAATATTATGTTTTTAAAAAATAAATCCGTGATTAGTAAAAATAAGTTTTTAAAATTTATTACATTAGTTTTTCTGGGAGTGTGTGGGGTGGTGTTTGGAGCCCAAGCCCAAGCGGCAGATTATTACATGGCAACCAATGGAAGCGACATAATTGGTGATGGAAGCTCTGGAAATGAGTGGCAAACATTACAGTATTCAATGGCTAATATGGGCAGCGGAGATACTTTGATTATTCGTGATGGTGTCTATACCTGTATAGAAAATACTATTGATTCTACACATAAACCTCAAAATGGAAATTCAACTGATTACACCCAGATACGCGCTGAACATTCTGGCAAAGTTTCTTTTGATGGACAAGATGAGAATAATGTATTTGCTTTGAGTACAGCATCATATATTAGTTTTGAAGGCATTATCTGGTGCAATAATAATTTTCCGGGGGCAGGGACTTTAGTTGGTGTAGATTCTTGCAATCATATCAAGTTTATACATTGTGGAGCCTATGATGCTCATGATGGTGATGATGGACATGTGTTTTCATCATATAGCAGTACGGATTTGCTTTATGAAGAATGTTATGCTTGGGGTGCCGGTGATTATTCTTTTATGCCTGCCAGAGATACTGAACGAGTGATTTATAGAAGATGTGTATCTAGGCAAGATAGACAAGCTGGATGGCTTGCAACAACAGGTTTTTTCGCATACGGTTCGAGAAATGTTGAATTTCAGAATTGCATATATATTGATGCTGACAATGATATTGGATATTATAGTGCAAGGCCTTTTGCATGGACATTTCGATATGCAAGCCAAGGATTTGAGCTTGAAAATACTAATTTTGCAGGATGCATATCTTTGAATGGTGCTACGGGTGGTGTTGCAGCAGGGTCTACAGTAAGTCTCAATACTGCGGTTCTTTTTTCGAATTGTGTCAGTATGGGGACTTATCAGGGATCACGATTAAGATATGATGGAGCCAATTTTGATCATTGCACTTTTTATGGTATCTCTGCGCTAAACACAGATACATGGGGCAGGGGTGTATATTTTGAGGGTCAAGGCAGTAATGAAAGAGATGATATCTCTAATTCTATTATTGCTGGAGTAACTAATAATATTGCTTTGTTGAATGGGGTTAGCCAGTATAATTGTCTTTATAATAATTCAATTAATTATGTAGGTACATCTAATATGACAGGGGATAAGACAATGATTGATCCACTTTCAAACTCACTTCTATATCCTCTTCGAATTGAAAATAATTCAGACCTTGACGGTGCAGCCTCAGACGGCGGTGATATCGGCGCGACAATTTTTTACAAAATTGGCAGAGATGGAACACTTTGGGGAGAAGAAGGATATAACGAAACAACCAATGAATCCTTATGGCCATTCCCAAACGGATATAATTAAAGAGCATATGAAAGCTTATTCTTATGATGGTGGAAATTTAACAGGCAACAGCGGTTTCTGCGCAGACGGTACAGGTCTCTACGGTGGGGCAATAACTCTAACCTCATACATTTGGG
>Ga0164318_10005755_pt1 | contig 11989 bp, 4 predicted proteins | sample GuaBasSedimGuay9_FD_113734 | JGI IMG/M metagenome (GOLD analysis project Ga0164318, IMG submission 113734) | Subseafloor sediment microbial communities from Guaymas Basin, Gulf of California, Mexico - Guay9, Core 4571-4, 0-3 cm | ecosystem: Environmental > Aquatic > Marine > Hydrothermal vents >... | reverse complement strand
GAGGAGGGACACTACTACTATGAAGCCGAGGTGATCTGCAAGGAATCCGGCCGGTTCGGTATTGCCGCCCGCATCATGCCCGCTAATGAAAATCTGATTCATAATTACTTGCCGCGGCTGATCAAGTGGTGGTAATTTGTTGATTTATTATATGTTAATATCCGGGTGAGGTTCGACCTCACCCTTTTTTATCGGTACCGCACCTGTTAACTTTGATTATTGTAATGCTAGACTGTCAGCCTATTGACAATTTTAATATTATTGCCAATATTCTATAAAATTTGAAACCGGCCCGCTAAATCCTTCGTTATACAGGATTAAGCATTTGTACAGGGATTCGTATAAGCATATATCTTTTATAATATTCCATGTAGAGGAGAAAAAACTATGAAGCAATTGAGGTCAGCCTTTTTTACTCTGGCGATTATGGCTCTGGCCATGATTTCATCTGCGGCCGCCTTTGATTTCTCGGAAATCGAAAAGCAGGTCGTGGAATACAAGCTTGACAATGGATTGACCATTATCATGCTTCCGCGGCATGATGCACCGGTGATATCATTCGTTACGCATGTCAATGCCGGATGCACCGATGATCCCATGGGTTCCATGGGAATGGCGCATATGTTCGAGCATATGGCCTTCAAGGGAACTGAGGAAATCGGCACCACGGATATAAAAAAAGAAAAGAAATGGATGGCGGAAGAAGATCGGATTTTCGCATTGATAATGGAAGAACGGACCAAAGGTCCCCTGGCGGATTCTGCCAGACTGGCCGCTCTCACCGAAGAACTCGCGGCGGCAACCGATTCGGCGGAGCAGTATGTGGTCACCAATGAATTCGGTCAGATTGTCAGCCGTGAAGGGGGGGTCGGGCTTAATGCCGGGACCAGCATGGATTATACCCAGTATTATCTAAACTATCCTTCGAATAAGCTGGAACTCTGGATGGCCATGGAGTCGGACCGATTCGCCCACCCGGTTCTGCGCGAATTGTTCAACGAAAAAAATGTCGTTGCTGAGGAAAGACGTTCCCGTATTACCTCTTCCCCGTCGGGTAAACTGTTCTGGGGAGAATATATCGGGCTGGCCTTCAACGCCCATCCTTACGGTAAATGTCTTATCGGAGAGATGTCGGAAATACAGAATTATAACCGTCCGACCATGATGAAGCAATTCGAGACATACTATGTACCTCGCAATATTGCCGTCGGAATCGTGGGCGATGTCGATCCCGATGAAGTTATCAGGCTGGCAGAAAAATATTTTGGGAAGATCAAAGACCGTCCCGAACCGCCGCCGCTGATGATTGATGAAGAATACCCCTTTGGTATGAGACAGGCCACCATCCGTGACAATTCACAGCCGATGTTCATTACGGGGTATCGTATCCCGTCGGTTAGACATCCGGATTTTGTCGCGCTCGATGCCCTGGCGTCCTACCTTGGATCGGGACGCACTTCGGCGCTTTACAAAGACCTTGTTAAGGAAAAGAAGAGCGCCGTGAGTGTTTCGGCGTTTACAGGTTTCCCCGGAAGAAAATATCCAACGCTTTTTTCCATATTCTGTATTCCGTCCAATGATTTTTCGAATACGGATAACGAGGAAATAATCCTGGCCGAAATAGAAAAAGTGCGGAATGAACTGATCCCCGAGGAAGAGCTGGCCAAAATCAAGGCCCAGGCCAAAGCCGCCTTTATAAACACCCTGGGATCGAATTCAGGCATGGCTTCTCAACTGGTCTCTTATTATTTCTACAAAGGTGACTGGCGCGAATTGTTCAAGGAGATCGATCGCGTCAATGCCCTGACCGCCGAAGATATCAAGCGGGTGGCGGAAAAATATCTCGACCCCGACAAGAGAGTTGTCGCCTACCTGGAAAAACCGGTAGAAGATGAAAATAATTAAACAGGAGCAGGTAATGCGAAAGGCTTATAAATTTATTGGATATCTCTCAATCGTTTTCGTCATGCTGGCCGGCATAACTGCCGGGGCCGGGAGAACGATAGACAAATTGGAATTTCCTCCAATGAATAAAATCGAGATGCCCGAAGTGGATAAGGTCCAGCTTGATAACGGCATCATGCTTTATATCCTCGAGGATCATGAATTGCCCATCGTCCGCGCCAGTGTCCGCCTGGCCGCCGGTGACTTCCTCAGCCCGCCGGATAAAGTCGGATTGGGCGATATAACCGGTACCGTCATGAGGACCGGGGGCACAGCCAGAATGACCGGGGATGAAATAGACGAGGCTCTGGAAGCGATCGGCGCTTCGGTGGAAGTCAATATCGGTGCGACAAGCGGCAGGGCCGGGATGAATATTCTTTTGGAGTATGCCGATACCGGTCTGGAGATTCTGGCCGATGTCCTGCGTACCCCCCGCTTTGACCAGGATAAAATTGATCTGGCCAAAAATCAAATGCGGACCGAAATCTCGAGCCGTAATGACGATCCCTTTCAGGTTTGTGTCAGGGAATTTAAAAAGGTCATCTACGGGCAGGAATCGCCTTATGCCCGGCATACGGAATACAGCACGGTTAACGGTATCACCCGTGAAGACATGATTGATTTTCACCGTAAGTATATTTCTCCGGAAAATGTCATGATAGCCGTTTGGGGTGACTTCAAAAAAGAAGAAATGATCACCAAGGTTAAAAAATACTTCGAGGACTGGGGAAAAGGCGCCGGTTTGGTACCGCAATTACCGGAGGTCAAATATGAATTCAAACCGGGTGTTTACTATGCCGAAAAGGACAATGTCACCCAGTCTAATGTCCTGATCGGTCATATCGGCGGCCTTACCGGGGATCCCGATTTCTTCGCCCTTACCGTCGCCAATAATGTCCTGGGCGGCAGTTTTGGAAGCCGTATGTTTAATGAAGTCCGGTCCAAAAAGGGATTGGCCTATTCCACCGGAGGTAATTTTTCATCGAATATTTCCTATCCCGGAATCTACTACAACTATGTGATCACCAAGCTTGAATCCACCGTGGAGGCGACCGAGGCGGTCCTTCATGAAATTCGCCGGATGCAGACCGATCCGCCCACAGAAGAGGAGCTGGAACGAGCCAAATCGAGTTATCTGAATTCCTTTGTCTTTAATTTCGATTCCAAGGGCGAGATCATTAACCGGATGATGACTTATGATTATTATGATTTCCCCCAGGATTTTCTGTTTACCGTAAAGGATAAAATCGAAAAGGTGACCGCCGAAGATGTCGTCGATGTCGCTCGCAGGCGTTTTCATCCCGATGAAATGAAAATCGTCGTGGTCGGAAAGGCCGATCAGTTCGATAAACCGCTGAGCATACTGGGCGCGGTGGATACCATTGATATAACTATCCCGTCGGGTGAAGTCGAGGAGGAAGTGGTCATAAATGAGGAGACACTTGCGAAGGGGATGGAACTTCTCAAACTGGCGGCCGATGCCTGCGGCGGGGTGGATAATTATATGAAAGTAAAAGCAGTATCTTCCGAAAGCGATGTTGTTCTTGTCCTGCCCCAGGGCGAAATGGCCATCAGTGCCTCGGCCATTTCGGTTCTTCCCGACAAAAGTAAAGAAATCATGAATACCCCAATGGGTGAAATCATTACTGTAACCGACGGTGAAACCGGCTGGATGAAGCAGGGACCCAATGTGGTTGATATGACCTCCGAACAGATCGAGTCTTCCAAAAAGGAATTATTCCGTAACATTATGCATCTTTTCCAGAATCTCGATAATCCGGAGTATCAGGCAGTGTTTGTCGCCAGCGAGGATTTTCGCGGCAGTCAGGCCGATATTGTTAAGGTCATGTCCGCTGATGGAGCGGAATCGTTTAAATTGATCCTCGATTCGGAAACTCATATGCCGATCGGAAAGATGTTTTTTGGCGAGACTATGATGGGACCGGGAAACCTAACCCAGATAATTTCCGATTACCGTGAAATTTCAGGGATTAAGGTGCCGTTTTCTGTTATTATCGAAGCAGACGGCAAAAAAAGTGCCGAGATCAAGACCAAAGATCTGAAAATCAACCCTGAAATACCCGAAGGCACTTTCGACAAGCCGTAAAATCATACATTGGACATTTAAAAAACCCCGTCCAAATTCCGGACGGGGTTTTTTGGATGGGGGTTCGAATTATTCGGCATAAAACATCCGGCCGTCCCGGGGATTATTTTTGAATTTTTATTTGGAATTAATTTTGGATATTTACCATCTCGAAGCGTCCTACATTTGACGGGCGAATTGGCCCTAAGAGAAAGAAATATAATGTTTTTTTTGAATATTTTGCCATTTTGGCACTTGCTATTTTAAGGCATTTATTATACCTTTGAGAGTTAAAAAATCGTCAATAAATAAAACGTGAGGGAAAAATGAAAGTTCCGAGATTAGCCACTTACATTTTCTCGATAATGATTCTGGCATTTCTGATTGGATTCAATTTCGCATCCGGACGAGCCCTGTACGATGCCAGTGAAGGGAATATTATTGTAGGTAAAATTACCGCCGATAATCCCTATGTCGATGTAGTGGCTCATACTGTCGGTAAAATCGGACTGTCGACCAACAACCAGGGCCAGCTCGGCACCGGTTTTATGACATCCGATGAAGGCCTGCCGTCATGTCAGTTCCCATATCCCAGTCAGCAGGAATATTTGTTTGCCGGTGCTTTCTGGATCGGAGCCGTTATCGGTCGTGATACGCTGGTATCGGTTGGTGCCGACGGATGGCAGTTTACCAGAGAAATGTGGCCGGATCCTTATCCGAAAGGAAAAATTATTGAACGATCGATATCGAATGCGGCTGATGTAGATGCTATTTCAGAACAGGACTTCATTTCCGTCTACACCGACACCGTGACTGATCCGGGTTATGTGACCGATGATGATGTCGATGGCCGCCCTCATATGCCATTGAATATCGAGGTGACCCAGCGCAGTTATTCCTGGAGTTATTCTTATGCTGAAGATTTCGTCCTGTTTGATTACTCCATAAAAAATATCGGACGCAAGTCGCTGACCGGGGCCTACATGGGCATATATATCGATGCCGATGTGAAAACAAAGGGAAGCCAGGAAGGCTTTGACGATGACATCTGCGGTTTCAAGCGTGCGATTCCTTCCGATTACGGGTGCGGATTTATCGATACCATCAATATCGCCTGGATCGCGGATAATGACGGGCGCCAGTCCACCGATCAGCCCTGCCCGTATTCGACGACGTCATTAACGGCGGTCACCGCGACACGGGTTGTCAGAACCCCTTCCGATTCACTGAAGTATTCGTTTAACTGGTGGATATCCAACGGCGATGCCTCCCAGGATTTCGGCCCCCGAAAGGCCGGTACTGTGGATGATCCGTTCCGTGATTTCGGCGGTTACCTTGGCACGCCCGAAGGCGATCGAAACAAATATTATATTATGCGGCATGGAGAATTCGATTATGATCAGCTCTTCACGGCCATGGATCATACTTCCGAGGGATGGCTTCCGAGACCATCGGGAAGTTATGCCGTGAACTTTGCCGATGGGTACGATACCCGTTATCTGCTCTCATTCGGTCCGTTCAACATCGATCCCGGCGAGGTCCTCCCGATCAGTTTTGCCTATGTGGCCGGTGATGATTTTCACACCGATTGCGACGCTTTCGAAAATATTTTTAACGCCTATGAACCTCAGATATATTATGACTACCTGAATTTCGACGACCTTGGAAAGAATGCCATGTGGGCCTCATGGATTTATGATAATCCCGGTTACGATACCGATGGCGACGGTTATCGCGGCAAGTACCGAATCTGCGTTTTTGATTCGATTCCATCCACATGTATAGATACGGTTTCGCTGGATCCGTTTGAAGTCGATACCTTCCCCTGCTACGAGATTACTCAGGCAGATACCGTTTATTATGAAGGTGACCGGGTCCCTGATTTCAGGGGCGCCTCTCCCCCATCAGCTCCGAAGCTCTGGGTTATAGATGAAAATGGAGACACTTTGCGCAGTCGGGTTATTCCATCAATCAATGAATTCAATCAGGGTGAATTGAGGATCAGATGGAACGGGTTGAAATCCGAAACCGAAAAGGACGTTTTCAGTAATGAAATCGACTTTGAAGGTTATCGGGTGTACCTGTCTTTCTCGCCTTCAGCGGCATCCTACTCGGTCATCTCATCTTATGATATCGAAGACTATAACCGCTATACCTGGAATCGTTCACGAGGTATTTGGGAATTGAAGGATACACCATTCACGATTGATTCATTGGAAACCCTTTACGGTGAAGGATTTGATCCCCTGCTTTATGATGTCGACAATGCCCTGTACTGGAACGACACCGCATATTATTTCTCGCGCCAGGATTGGAACCAGTCGGATCTGAGCGATCCCAACGGGATTCACAAAATCTACCCCGATGAGCCGCCGCCGACCTCGCTTATTATCGATACGGCCCGGATTTACTACCCGGAAGAACTGACCGATGACGGACTCTATTTCAAGTATTATGAGTATGAATATACGCTCCGGAATCTGCTCCCTTCGCAGCTTCATTATGTCGCCGTAACCGCCTTCGACTACGGTTCGCCCGCCAGCGGCCTGGAATCGCTTGAGACTCCTCCGCACAAGAATTATGTCGCCGAATATCCTCAAAATAAGATTGAGGACGCGACCGCCGAGGGGCTCAATGTAATTGTCTATCCTAATCCATATCGAATCGACGGTGAGTACCCCGCTAATGGTTTTGAGGGCCGTGATTATATAACCTACCCCTCATTCTCTGACAGTCTTGTCCAGCAGGAAGGTCTTCCCAATGACCGGACACGCTCGATACACTTTATCAATCTTCCCCACAGATGTACGATTCGAATATTTACTCTGGATGGCGACCTGGTTCGTGAAATCGACCATAATGTCCCCGAGGGGTCGCCTCAGTCCTCACATGAACGCTGGGATTTGATCACTCGTAATACTCAGGCAATTGTATCGGGAATCTATTATTACTCGGTCGAATCCGAATTTGGAAATCAAATCGGAAAGTTAGTGATTATAATGTAGTCAACGACAAGTGCCTGTATTTCATTTTTGAATTTTCGGCCCGGGTAAAAGACAGCAGTCTCGCCCGGGCCGTTTTTATCTGTACCGCAGGATATTGCCGCTTGCAATTGCGGAAGAAAAGGATTAAATTTGATATTTAATGGGCTGTGGCGTTTAATTGCGAACAACTGCCAGAAAAAAACGTCATGGTATTGAAAATCGAAGGTCCGATGCTGGTGGCTGACTGATATATGATGATAGTGACAGGTCTTTTACCTAATATTAAACCTTTGAGCCTTGCGGCAATAATCCTTGTTGTATCGGCATATCTGCCCGCGGCCGCATTTCAGAAAATCGATCCCCGCGATAAAAAGGGACTGTCCGGGCACAAACTGACCGTCTCCGATGCCCCTTATGTCGAAGTGGGTATTCATCAGATAGGTGATGTCTGGATGACTGTCAGCAATATGGGTCAGTTCGGTACCGGGGGTTATCTCGGGACCACATTCGATCCCGTTACCGGGATGGAGACACCGTCGTGTGTTTTCCCGGCCAATTCCGATTTGAATTACCTTTATGTGGCCGGATTCTGGATCGGGGCTGTCGCCGGAAGAGATACGCTGGTTTCGATCGGGGTCGATGACTGGGTCGGAAGTTATGTAATGGAATTATGGCCCGATCAGGGGGAAGATCCCTATCCTTATGGCGGTGGTATAAACCGCCGATCGATTCAAACTTCGAGCCCCTATTATGATGAAGACGCCAAATCCGAGCAGGATATAATCGCCGTTTATACCGATACCGTGACCAATCCCTCTTTTGTCGGAATCGATAATATCGACGGACGTCCGCATAAACCGCTCAATATCGAAATCACTCAGAGAAGTTATGCGTGGAGCTATGAATATGCCGAAGATTTTATTCTTTTCGACTATTCGATAAAAAACATCGGGTCGAAAAAATTGAATGGCGTATATATGGCGGTCTATGTCGATGGTGATGTGCACCATGAATCGATGTTTGGACCGGAAGGATACGGCGAGGATCTCTGCGGTTTTCGCCGAACGCACCCATCGGAAACCGGTTGCGGATTCATCGATACGATCAATATTGCATATATCACCGATAATGACGGCGATCCCGGCGATCAGGGCACCTTTAATATGAACTCCGCAAGAGGCGCCGCCGGAATCCGCGTGGTGCGGACCCCCTCTGATTCGCTGAAATATTCCTTTAACTGGTGGGCCGGAGATTATGACGCCAGTTCCGATTTCGGACCCCGGCAATTCGGGACCTATGATGATCCCTTCAGGGATTTGAACGGCCGCATGGGAACACCGCTTGGAGACGCCAATAAGTATTATGTCATGCGCCGGGAAGAATTCGACTATGATCAGCTCTTCGTGGCCCTCGACAATACCGGTGACGGCTGGCTTCCGCCCCCGTCGGGTGCGGCTGAAATGGCCGATGGCTACGATGCCAGGTATCTCCTTTCGTTCGGTCCTTTCGAAATATCCCCGGGTGAGGTTTTGCCGGTTAGTTTTGCCTGGGTGCTGGGAGATGACGTGCATACCGACCCCGGCGATTTTGAACGGTATTTCAATCCTTATGATCCTCAAATCTTTTACAACAGGCTGAATTTCGATGATCTGGCCATGAATTCAATGTGGGCGTCGTGGCTTTATGATAATCCCGGCTATGATTCCGATGGTGACGGTTATCGGGGCAAACACCGGATTTGCGGTTATGATTCGATATTTGTCTGTCACTACGATACCATCCAGACCGATCCCATCGCCATTGATACTGTCTGCGGTTACGATTATACTGCGGCCGACACCTTCTGGTACGAGGGTGATGGTGTTCCCGACTTTCGGGGGGCATCACCGCCGTCCCCGCCGGAGCTGTGGGTCATAGGCACCGATGGAGACACGGTGAAAAGCAAGATTATTCCACGGATAAATGAATTCAACCAGGGCGAACTGGTAATTCGCTGGAACGGTTTTCGATCGGAAACGGAAAAAGATATATTCAGCAATGAATTGGATTTCGAGGGTTACCGGATTTATATGGCATATTCGCCCAATGCGCAGGAGTTCACGTTGATTACATCGTTTGATATCGAAGATTATAACAGGTACATTTGGAATCGCAACCGCAGCCGGTGGGAGCTTAAAGATACACCATTCACTCTCGATTCCCTGAAAGCGCTTTATGGGGACAATTTTGATCCGGCTCAGCATGATATAGATAATCCCCTGACTCGCAATGATACGGCCTTCTACTTCCTTGCCCAGGATTATAATCAATCCGACCTGACCGATCCCGCGTTGATTCATAAGATCTACCCCGATGCCCCTCCACCGCAAACGCTGGATCTGGATTCCGCCCGCATCTACTATCCGGAAGACCTGACCGATGACGGACTGTTTTTTAAATATTATGAATATGAATATATATTAGGAAATTTACTGCCATCACAGTTATATTATATCGCTGTGACGGCTTTTGATTACGGTTCTCCTTCAAGCGGATTGAAATCTCTGGAGGTCCCGCCGCAGCGAAATTATGTGGCGGAGTTCGCCCAAAATTCCGCCGGACAGGTTGCTGAAGAAGGACTTAATGTTATTGTATATCCGAATCCGTACAGGATTGACGGCAAATATAAAGAAAACGGTTATGAGGGCCGCGACTATATTGATAATGATGGAAAACTTGTCAATCAAAACGGCCTTCCGGATGATCGCACCCGTTCGATCCATTTTATCAACCTCCCGCCCAGGTGTACTATCAGAATTTTTAGTCTGGATGGCGATTTGATAAGAGAGATCGAACACGATGTCCCCGCCGATTACCCCCAGAGTTCTCATGAAAGATGGGATCTCATTACCCGCAATACGCAAATGATTGTCTCCGGCATCTATTATTTTTCGGTGGAATCCGAACGGGGCAATCAAACCGGCAAACTAGTTATAATTATGTAGTGTAATGATCAGGTAAAAATAATGACCAGAAATTCAATTTTATTGATGGCGGTAATTTGTCTGCTGGCCGCGGCGGCAGGCGCCCGCAGTTTATATGAGTCCGAGGTTCAATCACATTTATATGACATAGGCGATCCCCCGTATGCCACGGTTGCCGTCCACAATGTCGGCAAGATTGCCATGACCGTATCGAATATTGGCACCCTCGGTTCGGGGGGCTGGGATGGTGTTCTGGATCCGCTTACCGGTTTGCCGGCGCCCTCGATGAGTTATCCCCAGGGTTTTGGCGTGGACTATTTATTCGAGGCGGCTTTATGGGTCGGGGCCATTGTCGGGCGCGATACTCTCGTCTCATCGTCCAGCGGGGGCGGCTGGGGTGTCCATGAATTCTGGCCTCTGCCTTATCCCGAGGGAGACATCAAGTATCGATCCAATACCAATCCGAATTCTCCCGACTACGACAGTTCGATATCCCAGCAGGACTTTATCGCCGTCTATACCGATACGATCGATGATGTCAACATCACCGGCTACGATTACCTTACCGGACGGCTCCACCGCCCGCTCAAAATCGAGGTCACTCAAAGCAGTTATGCGTGGGGTTACGATTACGCCGAAGATTTTATTATCGTCGATTACCGGATTGGAAATATTGAACTGCGGGATCTGCATGATGTCTATATCGGGCTGTATGTTGACAATGATATCGGGCGCGAAGGCAATAGCTATTACGGATACGATGATATTTGCGGTTTCAAAGATATCCTGAAATCGCAGTATATCGCCGGGCTGTATGATACCCTGAACATAGCCTGGGCCGCCGATAATGACGGCGATCCAAATCCCTTCACGGGCTCATATACGGGTGTCTTTTCGCCTACCTCTGTCATTGCCACCAAAGTCCTTCGAACACCGACCGATCATAATGGATTCAATTTTAACTGGTGGATATCCAGCTGGAACGAAGAGGACGACTGGGGTCCCAGGAAATATCACGATGATGGAATCAGGATTTTTTATGACGGGCGGCTCGGCACACCCGGTACCGACGAAGACAAATATTATATGATGGCGGTTGACGAGTTCGACTATAATCAGGAAGAAACCTATATAGATCGCTCCACAGAGGGGTGGATGCCCCCCCCGGCCAATGCCATGCAGGTCAGTAACGGCGGAGAAATACGCTACCTTCTGTCATTTGGTCCCTATGATCTCGGCCCTGGTGAAATCCTGCCGCTTACGGTCGCTTTTGTCGGCGGTCAACTCTTTTATGATGACACCAAGATGGGAACCCAGCCGGGCAAATGGCGCGATTTCGGCGACATCCAGTTGAATACGCTGTGGGCCACCTGGGTCTATGATAATCCGGGGGTCGATACCGACGGGGATGGATACAAGGGCCGGTATTCGATTTTCTGCATGAATCCCAAGATCGCGCGGATCGATACTATTCTCAACAGTCCAACCGATACGACCTTTGACACCGTTATGAGCTGTACCTGGAGCGATACTCTTTATTACCAGGGCGACGGCATTCCCGATCTCAACGGCGCCTCCCCGCCGGCAAGACCGGTTGTCGAGACATTTCCATATATAAATGAATATAACCAGGGTGAAATCGAGGTTCGCTGGAACGGTTTCCGATCCGAAACCACGCCCGATCAGTTCAGCCAGAGGGTAGATTTTGAGGGCTATCGTGTTTATATGTCCCGGTCCGGCAGACCGAGTGATTTTACCCTGATAACATCTTATGATATGGAAAATTTCGATCGCTATGAATACAACGTGAACCTCCGGGGCTGGGAAATACGCCAGCTTCCATACAGCCTTCGGAAATTAAAAGATATGTACGGCGAAGATTTCGATCCGGAAGAATATTATGACAAGGAGCACCTTTACCCCGTATATAACACCAGTACCGGTGAATTCGACATGTACTTCTTTACCCGGCACGACTGGAATCAGTCCGATTATTATGACACCCTGGGTAT
>Ga0164318_10005754_pt1 | contig 11990 bp, 9 predicted proteins | sample GuaBasSedimGuay9_FD_113734 | JGI IMG/M metagenome (GOLD analysis project Ga0164318, IMG submission 113734) | Subseafloor sediment microbial communities from Guaymas Basin, Gulf of California, Mexico - Guay9, Core 4571-4, 0-3 cm | ecosystem: Environmental > Aquatic > Marine > Hydrothermal vents >... | reverse complement strand
GGTTGGTTAAGATAGCATAACCAGTTGAGAAGAGCAAAATTTAAATTTTTTTCTTCTATAATAAAGAATATGCTCATATGTGTTGATTGTTTGGAAGAATTTGAAGATTTCTCAGATAGTATAAACTATTTTATATGTTTTTCTTGTTTAGTTGAAGAATTGTTGTAAATTATTATTTTGGTACTATATAATCTAAATTTATTTCAAAACAAACAACCGGTTTCTCTATATCCCATCTCTCCAGTATTTTTGGGTGTATCTCTCCTATGAAACCTATTGATCCGCCATTCAAAACTATATCTGCTGTTCTGTTTTCTATCAGAAACGGGTATTTGCTTTTCTTTAATTTATATTTTATTTCAAAACTACTAAGCAGTGCATCTAAAACCTCGGCTGCGCTTTCGTAAGATATTTCACTGTCTGTAATTACAACCGAAAGTTTATCAACATCAGTTGTCTTAGTTTCTTTGTTTTTATCGAGAAGAACGCACTTGCCTATTTCAAATATTTTTTGAGGATAGTCCCTGTGTTTATTTTGGGTGAGAACACCAATTAAACACGGGAGAAGCCATGTTCTGCAAATATTTCTATCTACTGTGACTGAATTCAAAAGTTCGCATGGCTCCCCTTCTACGCCCATTTTTCTTGAATTATCATCCTTATTTGTTAATATCATGGTAGAAACCTCCTGAAGACCCAAACCTATCAAAACTTCTCTAACTTTTCCTAAAAATTCGTTTTTTAAAATTCTGGACGAAATTGTTGGTATTTTCGGTACCTTGGGTTCAAAGTTCTGATAACCGAACGCTATCGCTATATCTTCTACGATATCTATCTCATGCATTATATCCACTCTGTACGGAGGTATAAGAACATCTCTATCAAAACCAAGCCCCATCTTACATAAAAGCTCACTTATCTCGTTTTTTGTAAAGTCAGTATCAAGAAGTTTATTAACATATTCTATTCTTATTTTCATTCTTTTTGGTGACAGATCAGGTACTACACGTTTTTTATTGTTATGCACCTCAACCGTTTCTATGTCAAACCCGCGCTCGGCCAATGACGTAACAACTATGTTAAGCGCCTGCTCAACAGCCCTTTCGTTTATTCCTGTAACATCTATGAATAAATTTTTCGTTTTTTCTGTGACTTTTGTGAGTTCGCCATTTATTATTGGTGGGAAGCTCAGAACATCGTTGTTTTTATCCATTATTATAGGCCACTTCTCGAAGTTTTCTAAAATATGTATGTATTTTATACCCTTTTCATGTTTTTTTCCTATTTCTGAAAGTGTCATTTGCTTTTTATATCCTAATGGGACAAAGCTTATGTCTTCCGGACCAACGGCTTTATAAACAAAATCGGGCTTAACTTTATCTAAGTCGTGGATCCCTATCGCAACCTTTTTTCTTTTTCTTCCGAATGTTTCATGGATTTTTTCCTGTAACTGCATTAAAGACTCTATAACACTGTCAGTTAACTCCACGTTTCTTACAACAGCACATAAAACATAAGGCCTAACATTTTTAACAGAAGGGTCGACATATAGTTTTATTCCACTCGGTTTTGTTTTATATCTTGTGAATTCTTTTGATATACCAAAAAAGAACCTTATTGCTCTTGAGAAACCCTCTGGACTAAGAAGATCAGGCCTGTTTGGAAATATCTCATAACATACTCTACCGTTTTCTATCTTTTCAAGAGGACACCCTAACATGGGTATTCGTTCTTCTAAGTCGTTTCTACTAAGCTTTTTGCCTATCAACTCCTCCAGATCATTTATCCTGAATTCTACTACAGCCACGGGTTCACACCTCTTAAAAACTTGAGGTCGTTTTTGTAATAAAATTCTCTTATATCATTTATACCTGTTCTCAGCATCACTATTCTCTCAAGACCAAGCCCCCATGCGAGCACAGGGCAATCTATGCCTAATGGTCTTGTGACTTCTGGTCTAAATATCCCAGCACCCCCAAGTTCTATCCATTCCTTCTTGTCTTTAAAGTATACTTCTGGCTCCACGGACATTTCTGTATAAGGGAAATACGCAGGCCTGAAGCGTATTTTTTCGAACCCCATTCTCATATAAAATTCTTTAAGATAGCCTAGCAGGTCCCTAAAACTTACATTTTCATCAACTACTATACCTTCAACCTGTGTAAGTTCACAAAGATGCTTGTAATCGATAGTTTCGTTTCTAAAAACTTTGCCTATGCAAAATATTTTGGCGGGTGGTTCCAATGATGTGAGCGCCCTTGCAGATACGGCGGTGGTGTGTGTTCTTAAAACAGGTCTTTTGGCGACATCAACGCTCCATTCATATCTCCACCCAGTAGAACCAGTATTTCCACCGTTTTCGTGTGCTATTTTAACCGCATTTACAATTCTTTTTTCAGGCAAATCGCAAACAGATGGCTTTTTAATATAGAACGTATCAGCTAATTCTCTCGCAGGATGATCCTGAGGCTGGTAAAGTGCATCGAAGTTCCAGAAAGATGACTCGACAAGAGGTCCTTCAACCTCTTTAAATCCCATATCGAAGAATATGTTTCTTATTTTTTCTATGTAATAGGTTATTACATGCTTTTTACCGGGATATACTCTCTTACCTATTATTTCAACATTGTATGGTTTTAATTTCACCCTTTTCCAAAGACCTGTTTTTATTAAATCCTGTGTTAGTTTTGAAACTTCTCTTTTTACTTGCAAGGGTCTCCTTTTCTTCTCAATAAGTTTTCTCTTAAGAAGAAGTGATATCATCTTCTCTTCTACTTTCTTTCCTTCGGATAAATTCTTCAGAGCTATCTGTTCTTCTAATTTTTCAGTCACTGATTTTTTAACAGGTATCACAACGTTGCTCTTAACATCTACCCATCCGCGTTTCTTGGCCCATGCCAATGCTATATTGAAGTTCTCAACCTTGTTTCTTAGTTCTGATATTTTCATTGGCCTCCTCAGAATTGACATGAGTTTTGTTTCTGGGAATCCCTCTTTCAAATACCTTTTACCTTCTTTTGTTATTTTGTACATAAGCAATATGTTAATATTTTATACTTATTAACATTTATTTTATCTGTATATGAAGAACTACCACTCGTTTAAATTGAGCTCAGGTCTTCCGTTTTTCTTGTCCCTAATAGCCGAAACTATGCCCTTTATATAAAAGACCGTTATGAGAGGTACATAGAAAAAGATGTAAGGAATTATGTACAAAATATCTTTTGAATTTTTTCTTCCAGGATATGCAACTATAAGTGTGTGCATTATTCCAGCTGTTCCAGCTGCTGTTATTTTTGTTGTAAGAGAGGATATCAAAGGCATTAGTAACATAGTAAGGAAGAGTGTGAATTCCTTTAATGAAATTGTGTACAAGAAATAAAGCGAAAGCATTGGAATAATATATAAATAGGTTCTGAAAACAACAAACCCAAATACAGCTACAGGAAGGAAAATATACGGTAGGAAATAAGCAAGAAATTGGGGGTTCTTGAAGTAAAAATTATAATACCTTAAAAATGTGAACATTGCGCCTTTTCCCCATCTAAACCTCTGTTTTTTAAGCGATGATATTGTTTCGGGGCTATCTGTTTTCGTGACGGCCTCGGACTCGAAATGTATTTTATAACCTGCTTTTAATACCCGCACAGAGAAATCAATATCCTCTGTCATCGTGTCACGAAATCCTCCAACCCTATTAAACACGTCTCTTTTGACGAGAACGCTGCATCCTCTAAAACTTAAAAGAGAACCAAAAAACATATGTGTTTTCAAAAGATTTGCTACGAAATAACTATCTATTGATGAGAGCTTTGTTATGAAGCTCTTTTTCTTGTTCCTCACCACATTTTTTGGTGTTACAACGCCTATTTTTTCATCTTCGAACCACGGAACCATTTTTCTTAGGCATTCTTTAGAAAGCTCTGTATCGGCGTCAACGAAAAACAATAAATCGCCTTTTGCTATTTTTGCGGCTTTGTTTAGGGAATTTGGCTTTCCCATTCTCTTTTTATTTTGTATACACAAAACACCATATTTTTCACATATCTTTGGTGTATTGTCTTTAACTTCATTAACAACTATTATTTCTTTTTTTGGATAGTCAACCCTTATCGCAGATTTTATAACCTTCTCTATTCTCTTTTCATTCTTGTAGCTCGGTATTATTATGCTTACCAAAGGTGCTTTGTTTCTATTAAAAATTGGTCTTTTTTTATTGGATTCCCACACTTTACCCATTAAATAGTAAGCAATAGCAGTGCATATAAGTATTGTAGGCAACCACACATCCATAAACATAATAAACACCGTATTTTATTATAGTTCTTGGTCTCTTATAAAATTAAAAGTAATGATGCTTTTTATAAATTAATTAAAATACTTTATTATGCTAATGGAAAAGTTGCTGGATGTCGCGAAGAGGAGGGGGTTTTTTTGGCAAAGCGCACTTATTTATGGGGGTATAAGTGGATTTTGGGATTACGGTCATCTTGGGTCTCTTTTGAAAAGAAAATTTGAAGATACGTGGAGACGCTATTTTCTTGGTCTAAATGAAAATTTTTATGAAATTCAGACATCTTTAATACTACCCAAAGCTGTTTTTGAAGCAAGCGGTCACTTAAAACACTTTGTAGATCCTATTGTAAAGTGTAAAAGATGTGGAAATGTTGAGAGAGCTGATCATATATTAGAAGACGAACTCAAGGAAAGTTTTGAGGGTGTTTCTGAAAAGAAAATAAAGGAAATAATTAAAAAACATAAAATAAAATGTCCTAAATGTAAAGGTCCTTTAGAGAGTTCTGGTTTCTTCAACATGCTATTTCCTCTGAACATTGGTGCAGGTAAAAATAAAGTAACGGGATATCTCACAGGTGAAACTGCACAGGGTGCATATTTGAATTTTAAACAGGAGTTTGAATGTATAAGAAGGAAGCTCCCAATGGGTTTGGCAATAGTTGGAAAGGCCTTCAGAAACGAAATATCACCCAGAAATGCTCTTATAAGAATGAGAGAATTTACTCAGGCAGAACTGCAGATATTTTTTGATCCTGATAAAATAAATGAACACCCCGATTTTGAAACAATAAAAAAATACAGACTAAGAGTCCTTCCGCTAAAGAATAGAAAATCAGAAAAAATAATAGAAATAACATGCGGTGATGCCATAAAAAAACTGAAGCTGCCGGAATTTTATGTTTATTACATGGCAAAAATACAGCAATTTTATTTAGATATTCTCAAAATAAACCCTAAAAGTTTTAGAATGAAAGAGTTAAGTGATGAAGAAAAAGCCTTCTACAACAAATATCACTGGGACATAGAGCTTTATTTAAGAAGTCTTAATGGATGGAAAGAGGTTGCTGGACTTCATTATAGAACTGACCACGACCTTGGAAATCACCAAAAGTTGTCTGGAGAAAATATGAAGGTTAGTATAGATGGTAAATCCTTTATTCCTCATGTTTTAGAAATAAGTTTTGGTGTTGACAGAAATGTATATGCTCTCTTGGATATAGCATATGATGAAGAAGAAGAAAGGGTAGTACTACGTTTTCCGAGAATGGTTTCACCTTTTGATGCAGGGGTGTTTCCTCTTGTGAATAAAGATGGCCTGCCGGAAAAAGCCAGGGGAATTCAAAAAATTTTGGAGCAGGAAGGTTTTGTGGTTTTCTATGATAAATCTGGATCAATAGGAAGGAGATATAGAAGAATGGATGAAATAGGGTGCCCAGCTGGAATAACAATAGATTACGATACTCTAAAAAATAACGATGTAACACTTAGAGATAGAGACAGTATGAAACAGATAAGGGTGCCAATAAACAAAGTATCAGATGTTTTAAGACGGTTTTTAAATGGTGAAAAATTAGAACATTTAGGAAAGATTATCAACTAATAATCATACAGTTTGTAATAATATAAACAAGATATATATTCCAAGAAGAATTGTTCCCTCTCTCTTCGATATATACCTTTCTGTTTTTGCAAAAACAATTATCAAAAACGATAAAATGAGCATTATTGGAATGTCAACTATAAACATCATTGTATTTGTAAGTAATGGTGAAAAAAGTGATGCCATGGAAAGCCCTATAATGTTAAATATGTTACTTCCTATGATATTTCCAATTGAGATTCCTCGCATTCTTTTAATAGCAGCAACCACTGATGCGAGTATCTCTGGTAGAGACGTGCCCAATGATATACCCACAAGTGCTATTACGAATTCTGAAATACCAAAGGATGAGGAAATATTAAGAACGGATTTTATTGTGATCGTGGAGCCTATTACTAGGGCTATTCCACCAATAAAACATAAAATGACATCTATTAACGTTCTCTTTGTTGTTATTTTATAATAAAATTCTTCAGCTGTTATTACAATACTATGTTCTCTGTGTGAAAGGAGATATAAAATATATCCAATAATTATTGCTAACAGGATCAGACCGCCTATCCAGTCCATTCCAATAAACAAGATTATAGAAAGAAAAACAGACAGAAAAGCCATAAAGTACTCTTCCTTGATGTATTTTTTTGTCAGCCCCAACGGCATTAATAACGCGCTAACCCCTAAAATCAAACCTATATTAGTAATGTTAGAACCTATTACCGTCCCTGTAGCTATGTTTATTGCATTTGTTGATGGTTCAATGAAGCTCGTAATTCCGGATATAATTGAAATTGCTATTTCAGGGAGTGATGTTGACAGAGCAACCAGTGTTATTCCAATTGCATATTCTGAAACTCCCCATGTCTTGGCCAGTTTAGATGCATATTCGGTAACAAAATGTGCACCAGTAACAAGTAAAAACAGCCCGCTCACAAACACCAAAATATCTAAAAACATAGTTATTAGATTGTATTTATATCATAAAATCTTATGTGGCCTTCTTAAGTCTCAAAATGGCCTGTGCTAAATCGCCATTTGTTTCTTCGAGTGTATTTTTTACTTCTTCTTCACTTGCACCGGTTCGTTTCATCACAAGACGGACATCTTCTTCTGTAAAGGGTTTTTTTGGTTTTTCTTCTATCTGACCAATTATTTGAAATGTTTCCTGCCCCATCATGTTTATTTTCGTTACCTGAGGCTGTGAAATAACTATTTCTTTGTCGCGTGTCTTTATAATTACCTCTTCAGCATCTATCTCTGTTGCCTGCATGCCCATTTGTCTCATCATTCTTTCTATTTTCCTGGGATTAAGTTTCATTTTTTCACCTCTATTTTAAAATTGAATTTTACAATAAATAAAAAACAAAAAATGAATTAATTAGTAGTTTTATGGTTGAAACAATGAACGATAAAGAGATTTACAATCTCATTCAGAAAGAAAAGGAAAGAATAAACAGCGGGTTAGAGCTAATACCATCTGAAAACTTTGCGAGTCCCGCTGTTTTGGAGGTCCTAGGCTCTGTTTTTAACAATAAATATTCCGAAGGGTATCCAAAAAAGCGATACTATGGAGGGAATGAATTTGTTGATTCTGTCGAAACGCTTGCTATAGAGCGGGCCAAAAAACTTTTCGGAGCAGAACATGTTAATGTCCAGCCTTATTCAGGAAGTCCGGCAAACATGGCTGTTTATTTTGCACTTTTGCAGCCCGGAGATAAACTCATGGGCATGTCATTGGATATGGGTGGTCATTTAACACATGGCCATCGCGTTAACTTTAGCGGGATGCTTTACAAATCCGTAAAGTACGGTGTTGATAGAGAAACCGAAATGTTAGATTATGATGAAATTAGAAAGATTGCAAAAAGGGAAAAGCCAAAAATCATAGTTTCTGGTGCGACAGCATACCCAAGAGAAATTGATTTTAAGGAATTTCATGAGATAGCTCAAGATGTTGGTGCATATTCGATGGCCGATATAGCACACATAGCCGGTCTTATAGCTGCTGGTGTTCATCAGTCACCATTTCCTTTTACGGACGTTGTGACAACAACTACACATAAAACGCTCAGAGGGCCACGAAGTGGAATGATCATGTGTAAGAAGGAGTTTGCAGATGTTATTGACAAGGCTGTTTTTCCGGGTTTGCAAGGTGGGCCACATGAACATGTGATAGCCGCCAAAGCCGTTTGTTTTTATGAAGCGATGCAACCAGAATTTAAAGAATACGCAAAGCAGATTATAAAAAATGCGAAAGCACTTGCCGATGCTTTGATGGATTATGGTTTTAGACTCGTTACAGGGGGGACGGACAATCACCTGATATTAGTTGATTTAAAAAACAAAGACGTAACAGGGAAAGAAGCTGAAGACGCTTTAGACAAGGCAGGAATAACTGTAAACAAAAACATGATACCGTATGATCCGAGAAAGCCTTGGGATCCAAGCGGCATCCGTCTTGGAACACCCGCAGTGACCACAAGAGGTATGAAAGAGTCTGAAATGAAAGAGATAGCAAGATGGATAAATGATGCAATTGAGAATAGAAATGATGAGGACAGATTGAAAAAAATACGCGAGTGTGTTAAAGAATTTGTAAAGGATTTCCCTGTGTATTGACCCCAATAATGTAGTTGTAAAATCTTTATTACGTAATATATAATAACGTCTCTACTTATTTTTATTTTTTCTTATACAAGATTTTCTTATGGATGTCCAAATTATAGATGTTGATTATATTCTCATTAACGGAAACCCTATAATAAGAATTTTTGGCAAGAATGAAAAAAACGAGTCGGTATGCCTATTTTACAGCAACTATTTGCCCTATTTTTATGCTTCTGATATTTACGAAGGGTTTGAAAAGGATCCTGACATTGTAAAAACCGAGAAAGTAAAAAGAAAAATTGTACAAGAAGGTGAAAAGGAACTCTATAAAATAACTTTAAGAAATCCTGCAAAAACGCCCGAATTTAGAGAAAAACTGAAATCAATGGGATTCAAAGTCTATGAAGCTGACATACTTTTTAAATACAGATTTATGAGTGATCATAATTTAGCTGGTTTTGGGTGGGTGAATGTTTCCGATGGTAAAAGAGTCCCTACAAACGCTGTAATGGCTGATAAAAAATTGGAGGTTTCTGAACTTAAACCTATAGAAAAAGATGAAAATGCCGACTTAAAATACATGGCTTTTGATATAGAATGTATATCCAAAACTGAAACAAAAATACCTGATGCAAAAAGGGATCCTATAATACTTATATCCATAGTTTTCAGCCATCACTACAAAGGAAAAAAATCGCTTATTCTTGGACTTAGACCGTATAAAAACGTTCTGAGTTTTGAAACAGAGAAAGAGATGCTCCAAGAATTTATTAAGATAATTGATGAATACGACCCTGATATTATAACGGGTTTTAACATTAATAATTTCGACATACCCTATGTAGTAGAACGAATGAAACAGAATGGTTTAAGACCATACATGGGTAGATGCAAACAAAAAGCAGTAATGTGTAGAAAAGTAGGAGCAAGGTATAGAAATTATATATCAGGCAGAATATTGGTTGATAGTTATGAGGTAGTCAAAAAGGACTTTTCTTTGCAGAGATACAGCCTTGATTATGTAGCCAGAAATCTACTCGGACAAAAAAAGGAGGATGTTAAACATTCGGAGATAGAAAAACTTTGGAAGGGAAACGAAGATGATTACGGGAGGCTTGTTAGTTATTGTTTAAAAGACTCGGAATTGGCTCTGAACCTTTTACTTCAATTAAATCTTTTAGATAAATATATAGCTCTTTCTAAAGTTTCGGGAACACTTCTTCAAGACACACTTGAGGGTGGAGAAGCAACGAGAATAGAAAATTATCTTCTAAGGGAATTCAATAAAAATGGCTATGTGTTTCCCTCTAAACCAGAAAGAGTAAGTGCAAAAGAATTAATTGGTGGGTATGTCTTGGAACCAAAGAAGGGTCTGCACAGTTCAATTGCTGTTCTTGATTTTAAATCAATGTATCCATCGATTATTAGAAGTTTTAATATATGCCCAACAACGTTAACTAAAGAAAAAGAAAACTCAATTGAAACGCCTTCTGGAGCCAGATTTCTCAAGAAGAGTGTCAGAGAGGGTATAATACCAAAAATACTAGAATATTTGGTTGAAACAAGACAAAAAGTTAAGAAAGAGATGAAACAGACCAAGAAAAAAGAAAGGGTTAGAGTTCTCGATGCTAAGCAATGGGCTCTAAAAATTATGGCAAATGCATTCTACGGTTATTTTGGATATGTTAATTCAAGATTATTTAATTTGGATATAGCGAATGCCATAACGTCTACAGGAAGAAAGATAATAGGAGATACTAAAAAGATGATTGAAGATAGATTTGGATATGAAGTTGTTTACGGTGATACCGACAGTGTTTTTGTAAAAATACCTTCAGACGATTTGGAGGAAATATCAAAAAAGGCCGAAGAAATTGTGAAATACATGAACGAGAGACTGCCAGAGGGCATAGAGCTTGAGTTTGAAAAAATATTCAAGCGCTTTTTGCCACTCACAAAAAAGAGATATGCTGCATGGCAATTTGTTAAAGGGAGTGATGGATGGGAAGAAAAAATAGAAACTAAAGGAATAGAAACCGTGAGACGTGATTGGTGCCCACTAATAAGCGATACATTGATGACTGTACTCTCCATTATTCTTAAGGAAAATGACAAAAAAAGAGCTGTTAAATATTTCAAAGATGTTATCAAGAAACTTCTTAATAATGAAATACCCATCACAAAACTTGTTGTTACAAAAACTATGACAAAATCGCCAAAAAGTTACGCAGGAGTTCAACCGCACATAGAACTTGTTAAAAAAATGCAAAAAAGGAATCCTGCAGAAGTTCCAGGTATTGGCGATAGAATAGGTTACGTTATTGTTAAAGGAACGCAAATGCTATCAAAACGTGCCGAAGACCCCGTGTATGTTATGGAGCATGGTCTTCAAATAGATTCCAATTATTATATAGAAAACCAGCTCCTTCCACCATTGGAGCGTATCTTTAGTGCTATGGGAGTTTCGAAGAGCGAACTACTTGGTAATGGAAAACAAATTGGGTTATTAGATGTTCTCAATAACAACAAAAAAGAAGAGCCACTGATAAAAGAAAATGGAAATGCGAGCGACATAAAGGGGTTTGTTTGCACTAAGTGTAATAATTTTTATAGAAGGCCTCCTTTAACAGGATATTGTGAATGCGGTGGTGAACTTGTTTTTTCCTCCCCGAAGGGTCTTTTTAAGTTCCTTATTAACATTCCTAAAAAGTGATATGGATTTTTTCTTAAAAATATGTGATTTTTAGTGATTTCATTCTTTTTGTGAATTTGAACGTGAGAAGTTAATGTGAATTGCACATGAAGTAGAGGGGTCCCCTAAAATTTAAATAATAAAAACCAATATTATGTATGCAAAATGAATATGAAAAAATACCAAAAAGGGTTTATGAAGATCCACATGAACAAATAAAATTTCTTCGCGAGGTTTTTGATAAAAAGGGTTATATAAGAGTTAGAATAAGAAAAAGAGGGAAGAAAAAATCAAAAATCAGAAATTTGAGGTTAGTGAATAAAAATATAAAATTCATAAGAAATGTTCAGTATTTTCTAAAAAAACAAGGAATAAAGTCAGTTGTATATAGGATAGGCAATCATTTTTGTTTGGATATTGAAGGGAAAAGTAGACTTGAGATGTTCTTGAAGATTATTGGGTTTTCAAATGAAAAAAAACTTAAAGAAATGCAAGAGGCTCTAAAACCCCTTTCTCTTTCTAGAAATGAACAAACTGTGTGAATTGCACATGAAGTAGAGGGGTCCCCTAAGAATTATTCACAATTTCGTGAAAAATAAGAATATTAATATGCACTATTTTGTGAAATCGTTCCTTGTCTTTTTGATTTTTCTTGTTTATACTATTCATATTAACCTGTGAAATTCATTTTTAAAGAAAAGTTTTAAAACATCTAGATGGAGGAAAGTTTTCTTATTAAGATTTCTTTCTCTTGTTCTATAATAGGATTGGTGTCATTGTTCTTAATTTCAAGTTTTG